>Ga0153997_1000021_pt1 | contig 53068 bp, 56 predicted proteins | sample TSNC081MetaG_FD_104750 | JGI IMG/M metagenome (GOLD analysis project Ga0153997, IMG submission 104750) | Attine ant fungus gardens microbial communities from North Carolina, USA - TSNC081 MetaG | ecosystem: Host-associated > Fungi > Mycelium > Unclassified | place: USA: North Carolina, Lumber...
GAACGTCATTTTCCGGTTTCCGGGCAGTCTTGCCGCAAGCCGCCAATCTATCCAGATCGCATTGCGTTGGCATGAGGACGCGTTCAGATGCGCACCCATACCCCCTCCGGTTCGACGCCCATGACTACGCCGCACAAGCTGCGATCAGGATTACTGTTGGCGTTTGCTACCGTTGCCTCACCGTGGACATAGCAAGGTCCGTTGATATCGGCCGCCGTGATGTCGCCTGCGTTCTCGTAGCGGAATACGCCACGCTTTACGGTAATCCGGCTGGCACCGTCCGTTTCGCCGCCTTCAACGCGGCTTTCGGCGCGGCCAACGCATATCAGGCCGCTTCCCTGTGTTCCGGGTTGCGCCATTCCGGCATCGTCAAGCTGGACGATGACGCCGGTCGGAATGACGACATTCGCCTTTACCGGAAAACAGAAAAACGTTCCTTCGATTTCCGGGGTGTTTCTGTCGGGATTGCTGGACATGGAACTCTCTCTTTAAGTCGATGAAGCCGCCTTACGACTTCATCTGTTTGGGGTCGATGCCGAGTTGGGAAGCAATGCGGTTGGCGTCGGAATCGTCGAAGATGCTGTCGCTTTCAATGGAGGCATTGAGACGGGCTTCCATCTCGGGTGTGATCACGGGTTCGAAAAGCCCTGCAAACGGCCTTCCAACCGACTTCGTAAAGTGATCGAAGGAAGTTTCGTTCGAAGAGCAAAGTTCTATAGCCCACTCCTGCATGGCAGGAACGATAACGCCGTCCCGGATTGCATTCTCAACCTTTGTTTTCACGTGGGTGCGGCGGGCGGCAGCGCGTTCGGCGCTCAATATCTCAAGAGCGCCGGTCATGGCTGAAAGCGACTTCGGTTCTATTTCCTTCAGCTTTCTGGTTGCATTCTCAAGTTCCTGCCTGAGCGCCGTGATCGCGGCGATGATCTCATTCTGGTCCGCATCATCCGTCAGGCCGAGCGACTTGCGGACCATCTCCATTTCCATTCCGTTCATTGCCGATAACTCCGATTTGGTTAGCGCCGTCATCATCAGTGCCGGGACATTGACCAGTGCCACCGAACGAATGAAGGCGATTTCGCCCGTCTCCCTCTCGGTCATGATGGTGGGAGAGACATAACGGTATTCTTTCCGGGCGATCATGGCGGCAGCGCGTTCCGTCCATTCGATCAGCGCCCATATGCCGTTTTCGCGGACTTCAAGCTTCTTGACCCACCCTGCCGCCGGTGCCGGTTGGCCGTTGGTTTTGGCAAGATCGGTCTGATGTTCGTAATCGACCGGAATATCAGCCGTCTTGGCCCATTCCAGTGTTTTTGCAATCACCTGTTCCGGTCTGGACAGGCAAAAGGTTCTACCGTCGCGGGCGGATATCGTTCCTTTCGGCAGGATATGCACCCATTGCCGGGATGAAGGATCGGAACCGCCGCACAGGCTTTGAACAGGGGTGAACGCAATACGCTCCATGATCAAAACTCCGGTTACGCGACGAACGGAGTTACGATCAGTTCGGCGGAGCTGCGCCAGATATTGGAGGTGCCCTCGATCTGGTCGGCCATGAGAAGAGTTCTTGCGGCAGCTTCCAGTTTCGGGCCGACGACAAGAAGCGTCGGCATGACGCCGAGAAGGTGACCCTTGTCGCCCCTGAAGTCCATCATGGCGGAACGGGCGGCTTCGTAGTTTTCCTTGTTGAGAGGAGCCTTGGAACCGAAGGCCAGTTGCCACAGGCCGAAGCCGCAGTTGACGCGGGCGCGGATGCCGTAAAGGTATTCGTCTTTCATGAAGACGTTGTAATGGCCAGGATCGGTGACGGACTGGAACTCATACTTTTCCCGTTCCTGCCAGATGATCGGCTTGACGGAACGGGAAGTGTCCAACAGGAACCATTTCGGGCCGTCGCCGGGCTGCATGTTCGATATGCTTTTGCCCTTTTCGCCGGTCGGGTGATCTTCGGAGAAGAACGACTCCTTATCGTAACAGGGAATATTGAAGCCGTCTTTCAGAAGCCCGAGGACAAGGCGGTCGGGATGCTGGCGGGTGACGCGGCCCATTTCGGAGAACATGGGCTTGTAAATGCCGATCCGATCATCGGACATGTCATCGCGCTTGACCGTGACGGTGGTTTCAAACTTGCGGTTTTCGATCCTGAAACCATGAGCGGACAAACCGTGGATAACGCGGTCGCCGACCCATTCCCGCAATTCGGGGAATTGTCCGAGCCAGCCGTAATTTTCTTCGGCAGAATTGCTCGGGATAGTCATGGCGATCTTGTCGTAATGGACGGCGGTGCCGTCGAAGCTGGCATCGTAGATGGCCTGAAAGCCTCTGAAGACAAGATCGAGGTTTTGACGATTGATTCTCATGGTAGAAGGCCCTTTTTGATGAGGCGTTGCTTGTGACGATAAACAGTGCGGGCGCTTACGCGGCAGGCGCGGGCAGTCTGGGGTATTGAATAACCCCGGAGCAGGAGCTTCCAGATAGCTTCCGCGGCAATGACGTTTGCCGCTCGCGGAACGTAGATCATGACTCCGGCAGGAAAAAGCTTTTGGCTGATGGCAAAGGCGTTATCGTAGCCAATGACCTTCGACAGAGGATGCTCCGGCGTCAGTGTCTGGGCCATGGGAAAAAAGACATATTGCCCGCCGTATCTGCGAGCCAGCCGCAAGGCGGTTTCGCGCCCTACAATATTGGCAATGTTGTTAAGAAATTCCGGTAACGGCGCAATGTCATTGAGAACCCTCGATAGCGGCGTATCGTTCATGTTTCCCGATCCAGCAGAAGCGAATTTTCCCCGCTGTTGTGAATCAAAAATGACATCCGTCCCATACTGACACGTGTCAGCAGCAAACGGCGATGCGGATAGTTTCGGCGGACACGGGCAAGGTCTCTGTTCTCACATCGATTTCACAGGGGATTAGAGAGCCATGGAAGCCGGTCGGGGAGGTTTCCGGTAACGGTGTGGCCGCAAGGTGCTTTCAGGGATTCTCGGGCCATTTCCGGCAAGCGCTGAATCTGTGAGCGGTCTTGATACTTTCGTCTCTGGTGCTAAAATAAAACGGTGCGGTGAGACAAAACTGCTCGGCAGCGCGTTCGCCATTCCCGGTTCAGACCGAAGTGACAGGAGGTTACGACCCTGCACCGCACGTTTTACTTTCCCGATCTTTTCTTCGGCGCCGTACGAGGTGCCGCTTTCCGGCCAGCCATGGCGCGAAGGCCGGTAATCGCCTTTCCGGCTATCTCCGGTGTCAGGAAACGCAAGGCAGAAACGCGAAAGCTTCTGTCCAGCCAGAGATTCAGGTCTTTCTCGTTGTCTTCGCCGGACCACTGCCGCCACAGCTTGCGGATCAGGTCTATCTGGTTTGGCGATGCCATGCCGGGACGATTGCCGTAAGTTCGCTTCATCCAGTCGGACCGGAACCCGCATGCATTGAAATAGTCCATCACGCCCTTGAAGCCTTCCGGCGTAAGGTCGGCGGCGCTCGTCACCCCGTTACCGCGATGGTAAAGCACGGCACGGTATAGATCATCGTCCAGCCCAAGCTGTTTTCCGGCAAGGTGGACAACGGCAATCTGCTTACGGGTTATCGCCATGTCGCGAATTTCTCCAGATAGGAGTCCAGCAGATCAACTTGATAATCTCCGTTCTTGAGTTGCTTCTCCGATGTCCTGACGGACAGATCGGATGCAATTTCAAGTAATGCTTTCAATTTCCTGAAATTGTCCGGTTCCTTGTGCCGCAACTGTATTTTCGCGCAATGAACGATTGTTTCAAGTTGAAACAGGCTTTGTTCAAGTTCACGCTTCGCCATTAAAGTTTGGCATGTAAGTCTTAACGCCTGATCACGGTCTTTCCTTCTCTTTTGCTTTGCCGCCGCTTCGTCCGCCAAATGGAGAACATTTTGGGTTTGATGATTGCCGTCCAGTCCCATATTTACGTCTCCATCCATGGGGGCCGTTAAAATCTGTCATGGTTTCGGAGTGCGGAGCCGCCGCACTCAAATCTCATTCAGGCTTTGAAAAATTTGTTCGATGACGCGGAATGCAAATACGAAATTGCTTCTTCCAGAGTTTCCTTGCCGATGCTGGTCGCACCGACAGAGCAGTTCAGAACCATTTAAAAACGAAGGGATGTAAGTCATGGTCACGTACCTAAAACGATACGCTGACTGCGGTTTACTGTCTTGAAAGCGCGCTTAAGATAAGGAAGACTTTCAAGAGCATCTCGAATCTGTTCGATACGAATAGGCTCGCTTTCATTGCAGTACCGTCGAGCTTCTTCTATGGCCTTCACAACGCCATCCGCATGGAAACGGTCGCCGATAATTTGCAGTGCCCGATAAGCTTCCATGCCTTCGACGCCAAGGCGTGATGCAATTATGTTGCAGTCTTCCACCTCGATTCCGTGGATTTCCTCTCGCCTTGCTACGCGCCGCGAAATTTGCGCATAAGGGCCGGTATCGGTGTTGACTCGTTTGAGAACATTTGGATTCCCGCAAAACACAATCGGCAGTTGTGCTTCATCCCATAAGTAAAGCAGTTCGCGGTAATGTTTGTCCGGCAGATTTTGTGCTTCATCGAGAATAAGAATCTCACCGGGACTGTAACGGGCGTCATCATGGCGCGATGCGTCGCAGCGATTCCCCGCTCAGGATAAATGCCAAGAATATTAGCAATTTCAGTGAATAGGGTTTGCATCGATCCGGCGATGGTTGCCGTACAAATCAAGTAGGATCGGACATGATGACGATGCGTCCATTCCTTGATTGCTATCGTTTTTCCGACGCCAGGTGCGCCAACGATAGCCGCACATTGCCGGTCGTTGCGCGCCCGTTCAAGTACGTCAAAAACGATCTTTGAAACGGTCGTTTCAACAAATTGGCCATCTTTCCAGTGTGCGAAAGTCATGCCGCACCTCTCTTCCTGTTAAGGTGTTCAAGCTGTTTCAACCGCTTGGAATTCGATTGACGGGAATGCGGATCGAGTTCTCCGGTTTTCCATGCGTCCAGAATAAGTTGTGCGTCAGATGTCGGAGTAATAATGTCGCCTTCTGGTATCGCAACGTGAGCAGGCAGTGTTCGGACAATTCGCTCATTGTCAGCCACGATATCGAGACGGGGTATGGATTTTCCGAGCTGCCGAACCGCAGTGTTATGCGCCTTCTGCCGTCTTGCAGCTTCCTCTGCGCCGCGCGGATCAAGGGGATGGTAAGCAACTTCCGGATGAGCAAAGCCAATCAGCTCGCCGTGCATGTCTTCCACCGGAAGAACCGAGTAGGCCGAATATTTTGGCGCAAGAACGACAACACGATCATGCATATGTACGTCGAATTCATCGCAATGCCATTTGCGACCGCCATAGGAAATCGCACCACTGTCGATCTTTCGTATCTCCCGTTTACAGAATGCAAGAGAGAACAGCTCCGGTTCAATTATTGTTTTTTTCCAGCCGGACTGGATAGCTTCCCGGAGTAATGTGTTGGGTGATTTTCCTGCAAACTTGCCGCCTTGCGGCAGTTCATTTCGGATTGTGATAGCATTCGATATCATTTTTCCGAATTCATCGAACGTGCCTGAATATGGAACGACAGAACGATTGACGTTTGGTGTTTTCTTGTTGCCAAGAACACCACCGCGCCACCCCGGCAATGATGGAAAAATATGGTTTGTCAGGATATTGAAAGTACCCTCAATCGGTTTTGCCGCAGCATTGTAGGACTTTGCCCGTGTGACCTGTGACTGACGGTCAAATGAATCGGTTCCGATCCAACCAAGACCGTCCTTGGTGAGTCTTAAGGCATCGTCAATGAAGTCTGCAAAATTAAACTCGCCGCCGTTATCGAGATATAGGTGCTTGGGTAATCCCCAAGCCATTACCATTGCTATAAAGCTGTCGATGACATGTTCGTTGCGGATTGCCTGCCCTTTTGGCAGCCGAAACAGTGTCAGGTGTATGCGGCCAGTTGCAAAGTCATGCCAGCCAACGCCTTTGACTGTTTCTTGATAGCCTTCCAATGCGGCCAGATCGAAGTCGAGATGATGGACATCTCCGAAAACAATGTCCATCGGCATCATACCTTGGTGCGTGCGCAGGATGCGCGGCTTTGCATCCTCATGCGCCTTTCGGTTCCGTTCAAAACGGTTTACACGTCGATAATGCCGCTCCCGATCAACAAAGGTCTTACTGATTTTGCAATCAGTTTGCGCAATCTGAGAACCGGCTTTCATCGATAGATCAAAGAGATAACGACTTGCACGAAAGATGATGCCGCGCAAATGCTCGCCTTCCCGATGAAGCTGGCGAACGTACGTGCGCAATTCGTCATGGATTTCAGCCTGCTTTTCAGCAGAGAGGCCACATGCCGATTGCCAATGGCGCGAAATTGTAACACGCCGTTTGTTGATATCGCAGCGTTTGTCGTTGGAAAGCCCTGCAAGCCCAGACCGCCTATAGGCTTCCAGTTTGCGGCGGATCGTGCGGGCAGAGACCGTTACCGTCTCACCGTCAATCCGATGTTCTTTCGTTGCAATCTTATTGATGAGTGAGGCTCGGACCTTACTCCGCTGCGATGTTTTGTCGAGATCGATCAGAGGCTCAAGGATGAAATACCAATCATTCCGCTTCTGTTGCGCCTTCGAGCCATGCGAAATAGCGTTATGAGGTTCCTTTGAAAGCTCTTCAAAACGGCTTTGAAGGTCGATAGGGAGGCTATCAACACGAACTTGATAATGCTTGCCGTTACGACCACCACGACCGGGGATTTCACGGACGATAAGATAGGAGCCGCGCCAAGTGGCGGCATTACCTGTAAATGCCCGCTCTAGGGCCGATCTGGCCTTCCGTTCGGAAATACCAGCTATTGTAGCTAAGGTGCCCGATGCAACCCAATCGGCCATTGTCAGGCTACCTTTTTTAGAATTTCATTAAGGATGCGCGCACGTAAGGCAATAGCCTTCCGGCCAAATGACTGTCCTTTCAATGCTTTATAGGCCAATTGCCGGCTGATGTTTTGCGCATTAAGCCACTCATTAAGGGAGCTGCCTTGCGCCACTAATTTAGCTCGTACCTGTTGGTATTCTGCATCGTACTGCTCGTTTGACTCGTAAAGACAAATCGTCATGATATCATCCTCATAATGAATGACATAAAATGACAAAATGTCATTTGTCAAGAGGGCTTGTCATGTCAATTGAGAGCGATGTTAAAGATCAAATCAGAGCTATGAAGCATAGCTTCTGTGTTGAAACAGATAAAGAATTAGCACAAGTTCTTGGTGTTGACCCAACTGCTATTTCAGCATGGAAACGTAGAAATAAAATTCCATATAAATATCAAACTAGAATAAGTAGAACAAAAGATGATTTTTCTTTTGAAAAAAGACCTGAATTCATACAATTAAAATCTATATATATATTTTCATTAGTTGGTTTTGCTCATGCAAATCTAATAGATAAACAAAAAAAATCGTATGATGATGCTATAGATGTTTTAAAAAAATTAAAAAAAGATACTTCTATATATAAAGGATATGATAAAAATAATTTTCTAATCAACAATGGAGAAATTTTATATAAGGTTTTTAGTCTATTTCAGTTGGAGTTTGAGAAAATAGAGCAGAATAATAAAGATGCACTTAGAAAAAAATTTGACGAAGGGATGGCGGTCCTATCAGAACCAGATTTTTTCGTAATCTTGGATATGTTGATATCTGGCCATCAAACTTAATGAGGGTCCGCAAGAAGGTCCGCAATCTTAATTGCTCCTAATAAGAGGGTCCGCAAAAAGTCTTTCAAATTCAATGTGATGATAATTCAGTGTCAATTAAATTTGTGTGATAGCAGGTCCTCAATCACCAACCTAAAAAACTGTTTTTTCTCAATGTATTAATAAAATTAAGTGACAAATAATTATCGGCGCTTAATGACAAATAATTATCGCGTCTCCATTGCCAATGCTGGATCAGATGTTCCAGTACTTGTGATGAGAACAAAAAAAGAACTTGCAAATAAGAACAAAACAAGTACGATCATTTCGTTGATCATTAAAAGGCGACGTTGTGATTTTCTCATGCGCCTGCCATAAGGAAGTCCGGTTATGAAACAGGCCGCATTGCGTTTGGTGGAAAACTCTCCGATGGATAAAGATAAAGCAAAGGCGCTGGATGCGGCGCTATCTCAGATTGAGCGGGCATTCGGCAAAGGGTCGGTCATGCGGCTCGGCAAGAACGAAAATCCGGTCGAGATCGCAACGGTATCGACCGGTTCTCTCGGGCTTGATATCGCGCTTGGCGTCGGTGGATTGCCACGCGGCCGTGTGATCGAGATCTACGGTCCCGAATCATCCGGCAAGACCACGCTCGCCCTCCATACTATTGCCGAAGCTCAAAAGCAGGGCGGAGTGTGCGCCTTCGTGGACGCAGAGCATGCTCTCGATCCGATCTATGCCCGCAAACTCGGTGTGGTTCTTGATGAACTGCTCATCTCTCAGCCGGATACCGGGGAACAGGCACTCGAGATCGCAGATACGCTGGTTCGCTCCGGGGCTATTGATGTTCTCGTGATCGATTCCGTTGCGGCTTTGACGCCTCGCGCCGAGCTCGATGGCGAAATGGGCGATGTGCAGCCCGGATTGCAGGCACGCCTCATGAGCCAGGCATTGCGCAAGCTGACCGGGTCGATATCACGTTCCAATTGCATGGTTATCTTTATCAATCAGATCCGGATGAAGATTGGTGTGATGTATGGCTCGCCGGAAACCACGACAGGCGGAAACGCCCTTAAATTCTACGCTTCCGTGCGTCTCGATATTCGCCGTGTCTCGACTTTGAAAGACCGCGACGAAGCAATTGGCAACAGCGTGCGTGTCAAGGTGGTCAAGAACAAGGTTGCCCCGCCATTTAAACAGGTTGAATTCGATATCATGTTCGGCGAGGGTATTTCCAAGAACGGCGAGTTGGTCGATCTCGGCGTCAAGGCAGGAATAGTTGAAAAGTCAGGTTCCTGGTTTTCATACGATAGCCAGCGCCTTGGACAGGGACGCGAGAATGCAAAGCAGTTCCTGCGCGATAATCCAGATGTGGCCAACAAGATTGAAACGGCAATCCGCCAGAATTCGGGTGTGTTGGCAGAACGTATTCTTGAAGGTGTCGAGCCAACAGCGGATGATCTGGATGAGGGCGAAGCCTGACCAGGCAGAATGGCTAGGCTGCTCTTGCCTGCTACAACCGGCGTCAGCTTTTACAGCAACGAGCGTTCAAGCAGGTTTGCCTGAACGCACGCATACCGCACAATATCAAAGCGCAGGCATCGAACGTTTTCAGGAGAACGCCCGATGCTCTACATCTGGAGAGGTTTTAGCGATGAACGCAAAAACCTTTGGTGGGAACCTTACCAGTTGATACGCAGACCGACTTTTCCATTATAGGCATGCTGGTCTCCGGAAAGCCCTAACTGATAACTACCGGATGCAAAGATGGACGAACTGGCTGATAGTTGCGTGCTGACACCAACCTGCAGTTCCATCCATGATCCACCCATATCAGAGCTGAATGCAACAGGACCGTTAAGGGACGAAAACGACACTTTGTTGTCTCCCAGGAACTCATGCCACAAATTGGCCCGTGCCCAGGTCGTCAGGATACGCGGATTCTTGTCGCTCTCATTCAAGGTCCAATCCTTGCGCACGCGCATGCCAATTCGGCCGGCAAGAGAATTGGCATCGTCAAACCATACCCGGGCCGCACTATCGGACCCGTTGTCGAAGCTGATGTGCTGGTAGACGATTTGAGCCTGAGGCTCGATTACAAGGCCATTGCCAAATTTGAATCCATAACCAGCCTCGAGTGAGGCAGCCAGCCCATAACCATCTGTCTTCAACTGAAAACCACGGCTCGAATGAAGATCCGCAGAGTATTGTGTTGCCTGGGTCACGGCATCCACATACCAGCCTTTGGCTCCATAATGGGTCCAATACGCACCTGCGGTATAGGCATCCAATGTGTTCCTGCCGGCGTGAGCACCCGTATAATGGGTTACATCAGCCTTGCTCTGACCAACAGCGGCATAAATACCGGCGTGATCACGAGAGCCGTCGGCATGCTCACGGCGCATCAGGTCCATGCCGAACTGGAAGGCATAAATATCCTGATCGAATGCAGCACCATCCCGGCTGTAGATACCAGCACCGTTCGAACGGGAGTTATGCTGCCCGATAAACCGTCCCCATCCGACATACCCAGAGTTCACATCGGTGGAAGCCTGCTGGCCGGTCGTTATCACTCTGCTATCGAGTTCGCCGGAACGTTCATGAAGTGTATCAAGCAGCGCTCGACCATAAACCTGAGCCTGCGATTGAGCCGTCGAATATAGTGAAACCTCTGAACGATAATCAGCGATCAAGGGAGTTGGAGAATTGGGCCGATCATTGCGCAGATACCAGCTATTGGGATCAGAGCCATCCAGTGCCCCATGATAGAGAGAATACTCATAAGGACCAGCGACGGCAGGTGCCCCAAGAGCGAAGGATCCCGCCCCCGTCGTTGCTCCATCGGCTGTTGCTACCACGCGAATGCCGTTTCCCACCGTGAACGATCCAAGGCCTCCCGCATTCGTGACGATGATATTCGTCAAACCGCTGGTCGTGTGGTCAGCTCCGGAAATGACGAGCTGGTCAGAGGGCGAGTCATCTGCGTTAAGCTGTGTGCGAATGGCAAGATTACCCAAACCCGTATAGTTGCCAATAACGGTGAAATTTCCAAAAGGGCCACCTGAAAAGGAGTTCAACGCCGAACCTGCTGCTATCGTGCCGCCGTTGCTGACTGTACCCGTTACGGAGCCATAACCACCAAGGATAGCACCCGCCTCGACCAGGACCCCGCCGCCGCCGCTCAAAGTTGCGCCAGGGCTATCGCTGTTACCAATTGCGAGCACGCCGCCGGAAACTGTGGTCAGACCGGTATAAGTGTTATCCGCGGTCAGTACCAGAGTGCCCGCTCCGGCCTTCGTCCAGGAACCGGTTCCGGAAACTCCGGTCGTCAAAGCGAGGGTCGTGTCCGGGGCCACCATAATAGTTCCCGTCGATGCGAGCTCGATCTGACGATCACTGATGAAACTTGCCGTTGTCAGCAGGGTTCCACCATCGAAGACCACATTGGCTATAGCGTCTCCCAGGTTTGCGTTCTGCGAAATGGATAATACGCCGCCCTTGAGAGTGGTCGTTCCGGTATAGGTGTTTATGGCGGAAAAGGTCACGGATCCGCCGCTTGCGGAATTATCAATGGTGATATTTCCCGGTGAACCAGCCAGGGCATCGGAAAAGATGCCGGAGAATATCGAGTGATTGCCGTTTTGATCAATGGTGCTCGATGCCATATTCGCCAGGGTGAAATCTTGCGCATATGTGGTTCCGGCCTGATCCATGCGCAAAGTGCCGCCGACAAAGATCGGATCCACCGTGATATCCAACTGGCTCGCAACATAGAAAGGCTGAGCCAGATTAATGGGTGTTCTACCGGTATACGCGCCGAAGACAACATCTCCGGTCGAGTAAAACTCAAAGGGTAGAGCAAAAACGCCGTTATAAGACGTGGAGTAACTGGAAACGAATAACGAATAGGTGTGTCCGGTGATGAAATTATAGCTTATCTGGGGGCAATAATTCGTATTTGGTCCGCATTGAATTGCGCCGGATGAGCCTAACGCTGTTTGATGCAAACTTGCAGAAGTATCATCATTCCCAACTACAGCTCCTTGGCCGGGATTGGTGGGGTCAAAAATCCCTTCATAGAGAATCATGATCGTATCTGAAGGAGAAGATCTCTGACCAAATGTGTAAGTATTCGTTGTGGTTGGGGTGAAGAGGATGACGGCATAGTTAAAATTGTTCGAACCGGGAGCCAGCGCCGAAGGATTCGCCAACACTGAATTACCAAGATAACTCTGTGCTAATCCTATTGTTTGTATGCTCGTATTTGAGCTATCGGCCATATACAGAACAACGTCGGCAAAGGCTTTTTCGGAAGAGCTTGCCGCATAGCCGAAACCTATAATAGCTGTGGCGCAGAGAAGCGCTTTTTTTCTGCTGGTTTTGTTCATTTTTTGCCCCGGACAAGATTGTTTTGTCACTTATTGCAACATGGTTAAATCCAGCATTCAGAGATACTTGACTATGATAGATTTCAGCCTTGTTGCAGCATGGTGCGAATATTATGAATTTCGGTGTGTCGCAAGCAGAAAATTGATAATTTGATAAAAAATCGCATTATTTATCGAATTATATGTCTGATAAATTCAACAAAACAACTTAGAATAAAAATATTGAGTATTTTACCCTGATTGGAGGGCGCGAAAATCTATAGCAACCGACAACTGTGAGAAGTGATTCTATTCTTACATATGATGAAAACGAAGATTGTTCTCTGGCAAAACCGCATGCCTTTTGTTGAGCGGTGTTTTCCAGGGCTTGAAAGAAAAAACGTTTATGTCGATAAATTGTTATATTGCTTTGTGAAGTATATCTATGAATGTATGTTGTCATACTGATGAAAAATAGCTGATTCTTCAGAAATAATAGTTTGTTGACTTGCGCCAATAATCATGCCCGGGCGTCATCTGAACTGGGATCATGATGCTTATCTATTCGGCAGGAATTTCATCATTAACCGGGAGATTTACTTTTTGGCTGGTCAGCTTTCTGATGAGATATGAAGACGCTGCCCTGAAGAAAATAACATCAACCGGTATCCATGAGAGCCTGGAGCAATATCTGAATGTCAGCGTTCAGAGTTTAGTACACATATGCCGTCACCATTCGGTTGGGTGGCAAACGACGCTTATGAGTTTCGCATAACGAGTTACTTTTGGCCCGTCAGGTTCAGGCGCATGTAAAAAAACCTGTTTCATAGCCTTCATCGCCTTTTTTTCCGAAAACTGGTTTGCTCTTGCCACAAAGCGCTCTAAAAGCATCGGTGTTCCGCTTTTCAGACATTACGGCTGTCTGGCAAGAAGAGCTTTTCATTTTTCTCAGGTAGTCAGAGCATCTCATGAGCGGCGTTAACGAAATCAGGTCAGCCTTCCTTAACTACTTCGCCAAGAATGGGCACGAAGTGGTGGCATCCAGCCCGCTCGTTCCGCGGAACGATCCGACGTTGATGTTTACCAATGCCGGAATGGTGCAGTTCAAGAACGTATTTACCGGCGCGGAGAAGCGACCCTACAGCCGGGCTACCACCTCGCAGAAATGCGTTCGCGCCGGTGGCAAGCACAACGATCTTGATAATGTCGGCTACACTGCGCGCCATCACACCTTCTTCGAGATGCTCGGCAACTTTTCCTTTGGCGATTATTTTAAGGAACTGGCGATTGAGCTGGCATGGAATTTGGTGACCAAAGAATTCGCATTGCCGCAGAAAAAACTTCTGGTCACGGTTTATTCCGAAGATGAGGAGGCCGCATCTCTTTGGAAGAGGATTGCCGGCCTGTCGGATGATCGCATCATTCGCATCCCGACATCAGATAACTTCTGGCAGATGGGCGACACCGGCCCTTGCGGCCCTTGCTCGGAGATTTTCTTCGATCATGGTGATCATATCCCCGGCGGGCCACCCGGTTCACCGGACGAGGATGGCGACCGGTTCATCGAAATATGGAACCTCGTCTTCATGCAGTTCGAGCAGATTAAGCCGGGAGAGCGTCTCTCCCTGCCGAAACCCTCGATAGACACCGGCATGGGGCTGGAGCGCATTGCCGCTGTGCTGCAAGGCACCCATGACAATTACGAAACCGACATGATGAGATCGTTGATCTCAACCGTCGAGAATCTGACCAATGTCGCTTCCGATGGTCCGCAAAAGGCGTCGCACCGCGTCATTGCCGACCATCTTCGGGCTGTATCGTTCCTGGTTGCGGACGGAGTTCTGCCATCGAACGAGGGGCGTGGTTATGTCCTGCGCCGTATCATGCGCCGCGCCATGCGCCACGCGCAGCTTCTGGGTGCCCGCGATCCGCTGATGTGGCAACTGGTGCCGTCATTGGTCCGCGAAATGGGGCAGGCCTATCCGGAACTGGTTCGCGCGGAATCTCTCATTTCCGAAACGCTGAAGCTTGAGGAAACCCGTTTTCGCAAGACGCTGGAACGTGGCCTCGCCATTCTCGATGATGAAACCCGCACGCTGATGTCAGGAGCCAGTTTGTCGGGAGAGGTGGCGTTTACCCTCTATGATACCTATGGCTTCCCGCTCGATCTGACGCAGGATGCGCTTAAGGCTCGTGGAATTGGGGTTGATACCGAAAGCTTCAATGCCGCAATGGAACGTCAGCGCCAGATGGCGCGCGCTGCATGGTCGGGGTCCGGCGAAGCGGCGACGGAAGCCGTATGGTTCGAGTTGAAAGAACGTGTCGGTGCAACAGAATTTCTGGGCTACGACACCGAGCAGGCCGAGGGTATCGTAACGGCACTGATCCGTAACGGCAAGGAAGTCCAGGAGCTGAAGGCCGGGGAGACAGGGCTGGTTGTTGTTAACCAGACGCCATTCTATGGGGAATCGGGCGGTCAGGTTGGTGACAGCGGTGTGATGTTCGCAAGCGATGTGCGTCTTGACGTAACTGCTACCGAGAAAAAGCTGGGCGATCTGTTCGTGCACCATGTCACGGTTGCCAGCGGTACATTGAAAGCCAATCATTCCCTTGAACTGGTTGTCGATCATGCGCGACGTTCCGCCATTCGTGCTAACCATTCTGCGACCCATTTGCTGCATGAAGCGTTGCGTCAGGTGCTGGGCGACCATGTTGCGCAGAAAGGGTCACTGGTTGCACCGGAACGCTTGCGGTTCGATTTCAGCCATCCGACGCCGATTGGTGCGGCCGAGTTGCAGCAGGTTGAGGACATTGCCAACAGAGTGCTGCTCGAAAACGAACGGGTGGTGACCAAGCTCATGGCGGTAGATGAAGCCATTGAGGCTGGCGCACGGGCATTGTTCGGAGAAAAGTATGGCGAGGAAGTCCGGGTCGTATCCATGGGTCTCGATAGCAATAGCGGAGCCAACAAAGCGTTTTCCGTAGAATTGTGTGGCGGTACCCATGTTCGCCGGACAGGTGACATCGGACTTGTCACCGTGGTTTCCGAAGGCGCCGTTGCTGCCGGTGTGCGGCGCATCGAAGCGATGACAGGCGACGGAGCGCGTCATTATCTGGCGAACCAGGGCCGCAAGCTGCATGAGGTGGCGGAACTGCTCAAGGCTCCGCTCAACGATACCGCGGAACGACTTTCCGCGCTCATTGAAGACAGGCGTAAACTTGAGCGTGAATTGGCTGAAGCCCGCCGCAAGCTCGCGATGGGCGGCGGTGGCGAAGCTGACGAATTCAAGGACGTTAACGGCGTCAAGCTGATGGCGAAGGTTGTTACCGGCGTCGAGATGAAGGACCTGAAGAGCCTTGCCGATGAAGGCAAGAAGCGGGTTGGTTCGGGTGTCGTCGCCATCGTCGGTGTAGCCGAAGACGGTAAGGCTGGGCTCGTCGTTGCCGTCACCGAAGATTTGACCGAAAAGCTTGATGCTGTCGCATTGGTCCGTGCCGGTTCAGAAAAGCTCGGCGGCAAGGGGGGGGGCGGAAGGCGTGACATGGCGCAGGCTGGCGGCCCCGACGGCGCCAACGCCGAGGCCGCTCTGGCGGCTGTTGAAGCTGCTCTATAGAATATGTCCGGTCGCGCTAACCACGAACTGCATGCGATTTTGATAGCTTTATAAGTCGGCTATCCCGTTTCTGACTGGAACCGGGATAACCGTAGCTATTTTTGCACCTGCCTGTCCTAAAATAAAAAGCGAGAATCAGTGTCGTGATCTAAGAATTATGTGCCGTGAGGGTCAAAAGGGATCATATGGAAGCACAGTGAGTTTCAACGGAGTTTCCATTTGGCCAGATCCGAACGTTTGCTTGATCTTCTACAGACCTTGCGTCGTTACAGACGTCCAGTAAGCGGTGCGACGCTGGCTGCGGAGCTCGGTGTCAGCATCCGTACCCTGTACCGTGACATTGCCAGTCTGCAGTCGCAGGGGGCTGATATCGCAGGTGAGCCGGGTATCGGCTATGTATTGAAGCCTGGCTTCATGTTGCCACCGTTAATGTTCTCGGAAGATGAAATCGAAGCCCTTGTGCTTGGTACGAGCTGGGTTGCGGATCGTGCGGATGAGCATCTCGGGTCGGCGGCGCGCAATGCTTTGGCTAAAATTTCTGCCATCCTTCCAGCCGATTTGCGGGATAGCCTGCATAACTCAGCTTTGTTGGTGGGGCCGGGGCAAAACATCTCGACCGATACCGCCGATCTGGCAGTTATCCGCAAGGCTATCCGCTCAGAACGTAAACTCATCATCAGTTATCGCGATAAAAACGGTGCGGATTCCGAGCGCACGATATGGCCCTTCGCATTGGGTTTCTTCGACCGGGTTCGTGTGGTTGTAGCCTGGTGCGAAATAAGAGAAGGTTTCCGCCATTTCCGCACCGACCGTATTGTAAGTCTCGACGTGACGGATGCTCGCTATCCGCGCCGTCGTCAGGTGCTTTTGAAGGAATGGCGGGAAGCGGTGGGGATTGATCCGTCCCCATAAACGATACTGCCGGAAATTGACAGCATGTCAGCCTATGTTCCGTTCAATCAACCAACGGAGATTTAAATGCAGGCCCCCAATCCCAACTTTCTGATTTTTTACGTCGACAGCCCGAAGGAGAGCGAAAAATTTTATAGTTCCCTGCTTGGGCAGGAACCGGTCGAGTCGTCACCGACCTTCGTTCTCTTTGCCCTAAGTTCCGGCCTTATGCTTGGGTTGTGGTCAAGGCACACGGTCGAGCCCGTTGCAACTCCGTCAGTGAGTGGCGCGGAACTCGCTCTCTCGGTGGAAAATCCCTCCGATGTTGATGAGGTTTTCAATGCCTGGAAGGCGCAGGGTCTGAAGTTCCTGCAGGAGCCGACAACCATGGATTTCGGTCGCTCATTTGTCGCTGTTGATCCCGATGGCCACCGTTTGCGGGTTTTTGCTCTGATAGTTTGTTCTAATAAATGACTAAGAAGAATACCGCTTAACTAAAGCAGATTTCTATTGAACGAACTTTTAAGGCCCGACTTTTCAGCCGGGCCTTAATTTATTTATTGAGCAGCAGGCTATCTAGAGCCTTTTCCGTTTAATCGGTATCGATTAAACGATAAGAAAATGCGTCTTAACAATAACTTAGAGCGTTGCAGCGATTCATATTGAACGCAAAACGCTCTAAGAAATATCTTCTCAAGCCATCGCTTTGCGGAGGTTTTCATCAACCTTGTCAAGGAAGCCGGTGGTGGAGAGCCATTTCTGGTCGGCTCCGACGAGCAGGGCGAGATCCTTGGTCATGTGGCCTGCTTCGACGGTATCGACGCAGACCTTTTCCAGTGTCGCGGAGAACTTCGCCAGGGCTTCATTGCCGTCGAGCTTGGCGCGATGAGCGAGACCACGGCTCCAGGCGAAAATGGAGGCAATGGAGTTGGTCGAGGTTTCCCGACCTTTCTGATGTTCCCGGTAGTGGCGTGTCACGGTTCCGTGCGCTGCTTCCGCTTCGACGGTTTTTCCGTCTGGCGTCATCAGAACCGAGGTCATCAGACCGAGCGAACCAAAACCCTGCGCAACCGTGTCGGATTGAACATCGCCATCGTAATTCTTGCACGCCCAAACATAGCCGCCTGACCATTTAAGAGCGGAAGCAACCATGTCATCGATAAGGCGATGTTCATAAGTAATTCCGATAGCACCGAACTTTGACTTGAACTCATTGTCAAAGACCTCCTGGAACAGGTCTTTAAAACGGCCGTCATAGGCTTTCAGGATGGTGTTCTTGGTTGAAAGATAAACCGGATATTTCCGATTCAGGCCATAATTTAGAGAGGCGCGGGCGAAGTCGCGGATCGATTCATCGAGATTGTACATCGCCATGGCGATACCGGCATCGGGGAACTTGAATACTTCCTTCTCGATGACCGTTCCGTCATCACCCTCAAACCGGATGGTCATACGGCCCTTGCCGGGTACTTTGAAATCGGTGGCACGATACTGGTCACCAAAGGCATGACGGCCAACCACAATCGGTTGCGTCCAGCCTGGAACAAGGCGTGGTACATTCCGGCAGATGATTGGTTCACGGAAGATAACGCCGCCGAGGATGTTGCGGATGGTACCATTCGGAGACTTCCACATCTCCTTGAGCTTGAATTCCTCAACGCGGGCCTCATCGGGGGTGATGGTGGCGCATTTGACACCGACGCCGTGACGCTTGATGGCTTCCGCGGCCTGGACAGTCACAGCATCGCTGGTCTCGTCACGGTGTTCGATACCGAGATCGTAATAATCCAGGTCCAGATCGAGATAAGGATGAATCAGTTTATTCTTGATAGACTGCCAGATGATCCGGGTCATTTCGTCGCCGTCGAGTTCGACGACTGGATTGGCAACTTTGATCTTGGCCATGAATATCACCTCAGTCCTGTATAAACGGATCGCAGGTCCCCTGGACGAATGAAGAAACCCCGTAACGGCGGCTAATAGCCCGCCCGTTCCACATGGGGAAGGGATGCGGATATATGCTTTCGACCAAGACAGCGGATTCTGTTGCGAAGATCGCCGGATTCGCGCAAAAGCCTGCTAGGTCGAGCTGGTACAGGGTTTGACCCTTTGGACATGAACTTTCAAGAGAGCTTTACAGTGAACGAAAGCGAACCAGCTGCCGATGCTACAGGCGGCGTGGAGAATAAAGCACCGGTCATTATTCTGGTTGGTCCGCAGATGGCGGAAAACATCGGTATGGCTGCAAGAGCGATGGCGAATTTCGGACTTTCCGAAATGCGGCTGGTTGCTCCTCGCGGTGGATGGCCAAAGAAGGGGGCTCATTCCGCAGCCTCCGGAGCGGCGCATATTCTCAAGGATGCCACACTGTTCGCAACCGCTGAGGATGCCGTGGCGGACCTGAATTTCGTGTTTGCGACCACTGCGCGGGAACGCGGCCAGATGAAGAAGGTCCACGCGCCGCGCGAAGCGGCTGGCGTCATCGCAGAGCGCCTTGGAAGCGGGCAGAAGGTCGGCATCATGTTCGGGCGCGAACGGACTGGGCTGGAAAATGATGAGGTTGCGCTTGCGGACGCGATCATAACCTTTCCCGTCAATCCGCAATTCTCCTCTCTCAATCTGGCCCAATCCGTTCTGCTAGTTGGCTATGAATGGTATCTGAAGGCGAAGGACGGTCAGCTTCCCTTTATGGGCGAGATGCATACGCCTCCCGCCAATCGGGGCATGGTGCTCTCATTCTTTGATTATCTAGAGGCCGAGCTGGAGGCGGCAAATTTCTACCCGCCGGACAAGAAGCCCATCATGGCTCGCAACATGCGCGATATTTTTTACCGTCTCGAAATGACCGAACAGGAAGTCCGAACACTGCGCGGGGCGATGCGCGCGCTCATTGAAGCGCGAAGATTGAGGAAAAGTTAATCTCAATCTGCATAATAGTTTTCTCCTGTTCTGAATCCAGCCTGCGAGATTGATATGCGCCGCCTTCAGTTTCTTGCCCTCGCCTCCACTTTGCTGCTCTCGTCGGCAACTGCCTTCGCGGCGACGCCACCGCAGCAACCGGAACAGGGACCGGGTGGCAGGGATTATGCGGGAAGCGCCGTCATCAAACGGGCTGTTGGAAAAGCGACGGCTCCTGTCTTTGTTTTCCATGCCGATGCCAAGGCGGTAACGGCGCGCCCTGTCATCGTCTTCTTCCATTCCTGGGGCGGTAACAATCCGCAATATTACGGCAAGTGGTTCGAGCACCTTGCGCAAAAGGGAAACCTTGTATTGTTCCCGCGTTTTCAGGAGGTGAACCGCACGAGACCGATGGATGCCACCAATATTGCTGCGGAAGCCGTGCGTGAGGCTCTGGAGGAATTGTCGGACGACGCGAAGGCCAGACCCGATCTCGGCCGGGTTGCCTATGTCGGGCACCTTGCCGGCACCATCGTTGCGCTTGATCTTGCTGCCTATGCCGGGGAACGCCAGCTTCCGACACCGAAATTGATCTTCAACGTCATGCCTGGCGGGATTGCCAGGGAAAAGGATACACGTGGCATCCCGCTGCCGGATCTCGCAAAGATCAATGAGGCAACCCTCCTGATAACGATGAGCGGTGATCGCGACCATCTTGCGACTGACCGTGTTGCCAGGCTGATCCTGAGCGAAACGACTGGTATTCCAGCCCGCAACAAGCTTTTCATGCGTGTTTCATCGGATGGTCATGGATATCCGCCGCTCTCGGCGACGCTGATTTCCCCCGGTTCTATCGATCCAGCTTATGATTCCGCAAAAATTCCGATCCCGGTCAATCCGGCTGATACGACGGTTGTGGCTTCAATCGGGAAGGGTGCTCCGCGACCGGCCCCGGTGAGATTCAAATGGACGCCCGATATGGCGCTGACCGGTATTCAGGCAACCCTCACGACCCAGCTCGGCACCAACGGAACTGACAATCTCGATTATCGGGGCTTCTGGAAGACACTGGATATTGCTGCCGAGGCTGCATTTTCGGGAGAGAACGCCCTCAGCCTCAAGGCAAACCCGGCTTTTGTCGATATGGGCGTATGGAGCGATGGCTGGCCGGTTCGCCGCCTCGGAGCCGACGTTCCAAAAGACGGGACCGAACCGGAAGAGCCGGCTCGCAGGCGTAGATTTTAGAGCAGCCAGTGTTCTATTGAACGTGAAGGCGTATTGCTCCGGCCTTGATGGTGCCGGGAAGTTGGCGCACTATGTCGAAGTTCTCCAAAGGTCACGGGTAACAAAATAAAGGATTATCATCATGCAACGTCACGCCACTGCTGTTTGGAAAGGCACCTTGAAGGAGGGATCTGGCAAGATTGATACCCAGAGTGGGGCCCTTGCAGACCAGCCCTATTCTTTCAAAATCCGCTTCGAAGATGAAAGTGGCAGGTCGGGCACCAATCCTGAGGAGCTTATTGCTGCTGCTCATGCGAGCTGTTTTGCCATGCAGCTTTCTCATTTTCTTGCCGAGAATGGCACGCCGGCTGAAAAGCTTGATGCGAAAGCTGTCGTTACGCTTATCCCCGGCACCGGCATTACCGAGAGTGCGATAACCCTGGTTGGCACCGTTCCGGGTATCGAAGCAGCTAAGTTCCAGGAGCTTGCTGATTCCGCAAAGGCAAATTGTCCGGTTTCCAAGGCGCTTGGCGCAATCAAGGTCTCGCTGGACGCAAAGCTGATATGATCTGATTCAAGTCTTCCGAAAAAACAGAGTATATCAATAGATTGAGAGTCAAAGACGGTCTTTCGGGAATCGTCTTTGGCTCTCAAGTCAAATCGGGCCGTGAGTGATATTAACCCTGCAAGCGGGCGTTAACTTTTCGAGGCGTAATGTGTAGCGCCTTATCACTGTGCTGTCCGGTTTGAACCGATGCGTTACAATCTTTTAGCAGGAACGGTATATTCGACCGTCACGATGCCAAGACACATTCCAACAATTCTCGTTTTCGACTCCGGTCTGGGCGGGTTGACAGTCTTCTCCGAGGTTCTTCGGGCTCGTCCTGACGCGCGTTATGTCTACGCGGCGGATGATGCAGGCTTTCCCTATGGTCGTTTGAGCGAGGAAGCCCTCGTCAATCGTGTCATGGCGGTTATGGAGCGGCTTATCTCGGTTCATTCGCCGGATCTGGTTGTTATCGCCTGCAATACTGCCTCAACCCTTGTCATGCCACATCTGCGGCAGCGCTTTCTGATTCCCTTCGTGGGCACCGTTCCTGCAATCAAGCCGGCCGCCATGCTGACACGCAGCCGCCGGATCAGTGTTCTGGCAACGCCGGGAACGGTGGCGCGGGATTATACTCATGACCTGATCAGCTCTTACGCTGGCGGTTGCGACGTCACGCTGGTCGGCTCGACGAGGCTTGCCGAACTGGCAGAGCAGCAATTACGAGGCTCCCCCGCTTCAGATGCCGAAATCATCGCTGAACTGGCACCGTGTTTCGTGGATGGGGATGGCGTACGCACCGACGTCGTCGTCCTTGGCTGTACCCACTATCCGCTGTTGCTGGGGCGTTTCCAGCATCTTTCCCCCTGGACAGTGAATTGGATTGACCCGGCTCCGGCAATCGCCCGCAGGGTCACTCATCTGATAGGTAACCCGCTGGCGGGACATGAGCCAGACGAAGAGGCTGTTGCGGTGTTTACTGCTGGCAACCTGATTGGGAGCGATCTTTTGGAGGCGCTGGCTGAGCGTGGGTTGCCGCATATACGGATTGAGGCGATGCCCCTGCTATCGTCATGAGTTGATCGGGAAGCATTTTGGGTGGATCGGCGATTGAATCGCCGGCTGCGATTGACAAGCACGACTTGAAAATATAGGAACAAAGCCGTTCGCGCGGTCGGGTTCGGCCGCGTGTGCTTTTTTACGCTCCCGTGTTTCTGGTTTGCGCCGGCGGCTGTCATCCCGAAAGGGAAGAGGAGGGCGCGTTCCTCAAAAAGCGAACTAACTGAAACCAAAGAGGAACTGCGATGTCAAAACGCATTCAGGCGAAGTACAAGATTGATCGCCGTATGGGCCAGAATATCTGGGGACGCCCGAAGAGCCCCGTCAACCGCCGTGAATATGGCCCGGGCCAGCATGGCCAGCGCCGCAAGGGCAAGCTTTCGGATTTCGGCACGCAGCTGCGCGCCAAGCAGAAGCTGAAGGGTTATTACGCCAACATCACCGAGAAGCAGTTCCGCCGTACCTACACGGAAGCGGTCCGCATGAAGGGCGATTCCGGCGAGAACCTGATCGGTTTGCTGGAATGCCGTCTCGATGCAGTGGTCTATCGCGCCAAGTTCGTGCCGACACCGTTCGCATCGCGCCAGTTCATCAACCATGGTCACATCAAGGTAAATGGTCGCCGGGTCAATATCCCGAGCTATCAGGTGAAGCCGGGTGATGTCATCGAGGTCAAGGATTCGTCCAAGCAACTCGAAATCGTTGTGGTTGCAGCTCAGCTTGCCGAACGCGATGTGCCGGATTACGTCGATGTCGATCACAACAAGATGGTCGCAAAGCTGACTCGGGTTCCGGGACTCAGCGAAGTTCCTTATCCGGTTCAGATGGAACCGAATCTGGTCATCGAGTTTTATTCCCGCTAATTCGTCGGGCGCGAAGAAGGGCTTGCCCTTCTTTCTGCTTTACAATCAAGAAAGGCCCTGTAGCGAAACCGCTACAGGGCCTTTTCGTTATGACGTCGTACGATTCATGAAAATCGCATGACTATAATAAATGATCGGGAGATCAGTTAGCTTTCGGGCCGGGACCAGGATTCTGATCTGAGTGCATTCTACCCATTCCCATTCCTTTGCCCCTATGCATGCCGCCCTTGCCCCAGCCGTGATTGGTCGGCTGCAGGAGGGATGGCAGAAGTTTCTTCTGACCGTCGTCCAGAGACGCCCAGAACGGCTTCATCTGCTCCAGCATCTGAGCACTGTTCTTTGCTTCCTGCTGGGTCATTTCTGTCCAGGCGGTGAGGCGGGCGAGATAATCCGGGCGTTCGTTGCCCCGGCGCATTTCACGCATCTTGTCCATAAAGCCGGTGCGTTGCTGCATTGTTGTTTTAATAGTCGCTTCCAGCGGTTGCCAAAGTTTTACCTGATCGGGAGTTAGTTTCAAACCTGCCGGGATACCAGCGATACGCGCTTCACTCAGGCGTTCCATATCAGCCCGCCGTTCCTGCCAGTTTGTCTGGCGATCATTGCCTTTTGCCGGCCCGCCGGCTGGTTGCTGGGCATAAGCGGTTGCTCCAGTCATGGCGATGACGACGGCGGCGGTGAGAGTTGCGAGTTTCTTCATCTGATACTCCTATTTGCAAAACATGTTTTGCTTACACTGAAACACCACATCAGCTTGGCGCAATTGTGGTCTCCTCAGGATGAAGGTGAGATGAATTTTTTTTCATGTGTAAGGCAACAGGGGAGCTTGAAATTTACAGATCACCCTAATTGCTTGAGAAACCCCGCAAAGCGCATCAGGCCTTCGGGCCAGGGACCATGCCCGCTTTCAATGTTCAGGTGACCGACATTTCCGGCGTCCGCCAGTACGGCTCCCCAGGTGCGGGCCATGTCTTCGGCCCGCTCGAACGTGCAGTATTCATCGTTCCGACTGGCAACGAGCACCGATGGAAATGGCAGCTTCCTGTCGAGAGACGAAGCAAATGTCTTGTCGATCGCTTCGGGCGAACCCTCCTGTTCCAGGTCGGGAGGAGTGACGAGAAAGGCTCCCTTGACCAGACCGGGCGGCAAATCGTGTGCTGCCTGGGCAACCGCGAGAACGCCGAGGCTATGGGCAACGAGAATTACCGGGCGTCTGGCCTGTTCAACACTGTCACGGATACGTTCGATCCATGCGGTTCGCTCGGGATAATGCCAGTCGTCCTGAACAACACGCTGCGCGGTTGAAAGCTGACGCTCCCACCGTGTTTGCCAATGGTCGTCTCCGGAGTTGGTATAGCCGGGAATGATGAGGATATCGTAGTCTGAAGCTCGCATGGGCCTACAAATAGTGTCTCGCACGCTCGCCGTCGAGGGAGAGACATCCGAAATTCTATTCATTGTCTAAAAGCGCGAGCATTCGTTGCTTTAAGCTCGCCTGTCATCAATGTGTTATTTTAACCCGCTATCGCAAGCTTCAGTTTAACTCGCAACTGGGGCTACCAATATGAGACACCAATGGTTGGCGGCTGCTGCCGCCTTGTTGCTTCCCGGTCTGGCATCCGCACAGACTGTTTATCCTATTGATCGTGCGACAATTCTCTCGACGGCAAATTTTGATTTCAAGGTGGAATTTCCGAATGTCGTCAAACATGATGACATAAAGGTTCTCATCAACGGCCAGGATTATGAAAAGGTCTTCGGCAAGAAAGCCACCTTCATAGAGAAGGAAGACGGTGCGAATGCATCGTCGTTGATCTTGCGTGATGTTTCGATCGGTAAACCCGGCACATACAAGATTGAGGCTTCGGCAGGAGGTTCTCCGGTTGCCGTGACATGGGAGATTTTCGGAACACCCGACAAGCCGAAGGCGAAGAACGTCATTTTTCTGGTAGCGGACGGCTTTTCTGTAGCCCATCGCACGGGTGCGCGGATCATGTCCAAAGGCAACGTGCAGGGCAAGGCAGCCGGGCGGCTCAATCTCGATGATCTGACCAACATGGCGTTCGTTGGTACATCGAGTACCGATTCCATAGCCGCAGATAGCGCAAACACCATGAGCGCCTACATGACCGGCCAAAAATCGGCGGTGAACGCTCTTGGCGTCTATGCAAGCCGCGCAGAGAGTTCACTGGAACACCCACGTCAGGAAACACTCGCCGAGCTTATCCGCCGCAAGACGAAAATGGCGGTAGGGGTTGTCAGTGATGCTGAAATTCAGGATGCGACACCTGCCGCGGTCGTGGCTCATACCCGCCGCCGTGCCGACAAGGCCGAGATCGTCGGAATGTTCTACGATGTGAAGCCGGATGTCGTTCTTGGAGGTGGCTCGGCTTACTTCCTGCCGAAATCAACTCCCGGCTCAAAGCGCAAGGACGAGACTGATTATATCGCGAAATTCAAGGAAGCGGGTTATGCGCTGGCGACCAATGCCGACGAGTTGAACAAAACAGCTCGTGAAGCCAATCAGAGCAAGGTGTTGGGGCTTTTTCACACCGGAAATATGGACGGTGCTCTCGATCGGAAATTCCTGAAGAAGGGAACTGTCGGCAAGTTCCCGAACCAGCCCGATCTCACCGAAATGACGCAGGCGGCGCTTGATGTGTTGTCCAGAAACAGGGATGGCTTTTTCCTGATGGTGGAAGCCGCTCTGGTGGACAAATATTCCCATCCGCTCGACTGGGATCGAGCGCTTTACGATACGATCATGTTTGACAAGGTCATTGGCATTGCCCGTGACTTCGCGGCCAAAAATCCTGATACTCTGATCATCGTGACCGGTGATCACACCCATGGCATTTCAATCATCGGTACGGTCGATGACGAGAAGCCGGGTGATGAGATGCGTGAAAAAGTCGGTACTTATGCGTCAGCCGGATTCCCTAACTACAAGGACGAGGATGGTGATGGATATCCCGACAAGGTCGATGTAACCCGGCGTCTTGCGGTCTTCTCGAATAACTTCCCGGATTATTACGAGACGTTCCGCCCCAAGCTGGACAACCCGTTCGTCCCCGCCGTGAAGAATGAGAAAGACCAGTATGTCGCTAACGAGGCCTACAAGAATATTCCTGGTGCTGTGCTTCGCACCGGTAATCTGCCTCGGAGCGAGGATACCGGCGTGCACGCCGTTGATGACATGGTGTTGCAGGCACAGGGACCCGGTGCAGAAAAGATTTCCGGGTACATGGAGAATACCGACATCTTCCGTGTCGTAACGGAAACTTTGGCACTCGGCACCTCTCGCTAAATCCCAAGGGATTGGTGGCTCCGGCTCAATTGGCCGGAGCCTCACCGCCATTTCAAGGTTTCAGGAGTTGACGATGCGCCATGGTACCGGCCGCGGATTGACCAGACGCGGTTGTCTTGCCCTTCTTGCTTCCACCTTTGCATTTCCAGCCAGGGCTGCTTCGTCACAATTGTCGTTCGAAGAGCTCTACTCAAAAATCGGAGTGCTTGGCCTTGAATTCTCGGAACGGGTGAAAGCGCTTGGGGGACAGACAACCCGGATGACCGGATTCATGGCGCCGCCGCTGCGCGCAGAATCGTCGTTTTTCGTTTTGAGCAAGATACCCATGGCGTTATGCCCGTTCTGCTCGTCGGACGCGGATTGGCCTGAGGATATTGTCGTCGTTTACCTCAGGAAAAAGCAGACTTTCGTGCAGTACAACGCTGCCATCGCGGTTGAAGGACGTCTCGAGTACGGGTCCTGGACCGACCCTGAAACGGGTTTCGTCAGCCTGCTGCGCCTTCGGGATGCTCATTTTTATACGATTTGAGTCGTGCCATGAATGATGGATGTCCTTTGAATATTGCGAACCTTAATGTTGCATTCTCCGGCCTGCCGGCACCGGTGCTTGATATTCCTGAACTGGTGATCGGGAGGGGAGAGCGCATTGCAGTTATGGGCCCCTCGGGTTCGGGGAAGACGACCCTCATCAACGTTCTTGCAGGTATGGCGCTTCCAACATCAGGCAGGGTTCAGTGGGGGGATGTTGATCTCATCCGGCTGTCAGAGGAGCAGCGGGATCGCTGGCGGGCACGGCATGTCGGGCTCGTTATGCAGGATTTTCACCTTTTTCCGGGACTGAGCGCCCTGGATAACGTGCTCTTGCCGATAGGGATACGTTCTTTGCGTATCGCCTCCAATGTGAGAGAGCGCGCATCCATGCTGCTGAACCGGGTGGGCCTGCATAATCCCCGTCAGGATGTCGCTTTGATGTCGCGGGGTGAAATGCAGCGCGTTGCCGTCGCGCGCGCCGTCCTTGTGCGACCGAATATTCTCATCGCCGATGAACCGACCGCGAGCCTTGATGCCGAGAACGGTGCCGTGGTCGGTAATCTCCTGCTTGATCTGGCCCAGGAAGAAGGGGCGACACTTATCGTTGCAACCCACGATGCTCGTCTTTCAGACCGGATGACACGGCATCTCCGCCTCGTCTCCGGGCGGATCGCTCAGCAGGGAGTCTGATAATCATGTTGCCATTTCGCTTCATTCTCACTGATTTGCGCCGTATGTGGGTTGGTTCCCTGGTCATTGTCGTTCTGGTGGCATTGGCGACGGGCTTCGGGGTTGCGATCAACCTTCAGGAAAGGGCCTTGCGTCTGGGAAGCGCCCGTGCGGCAGACAGGTTCGATCTGGTCATCGGTGTGGCCGGTAGTGAAGCGCAGCTCGTTTTATCTTCTGTGTTCCTGCAACCTTCGCCTTTGCCCCTTCTGAAAGGTGAGGTTTTGAGACAGTTATCGGAAGACAAGCGTGTCGCATGGGCAGCGCCCATAGGTTTCGGCGATTCATTCGAAGGCGCACCCATTGTCGGCACCACCACCCAGTTTGTGACGGATGATGGCAAAAGGCCTTTAGGGGAAGGACGTTCTTTCGGCTCACCTGATGAAGCGGTCATTGGTGCAAGGGTCGAACTGGCTCTTGGTGACACGATCAAACCTTTGCATGGCCTTGCAGGTGAGGGCGGTCACACGCATACTGAACTTGCCTATCACGTGGTCGGTCGCATGGCTGAAACCGGGACTCTTTGGGACAAGGCCATTCTCGTTCCGATAGAAGGGGTCTGGTACGTCCATGGACTTGGCGGGCATGGGGATTCTCATGGACATGGGGAGGAAGCTCACGCCGACCATGATGATGAGCGTGAACATTCTCATCTCGGCCCGCCCTGGGGGGACGATCTCCCCGGGGTTCCGGCAATCGTCGTGAAACCGAGGAATTTTGCGGACGCTTACAAGTTACGGGCAGAGTATCGACGGGAAACCACATTGGCGGTGTTTCCTGCGGAGGTTCTCACAAGGCTTTATGCTGCGCTTGGCGATGTGCGTTCCGTGCTTGCCTTTATAGCTTTTGGGGCGCAGGGGCTGATTGGTGCTGCCGTTGTCCTTATCTCCCTGATCCATCTGGAACAGCGCAGTCACCAGATTGCGGGTTTGCGAGCACTTGGCGCGCCACGCCTTGCAATTTTTGGAATTGTCTGGCTGGAGCTCATGCTTCTCATCGGTGCAGGCGTTCTGGTCGGGCTTGGTATCGGATACGCGACAGCAAAAGTCGTTGCTCACGTGATGATGCAAAGGAGCGGTATCGTCATGCCGGTTGTACTGGAGCCGCAGGAATTTACCTTCATCGGAATACTTCTCACGGCAGCGGCTGTCATGGCGTTGATTCCAGCGTGGAGAGCTTACCGGCAGACGCCTGCTATGGCTCTTCGCTGAGATGCTCTACATCGGCGGCTGCCCTGTCACGATAGCCTCCTTTTCGCGCAGTTGTTTCTCTCTCTCGGCGATATAATCCCGGGTAATGGGCAATGTATTGTTGCGCTTGGTCATCTGGATCTGGAAGACCACCGTATCTTCCCATCGGAAGGAGGCCTCGGACATTGCAAGGTAAGCCTCCCACATCCGACAGAAACGCTCGTCATATAGCGCTTTGGCCTCTTCGCGTCTCTCCATGAAGCGCTCACGCCAGACCTTAAGTGTTGAAGCGTAGTGAAGCCGCAACACTTCGATGTCCGTGATGATGAGGCCGGACTTTTCCACTGCCGGCGTAAGCTCCGACAGGGTCGGCAGGTGACCGCCGGGGAATATGTATTTCGTGATCCATTCATTGGTGGGGTAGGGCTGTCCGAACCTGCCGATGGTGTGCAACAGCATGACGCCATCACTTTTGAGGAGGCTGGCGCTTTTTGAGAAGAAGTCCGGGTAATCCGCCAACCCGACATGCTCGAACATTCCGACTGAAACGATCCGGTCGAATTTTCCTTTGGTCTGTCTATAGTCTTCAAGGCGGAAACTGACCTTGTTTTCAATGCCGGCTCTGTTCATCCGCCCGAGAGCGACGTCAAGCTGCTCCTTTGACAATGTTACACCGGTTACGCTTCGAACTTCGGCGGCGAGTGCAAGATAGAGGGCCATTCCGCCCCAGCCACAGCCGATATCAAGCACATCGTGCCCGGGACCGGTCATGAGTTTCGCGACAATGTGCCGTTTCTTTGCAAGTTGCGCCTCATCCAGTGTCAGATCGGGCCGGTCGAAATAGGCGCAGGAATATTGCCTGTCGGCATCAAGGAAAAGAGAATAGAGACGGCCGTCGAGGTCATAGTGATGCTCGACATTTCGCTTCGAAGCTTCGGGCTTGTTGGTTCGTTTCATGCCGAGAAGCAGTTTTCTCAGGCGTCGCAGGCTGCCAAAGGGCAGATCATCGAACTCGCCGCGGCTGTCTTGCAGGACCAGTTGCAAAAGCTCGAACAGGCTGCCCTGTTCGACGATAAGCCTCCCATCCATGTAAAGTTCGCCAAAAGCCAGTTCCGGATTGAGACTCAATGCTCTTTCAGCGGCATGGTCGGCAAAGCGAAAAGTGACCTTTGGGTCTGATCCATCGCCGAATACCCGCTCTTTGCCTCTGGCAAAGATAACTTTCAGCGTTCCATGTTTGACGGTATGAGAAAGGGCGGCCTTGATAATACGCTCACTCAACACGACTATAACTCCCGTTGGAGCGCTCCGCCGTTAAACCGGCTTGTGGAACATCTCCGTCGACGACAGTCCCCTGTTGATAGATGAGTACTCCCTGCGTTTCATTTCAAGAAAAAAATCTGCTGCTACGACGAAATATCCTGTCAGGAAGCTGTGATGTTGTACGGTTGGAGCTCAGGGTCTCTGTCAGCGCTTATATCAATCCCTTGATTTTTGCTGAGATCAGAGGTGCCAATCCCATTACGATAATGACCAGCAACCATAAATTGCCGGTTCTAATATCATAGGCGCTGAGCAGCTCGTAGAAAGAGCTTTTCATAAGCACCAGGCCCATCCCAAATTCGAAGACTATCGTGAGAAAAATCCAATAAATGCCTGTGATTAAATAATAATTCAGTTTTTTACGTCCTAGAAAACGAATGCCGCAGATAGATGCTCCGATAATCAGGAGGCACAAGGTAAACCCGCTGGCGGGAAGGGCGGCATCAGCTAACACCGGAGCAAATATGGCTTCGCGCGCCCATCCGTTTAAAATGGCCAAAGGTATGAAGCATAACCACAGGGCGGATGCTCTTATCATGATTGCCCTTTTTACTCTTAAGCCCACAGTACCTGACAGTGCTGTGGGCTTGAGTTAGCCAGACCAGTAAGGCCTGTCGTACTTTTTTAGCCAAAAACGCGTTTGAAGATCGTATCGACATGCTTGAAATGGAAGCCAAGGTCGAAACAGGATTCGATTTCCTCCGGGGACAGAGCTTTTGACACGTCGGGATCCTCCTTGAGCAAGGTCAGGAAGTCACCTTCTCCGCGCCAGACCGGCATGGCGTTGCGCTGCACTAGACGATAGGAATCCTCTCGTGAGACACCCTTCTGCGTCAGGGCCAGCAGAACGCGCTGCGAATGGACGAGACCACCGAGCAGATCGAGATTCTTCTGCATGTTCTCCGGGTAGACAAGCAGCTTGTCGATGACACCGGTCAGACGGGCGAGGGCAAAATCGAGAGTTACCGTAGCGTCTGGGCCGATCATGCGTTCGACGGAGGAGTGGGAAATATCGCGTTCGTGCCAGAGGGCGACGTTTTCCATGGCCGGAATAGCATAACCGCGCACCATCCGGGCAAGGCCGGTGAGATTTTCCGTCAGCACCGGGTTCCGCTTGTGCGGCATTGCGGAAGAGCCCTTCTGGCCAGCAGAGAAGTACTCCTCCGCTTCAAGAACTTCCGTGCGCTGCAGATGGCGGATTTCGGTGGCAAGGCGTTCCACTGACGAAGCAACGACGCCGAGTGTCGCGAAGAACATCGCATGTCGGTCACGTGGAATGATCTGGGTGGAAACCGGCTCTGGCTCCAGCCCCATTTTCTCTGCGACATATTCCTCGACGCGTGGGTCGATATGGGCATAGGTGCCGACAGCGCCGGAAATAGCACATGTGGCCACTTCCTTTCTCGCAGCAACAAGACGCTCCCGGCAACGGTCGAACTCTGCATAGGCCAGTGCGAGCTTGATGCCGAAAGTGGTCGGCTCGGCGTGAATCCCGTGGGAACGGCCGATGGTCGGGGTCATCTTGTGCTCGAAGGCGCGCCGCTTCAATGCGGCCAGTAAGCCGTCGATATCCTTGATGAGCAGATCGGCGGCGCGGGTGAGCTGCACGTTGAAGCAGGTATCGAGCACATCCGAAGACGTCATGCCCTGATGGACGAAGCGGGCTTCGGGGCCAACGATTTCGGAAAGGTGGGTCAGAAACGCGATGACATCGTGTTTCACCTCACGCTCGATATCGTCGATCCGGTCAATGTCGAAGACGGCCTTTGATCCCTTGTCCCAGACCTTTTCCGCCGCTTCCTTCGGCACGACACCCAATTCGGCCAGCGCGGTCGTGGCGTGCGCCTCGATTTCGAACCAGATGCGGAACTTGGTTTCAGGCGACCAGATGGCGACCATATCCGGGCGGCTATAACGGGGGATCATGACAAGCGGGCCTCGCTGGGGACTTGGAGAATGAATATCTCCCTGCGGGCCTGAAGTGCCGTCCCGAAACAATGCGACAACAGGAACTGGAGCAGGGAAACGTGCTACCGAACTAACATGACGGACACCGGACCTCAACGCGCCTTGAGAGCGGCTTCGCGGATCGCGGCGATATTTTTTGCATAGCTGGCCGGGCCGCCTTTAAATGCGGCTGAGCCTGCGACGAGGACATTTGCTCCGGCTGCCGCAACCAGCGGTGCGGTTTCCGGAGTAACGCCTCCATCGACCTCGATATCGATATCGCGACTGCCGACGAGTTCCCTGACCCGACGCACCGTTTCACAAACCGAACCGATGAAGGCCTGCCCGCCGAAACCGGGATTGACCGTCATGCATAGGACGAGATCAACCATATCGAGAACCGGGGCGATCATATCCGCCGGGGTGCCGGGATTAAGCACAACGCCTGATTTCTTGCCGAGCGCCCGGATAGTCTGCAACGAGCGATGGAGATGAGGGCCAGCCTCGGCGTGAACCGAGATCACATCTGCTCCTGCCTTCGCAAAGGCTTCCAGATACGGATCGGCCGGAGAGATCATCAGATGTACGTCGAACGGCTTTGTCGAATAGCTTCTGATCGCCTGAACGATGGCGGGGCCCATTGTGATGTTCGGAACGAAGTGCCCGTCCATGACATCGATATGAAGCCAGTCGCCGCCAGCGGCGTCAATGGCGCGGATTTCCTCACCCAATTTAGCGAAATCGGAAGAGAGGATCGAAGGTGCGATAAGGAGAGGTCGGGTCATGGAACTGCCGGTAGCATGGGAGGAGTTTCAGGGCAATGTCGAAGCGTCAATGGGAAACCGAGTGGGTTGAATCTGTTAGCGTCAATTGCAGAGGCTCTGATTTAAGCCGGGACAATTCGTTGATTGAAACGAAAAGTCGAGTCACGGGAATCGTTTGTATGTAGCTTTTAAGGCTAAGATTCACTTTTCTTCATTCTGTTTTTCCATAGAGATCTTTCCAGGCAGGCAAAGCATCCGGGTAAGGCAGGGAGGTTGCCTCGAAAACACCCCTGGCGATGGCCCGGCTGAGGCAATCTGCGGCAGTGGCGCAGAGCTCTATCATGTCCTGCAATTCATCGCGGAGGGGTTGGGCTCCCGTTGCGGCGCTGAAAACAGTGTCGCCGTCCATGGGGGCATGGGTAAGGCGCAGCGCCCTGGCGAAACCGTCATGAGCGGCTGTGGCGAGGCGTTTCGCCTGGGCCTTGGTCAGGGCGGCGTTGGTAGCGACGAGGGCAATGGTGGTTGCTGGCTGTGTTTGACCTTTCCACGCCAGATGTTTTGCTGTGGCGGGAATTGAAGACGGCAGGCCGAGATTGCCGAATTCGCCGTTCTCTTCCAGTGGAGCGGCCCAGAAATGTGGACCATTACCGAGCACTGTCGATCCCAATGCATTGACGGCGACAAGGGCTCCGACTGTCAGGCCGGAAGAAGTAACAGCGCTGGCAGAGCCTAGGCCGCCTTTGAGGTTGACGGTCGTTGCTCCAAAGCCTGCGCCCTGGGTGCCGAGCTGAAATTTCTGCTTCGCCTCCAGGGCCGCGCGATAGGCGAGTTCTCTATAAGGCGGATAGAGGCCCCAATCCTTGTTGCCGCCATTGATGAGATCGAACAGCACTGCCTGCGGTACTATCGGAACCACTGCCGGGCCTATCTGGAATCCTGTTCCCCGTTCGCGCAGAAAAGCCTGGACGCCGGAGGCCGCATCAAGGCCGAAGCCGGACCCTCCCGAAAGCACGATGGCGTTGACGCCCGTTACGCTGGCATCCGGTTCAAGACAGTTGCAGTCACGTGTGGCGGCAGCTCCCCCGAGCACGGCGCAGGAGGCTACCGTGGCGGCCTCGAATAGAATTGCCGTGACGCCGGAGCCAAGCTGCTCATCATGGGCGTTGCCAACAGTGATGCCGGAAATATCGGTGATGAGATTGTTGGTTGCCGTCATAATGGCTCTTCGGTTGCGAGAGTGCTTTTGCATGTTATTCCGTGAGCTTTGCTTAGGGAAGAGAAACAGGCGCCTGGCCTGAATACGACCTCCGTTCACAAGAGCGACAGCCATCTTTTCTGCGGCGCGGGAAACAGGTAGAAGACCGGCATGGTCAATGTCACTCTCCCTGTCGCACTCGTTGGCGGTCTCATCAGCTTCTTAAGCCCCTGTGTTCTGCCGCTGGTGCCGCCTTATCTGTCATTCATGGCCGGGACCAGCCTCGATCAGACGCGGGGCGAGCAGAACGGGCTTGCGGTGACAATACGCACGGTAACTGCGGCTTTGCTGTTCGTTGCCGGTTTTACCACGGTTTTCGTCGCCCTTGGTGCGACAGCATCAGCCGCAGGGCAGATATTGCGGCAATATCTCGACGTTTTATCGATTGCGGCAGCTATCGCGATCATCATCATGGGGTTGCACTTTATCGGCATATTCCGGATCGGGATTTTATATCGTGAAGCGCGGGTCGATATCGCCAAGCCGCCGGGCCTGTGGGGCGCCTATGTCATGGGGTTGGCATTCGCCTTCGGCTGGACGCCCTGCCTCGGCCCGATCCTTGCAGCCATTCTCGCCGTTGCCGGTTCGGAAGCAAGTGTGTCGCATGGCGCGATACTGCTTGCAGTTTACTCCGCAGGGCTCGGTATTCCCTTCGTTGCCGCTGCGGCGGCGATCGGCCCATGTGCTGTTCTGATCAAGCGCATGCGTTCATCGATGGGCATCATCGAGAAGGTGATGGGAATATTTTTGGTGCTGACGGGAGTTGGTTTTCTATTTGGATGGATGACATTGTTTTCAAATTGGATTATTGAGAATTTTCCGATACTTGCGACGTTCGGTTAATGTTTTGGTTTTTTGATTGCGATAGTTAATGTTTCAGATTAACGAAGACCCGCAGCACACGCTGGGGTCTTCGTTTTTTTCAAACAAAATGTCAGTTCGTTAATTCGTGACCTGCGTAGTCGATGCGACCATCCGGGCCTTTTTTCCATTCGTAGATGATGTAGTCAGGCCGGGTGATATCGCCCTTCTTGTCATAGGAAAGATCTCCGATTGCCGTCTTGAAGGGGCGACCCGAGCGAATGATCTCTGCAACTTTCTTCATGTCCGTCGTGGTGTTGGCTTCAACCATTGCATCCTTCAGAATCTGCAATGCGGCATAGCTGTAAAGCGTGTAGCTTTCAGGGTCGAAATTCTTCGCCTTGAAGGCCGCAACGATATCCTTTGCCGCCGGGTTCTTGCGCGGATCCGGAGCGAAGGTGACGAGGGTTCCCTCGGCTCCGGGACCGGCGATTGACGCGAATTCGCTCGAGACGACGCCGTCGCCGGACATCATCCGGGCATTGACGCCCTGATCACGCATCTGGCGCACAATCAAACCGGCTTCCGTGTGCAGGCCGCCGAAATAGACGATATCGGCATTGGCCTGTTTCAGCTTGGAAACCAGGGCGGTGTAGTCCTTCTCGCCGGTATTGATGCCTTCATAGAGAACTTCCTGAAGACCCTTGCCGTTCATGGCCTTCTTGGTTTCATCGGCCAGACCCTTGCCATAAGTGGTCTTGTCGTGAACGATGGCCACACGCTTGCCCGCATATTCCTTGGCCAGATAAGCGCCCGCAACCGCGCCCTGCTGATCGTCGCGACCGCAGGTACGGAAGACATTCCAAAGTTGGCGTTCGGTCAGGGTCGGATTGGTGGAGGCAGGCGAGATCTGAACGATGCCGGATTCTTCATAGACTTCCGATGCCGGGATCGAGACGCTTGAATTGTAGTGGCCTACAACTGCCTTGACGCCGTCACCCGCAAACTTGTTTGCGACCGAGACGCCCTGTTTCGGGTCCGAATTGTCGTCCCCGATGACGATGATGATCTTTTCGCCAAGGATGCCGCCGGCGGCGTTTATATCGGCGGCGGCTTGTTCAACTCCGTTCTTCATCTGGGTTCCGACAGCGGCGTTAGGACCGGTAATGGGGGCTCCCAGGCCGATCTTGATGTCCGCGAATGCCATGTTCGACATGACCAGGGTAAGCCCGAGAGCAATTCCCGGTGCCGCGCTGGATAACAGTAGCTTTTTCAACATAGTTGCTCCTCTCGTGTTTCCGGAAGCCGATCAAGCAGGTCCGCCATGTTCTCGGCTCCTGTTTCGGTCGGGTTGGCTCGCACGTGAAAGCTTCCGCAGGGAAGGCTCACGTGGAACAGGGTTGCCCGCTTACTCGCGGTCATGGATTGCGTCTCGCTCAATGGTTGAGAGAGACATGATCATGCTGTTTCAGACCTTTTCCGCCAGGTTAGCGGCGAGGTGCGCTCGTAAAGCCAGCGATATTGACGGGTCATGAGACGTGTTCGGGTCACCTGGTAACCGAGGCTTCCGATGATGATGGCGATGCATGCATCGACGATATAGAAATGAAGTGAGAGGAAGGTCCCCTGGAACATCGCGTGATGCAGAAAGCGGACGCCCGCCGTCGTCAGCAGGAAGCAGAGAACTGTCTCGATGTAGCTGCGCCATGTCAGCGCCATGGCTCGCCCCGTCATCCAGGCGAACCAGCCGCCGATCATCAGTGAGACAATGGCAAAGGTCCAGAAACTTGCCTCTTCATAGAGAATGCCCTGCATCAGTGCGCTCCTCCTTCGAGATAGGCAGCGCGAACCTGCTCGTTGGCGAGCAACTCCTTGCCGGTGCCGCTCATGGTGATGAGCCCGTTGACCATGACGTAGCCGCGATGGGCGAGTTTCAGGGCGTGATAGGCATTCTGCTCCACCAGGAAGACCGTCATGCCGTCGCGTCTGTTGAGATCACGGATCACATTGAATATCTGCCTGACGACAAGAGGAGCGAGGCCAAGAGAGGGTTCATCGAGAAGAAGAAGCTTGGGACGGCTGATCAAGGCGCGGGCGATGGCCAGCATCTGCTGCTCGCCACCCGACAAAGTCCCGCCACGTTGATGCAGGCGTTCGCGCAGCCGGGGAAATATCGAGCATACTTTTTCGAGGTCTTCCTCGAATTTGTCCATTCCGGTGACGATTGCACCCATCTGCAGGTTCTCATAAACGCTCATGCGCGAGAATATCCGCCGTCCTTCCGGCGACTGGGCTATGGACAGACGGGCGATCTCGTGGGTCTGCTTTCGTGTGATGTCATGCCCCGCATAAATGATCTGCCCTTCATGGGCCCGGGGAGAACCGAAAATCGTCATCATCAAGGTGGATTTTCCGGCGCCGTTGGCTCCTATCAGGGTGACGATCTCGCCCTGATAAATATCGAGATCAATCCCCTTTAGAGCGACGATATGGCCGTAAGCAGCCTTGACGCCGCGGATGCTCAGCAGGGGCAGAGGAATATTCTTTTTGTCGAGATCGGGTGTTCGTGTCGGAAATTCGTAGATGCTCATGCGCCGATCTCCACCGCATCCAGTTCGTTATCTTCAACGCCGAGATAGGCAGCGATGACCTTGGGGTCGTTCTTGACTGCTTCCGGAGCTCCATCGGCGATCTTCGCGCCGTAATCGAGCACGATCACATGATCGGAGATTCTCATGACCACGGACATGTCATGCTCAATGAGCAGGATTGAAGTTGCATGGTCTCGCCGGATTGTCAGAAGCAGGTCATTCAGCTCCAGACTTTCCCGGGGATTCAACCCCGCTGCGGGCTCATCGAGGCAGAGCAGGGCAGGGCTTGTGCACATGGCACGTACAATTTCCAGACGCCGCTGATCGCCGTAGGCAAGGCTGCCGGCCGGCTCATCCGCCCATTTGCTCAGCCCGATCCGTTCAAGCCAGGACATGGCCAGATCGATTGCCTGGCTCTCAGCCTTTCGGTAGCGGGGAAATCCCAGCAGCCCGAAGATCGTGAACCCGGAAGAGAGCATCAGAGGATTATGTTGGGCGACAAGAAGGTTTTCGAGAACGGTCATGCCCGAGAAAAGGCGAATGTTCTGAAAGGTGCGAGCAACTTTCGCTTTCCAGGAAATGGAATGGCCGGGAAGACGTTCGAGCAGGTAGTTCCCGCCCGTTTGCCCGGAGAGGGTCAGCATTCCCTCCGTCGGCCGATAGAAGCCCGTTATGCAGTTAAAGACGGTTGTCTTACCCGCGCCATTCGGGCCGATGATGGCGGTAATATCTCCACGCCCGGCGCTGAACGACAGGTTATTGACAGCGACAAGGCCGCCGAAACGCATCGTCAGATGCTCAACTGAGAGAACAGGATCGGAAAGCCAGCGCATCAACCGTGTCCTTCCTTGACGTGAGCTGCGGAAATTCCCTTGCGCTTGCCTATCGTGACGGAGGGCTCCCTCGTCGAGATCAGGCCACGCGGTCGCCAGACCATCATCGCAACCATCCCAAGGCCGAAGAGGACGAGACGATACTCGTTGGGATCGAAACTTTCCCCGAAGACCGATTTCAGGAATGTGAGGTTTCTCAGAAGTTCAGGAGCGCCGACGAGCACAACAGCGGCAATTGCCACACCGATCTGCGATCCCATGCCGCCGAGAACGACAATGGCCAGGATGATCGCGGATTCCATGAAGTTGAAGCTCTCAGGTGAAACCAGCCCCTGGCGTACCGCGAAGAATGAGCCTGCAAAGCCGCCGAACATCGCTCCAAGCGCGAAGGCCGTAAGCTTTGTGTTGCGGGTGTTTATGCCAAGCGCGCGACAAGCGGTTTCATCCTCACGCAACGCTTCCCACGCACGCCCCACGGGCAGGCGTCTGAGGCGGATCGTTACGATATTGGTAATGAGAGCCAGGGTGAGGATGAGGTAATAGAGAAACACCATCCGGTGCATCGGGTCATAGGTGAGGCCGAAGGTTGCTGCAAATCCCCCGTCGCCGGAGCTGAACGGCAGGCCGAAGAAGGTAATGCGAGGGATAGACGATATGCCCGCAGCCCCGTTGGAGAACTCCTGCCAGTTCACCAGCACCAGCCGGATGATCTCGCCGAAGGCAAGCGTCACGATGGCAAGATAGTCACCCCTGAGGCGCAGGATGGGAAAGCCGAGAATGATGCCCCAGAAGGCGGACAGAATGCCGGCCAGCGGCAGGCAGATCCAGAATGACAGGCCGAAATGGGTGGAAAGCAGGGCGTAGGAATATGCGCCGACCGCGTAGAACGCCACATAGCCCAGATCAAGAAGACCGGCCAGCCCCACGACTATGTTGAGTCCCCAGCCGAGCATCACATATGTCAGGATAAGGATGCCGAGGTCGAACCAGTAACGTGCCGAGCCGAGACTCCCCGTTACGGCGGTCGCTACCAGAGGGAAGGCGATTGCAGCCGTAACAAAGGCTATGGCCGCAAGGGGCGTTATCTTCTCAAGAATTCTGGAGCCGCTCGTCGCTATCCTGCCAGGGACTTTTCCTGCGACTTGTTCCTGCGGAGCCGCCAGACGTGCATTCGCGCGGTAAGCCGAGATGCTCAGCCGAAGGAAGCGGAAAACAAATGTTGCAGCGACGAACAGGCCGACCAGCCACCACCTGGAGTAAACATATAGCTCATTATTGGCGTTCTGATTGGTACGGTAGGCAATGATGGGGATCGAGAGAAGGAGGACGACGCCGGCAGCGAGGCCGGAATTCTTCAAAATTGAAGTCAGGCCAATCTTCTTTGCATCATCTCGCGCGGCTGAAAAACCGGGAGATACGGTTGCAGCGGCAACGGGAGCGTTCATTGATCGCTTCTCCATCATACTTTTTCAACATCTGGCCGGCCGAGGATGCCGGAAGGCATGAAAATCAGAACGATGGCGAGGATCAGGAATGTGGCGACATCCTTGTAGGCAATGTCGAAGTAGTTGGACCAGAAAGTTTCAATCAGGCCGATGATCAAGCCGCCGAGAACCGCTCCCGGCAAGGAGCCGATGCCGCCGAGAACGGCTGCGGTAAAGGCCTTGATGCCCGGTACAAAGCCATCCGAGAAGCTGACGACACCATAATTCACGAGGTGCATGGTTCCGGCGACTGCCGCGAGGCCCGCGCCGAAGACAAAGGTAAGAGCGATGGTGCGGTCGACATTAATGCCCAGCAGGGCCGCCATTCGCCTGTCCTGCTCACAGGCTCTCTGAGCCCGCCCGAGAGGCGTTTTCTGGACGATGTACCAAAACAGCGTCAGCACGATTGCGGTCGTGGCCATGATGATGATTTGTTTGTCCGAGATGGTGACCGTATAACCATCGCGTTCGAACAGAACATAAATACCGCGAACCATTGGAGGGATGGGCTTGTTGCGGGCACCCTGGGTGACTTGTGCAAAATTGGCGAGAAAGATCGAAACACCGATGGCGGAGATCAGCGGAGCAAGGCGGAAAGAGCCTCGCAATGGTCTGTAAGCGAGCCGTTCGATGGCCCAGCCCCATAGTGATGTCAGCAAGACGCCGAAGATCAGGACGATGAAAAGCGCCAATGCAACAGAAGAAATCCCAAGCCAGGTGGTGACGAGAAGGAAAAGGATGAGCGCGATGAAAGCCGACAGCATGAAAACGTCGCCATGGGCGAAGTTCACCATTCCTATGATGCCAAAAACCATGGAATAGCCGATGGCAATCAGGCCATAAATAGAGCCCAGCGTCAGCCCGTTGATGAGCTGCTGCACGAAGACGTCCACGGTACCTCCTGGCACCCCCACCCGGAATTTAGATTTGTGCTGCCGCTGCGATGACTATCTGGAAATTACTGTTCGAAACGGCGCACTTTTGTTTGTGCAATCGAAGCTAACGCAGTAGGGCTTATCGGCAAATATTCGGAGCTTAGACAATTGGTTCAATCAGGCTGCCGCTCTTAAATCATTTGTCTAAAAGGATTTGCGGTTAATTGATTATAATAGCGGTTTTAATGCCTTGTGCTAAGCCTTTATTACAAGTGATAATCCCCCGGCACGAGAAAGTTCAAAGAACCGACCATGTCTGAAAATTCAACCACCATCATCCCATCGTCTCTTCGTCCTGTCGGCGCGGCGGCTTTTCGCGAGGCTATGAGTCGTGTTGCCGCTTCCGTTCATCTGGTAACCACCGATGGCGCAGCCGGTCGGGCGGGCATGACTGCAACCGCGGTGACTTCGGTTACGGATAATCCTGCTACAATACTGGTTTGCATCAATTCTTCGAGCAGGTCATGCCAGCTATTGCAGGCAAACGGTGTTTTTGGGGTGAGTGTCCTGACACCGCAGGATCAGAAGCTTGCGAGCGTATTTGCAGGGCTTGGTGCTCTCCCGTGGGAAGAGCGGTTCAGCGTTGGCGAATGGACACCCGGAATTACAGGCTCACCACTTTTGAAGAGCGGACTGGCAACCTTTGATTGCCGCGTTTGCGGCACGAGCATAGTTGCAACGCATCAGGTGGTGCTAGGCGAGGTCGTCGATGTTCGCCTCGGTGAACGTGGTGAAGCGCTGCTTTACTACGGTCGGGAATATCGACAGCTCTGACGAGCAGGTTTTTCCCTTTCGTTCCGCTCTCAATAACGTGATAGCGGGTTGAATATCTGTTTTGCTGCTTTTGTCATGGCGATGAATCAATCACGCTTGGCTTGGAGCAGTTTACGGGTTACATGAGGCGCCTGCGACTCTTGGAAAATCCGTTATCTTGCGCTCTAATGCCCGTACATCCGATGTTATCGCTGCGTTGGCAGTTGAGCCGTCCGAGAGACTTACCGTCAGCAGGATTATTGCGGCGTTGGGTAATCGTGCCTTCGCACTTCTGATTGTCGTACTTGGGCTGCCCAATTGTCTGCCAATGCCGCCGCCTATTCCCTTGATTTGCGGATTGCTGCTCGGCTTCGTCGCCATCCAGCTTGCGATCGGTCGAAAATCTCCGTGGTTCCCCCGGACGCTTCTCGGTCGTTCCGTCAAACGAAGCGATGTTGCCCGCATGGCGGTACGCGCGGTTCCACTGTTTCAGAAGCTTGAAAGATACTCCCGCCCGAGGATCGCTCTCTTCGTTGAACCGACGGCTGTCCGTGCTGTCGGGATACTGGTGTTGCTGCTTGCATTGGCGCTCGTATGCGCACCACCTATTATCGGACAGATACCGCTTGGTTTTGCTGTCTGCCTGGTCGGGCTCGGTATGGTTGAGCGCGACGGGCTCGTGGTAGCGGGTGGATTGGTATTGGGGGTCCTGGGCGCTTCGCTGAGTTTCAGCTTCGTCTATGCGATCATTGCCGGAGTTGGCGCAATTCTCTAGACGCACTCACATGGGTTCGGACTTGCAGAGAAGCGTTACGTTAAAAGATATTCATTCAATTCCAGAAGCGGAAGATACGCATTCCCAGGGAGAGGTATGCGGTAGGTATTTCGAACCAGCTCAGAAGATTGAACGCTATAGTCCAGAAAAATCTCGAGAAGCCGGGGAACAGGACAATCGCCATGAACAGCAGGCCGGGGCCGATACTTCTCCAGCGATTGCCGGCAGCCTGGAACTTTACCGGAAGGTAAGGCTCAATAATGCCCCAGCCGTCGAGGCCGGGCAGGGGTAAAAGATTCCAGATCAGCGAAATACCGAGAAAGCCGGCGAGAAGGGCAAGGGACGACCAGAAAGCAGCCTCTCCCCCCTCAAGGGGCAACCCGAGCGCAAAGGGCACGGACACCGCGCATAGACACAGTAACGTTGCAAGCGGTCCCGCCGCCGATACCGCGCATTCCCAATGCCGATTGTGAAGCCGTCCGTAATTGATATAGACCGCTCCGCCCGGCAAAGCGACAAACCCCATGACGACGAAAAGAGCCGGCATGAGCAGACTGTAAACCGGGTGCGTATATTTTAGCGGATCCAGGGTGAGATAACCGGTTTCAGCAACCTTGTGATCGCCGCCATGATAAGCGGCCAGAGCATGTCCGAACTCATGCAGGCAAAGCGACGCCATCCATCCGCTCAGGACAAAGAAAAACGGCGCCATGGAGGAGGAGATGATTCCCGAATAAAGCACATAGCCGGTTGCCAGCATGATGATGAGAAGGGCTACAAAACCCAGGCTGACACGTCGCTGAAGGCGAGGAACATTACCTCTTCCAAGTCCGTTCGCCTTGATTTTGGCGATGTTTTTTTCGCCCATGGCGGTGCCTCCCACAGCATGCAAGAGCGTGCTCTACATGCAGCGGAGACTGCATGCAATGGTGCTAAGTCAAAATCCAATAAACTCTACTGGATAGTTATCAAGACCATTACAGCACAAGCGATGGGGCGCTGTTCTCCAGGTATTTCCTCAAACCAGCGCGCTCTGCCTGGTTTCCGCATCAATCAGGAAGGCCAGCAGACCGGCGATGACAAGAAAACCGGAAAACAGCGCAAGTGTGGCGGTGAAGCTTTGTACAAATAACAGGGCCATGACGGAGGGAGCGAGCAATCCGCCGAGGCGGGCTATTGCACCTGCCGCTCCCATGCCCGTTGCGCGGGATTCGGTCGGGTAGAGTTCCGGCGTGAACGCGTACAATGCCCCCCAGGTACCGAGCAGGGCGAAGCTCATGAGAAGGATCGAACCACCAACAAGCAATGTGCTGTAGGCGACGACGAACAATGCGCAGCCTGCGGCGCTGAGGAACAGGAAAGATATCAGGGTCGGCTTGCGTCCCCACGCTTCCACGCCATACGCGGCAAGAGCGTAGCCCGGAATCTGGGCCATGGCGACGATAACCAGAAAGCCGTAGCCTCGCACAAATCCGAACCCGTCTCCAGCCAGCTTTGCAGGAAGCCAGGTGAATACTCCGTAATAGGAAGCGGAGACCAGAAACCAGATACCCAGCATCAGGACGGTGCGGCGACGAAGATCCGGAGCAAAGAGCCCCTTGGGTTTTCCCGTCTCCGGCCGTGCCAGAGCTTCGTCGTTTTGCAGTTCGGGTTTTCCATTCACCCGCAACATTTGATTGAGGACTTTCTTTGCGTCGTCTGTTGCGCCTATTTTAAGAAGATACATCGGGGATTCAGGCACCCAGATACGTAACCCGCAGCCAATGATGGCCGGCAGGGCGGTTGCGGCGAATACCCAGCGCCAGACATCAGTTACGCCTGCGGAGCTTGCCGCCCATGCGGCCAATCCTACGGCGACCGTTCCCACGGCCCAGAAGCCTTCAAGAAAAATCAGCCAGCGTCCACGATTTTTGGGAGGCAGGAACTCCGCCATCATCGCGTAATCGACCGGCAATGTTCCCCCAACTGCGGCGCCGGTAAGAAAACGAAGAAGCAGAAGAGTTTCGAAGCTCGGAGCGAAGATAGAAAGACTTCCGAAAACAGCGTCACAGACGACGGTTACGAGGAGAATTTTTCTACGTCCGAAGCGGTCCGCAAGCCTCCCGAACACCGCAGCTCCGATCAACATGCCGAGGAAAAACAGCGTTCCGGTCTGCAACGCCTTTGCAAGGGGCAAATCGAATGTTCTGGCTATCGATGCGGCGGTGAAACCGACTGCGAGAACCTTGCATAGCATCGGCTGCCCACACAAGACCGAAAATTCCCAGTAATCGCCGCTGAAACGGACCGATGCCGGCACGTGTAAGCACATCTTCGATAGCTATCGTCATAGGGACACCTTGGCATTATTCGGCAACAGGAAGGCACCGGCTGTAAAAATTGATGAGATCTGGATTTCGTGCCTGACAGAGTTATTCAAAAATGAGCCGCGACCTCGGAGTTTGACACGATAAATTCCTTATGTCGCATCGCTGAAACTCTCTGACTTATCGGCGGGAAGCATTTTTTGCCATTCAATCGATGCCGACTAAACAGAAAAACTTTAGATCAGTCCTGCCGATCTCATGCTCGTGAATCCATGGCGGCCAACAACGATATGATCATGCAATGTGATGCCGAGCGGTTCGGCAATATCAGCTATCTCCTTCGTGCTGCGAATATCCGCAGTCGATGGAGTTGCGTCTCCGGAAGGGTGATTGTGCACGAGTATGAGAGCAGAGGCTGACAATTCAAGCGAGCGTTTGATGACTTCACGAGGATAGAAGGGCGTATGGTCGACTGTTCCCGTTTGCTGAATTTCATCGGCGATGATGCCGTTACGCTTGTCGAGAAACAGAATTCGAACCTGTTCACGCGCAGAAAAGGCCATCACTGCACGACAATAGGTGATGACATCGTCCATGGACGATAACGTCTTCCGCGCGGCGACAGAACCACGCGCGTAACGTTGAGCAGCCGCTTCAACGAATTTGAGGTCGGAGGCAGTGTTTTCGCCAACGCCCTTGCACTCTTTTAGCAGGGACAGGGGAGCGCCCAGAACCTCAGCGAAACTACCAAAACGTTTCAGAAGGTCTTTGGCGATGGGTTTCGTGTCCTGCCGTTTGATCGAACGACACAATAGCAGTTCAAGAAGCTCATAATCAGGCAGAGCTTCCGCGCCCGTATCGAAGAAACGGGCGCGAAGACGTTCGCGATGGCCGTGAAAATGGGGTGTTTCATCCTTGTTTCCGGTCATGGCGAATTCCCGGGATCAAACGGGGTAGGGAGGCTTGTGATAGCCTTTGGGTGAAAGGGTGAAGATTTCCACCCCGGTCTCGGTTACGCCGACCGAATGTTCGAACTGCGCCGAAAGGGAGCGATCACGGGTAACCGCTGTCCAGCCGTCGGACAAAACCTTCACATGCGGACGACCGAGATTGATCATGGGCTCGATCGTGAAAATCATGCCGGGTTTCAAGGTCACCTGATAGGAGGGTTCGACATAATGCAGAATGGTAGGGGCATCATGATAGACCTGCCCGACGCCGTGACCGCAAAAATCGCGCACCACGGAGCAACGCTCGGCCTCAGCATAACTTTGCACCGCAGCACCGATGTCATTGGTCGTGCTTCCCGGGCGCACCGTGGCAATTGCACGCATCAGCGATTCATAGGTGATTTCACAAAGACGCTGCGCCCGGCGGGGGACATCGCCGATATAGTACATCCGGCTTGAATCGCCGTACCAACCGTCGACAATCAAGGTGATGTCGATATTCACGATATCACCGTCGCGCAGAGGCTTGTCGTTGGGAATACCGTGACAGACGACGTGATTTATCGATGTGCAAATCGACTTGGGGAATCCCCTGTAGTTCAGGGAGGCGGGATAAGCACCATGATCTCTGGCAAATTCAAAGGCGAGCTTGTCCAGGTAGTCGGTCGTCACTCCCGGCTTGGCGTGCTCCACCATCAGATCAAGAGCTTCGGCCGTCAGGCGGCCCGCGCGACGCATCCCCTCGAAACCTTCAGGCCCGTGGATCGGCGGTTCGGAAGAGCGCTTGCGCTCGACGATAGTATCTTCGTTCATCGTGGTCCCAGGCGCTGCGCGCAAAATGTAGGTCCGAAAGTCGGATGCGAAATTATCTTTGCTTCATCCGCAGTCAGATGTGTCAGGTGCGAATATGGTTGTTGTTATTGCAAGATATAAGAATAAAGATGATGAAGGTGAAGGGCAAGAGTAGGCCCTGCCTGTGAACCAAGCCATTTCTCATCAGCGTCGCGTTCCTGTACAGGCTTGCAGTTCTGGCGGGCGGATGTCATGAGCATGTTGGAGAGTCGTGCTTTTTGCTGTTTCGGGTTACTGGAACGGCATTCAGTTCGTGGAAGTTTCAGGCCGCATTTCTGTTTCGGAAAACGTCAATCATTTTCCAGGGAATGCACAAATTGAGGTTCGGGTTAGACCGGATGAATAATGCCAACCCCTTCGGTACATATGAACCGCGCGGTTTCGTTCGGTGGGCGCTGGAGTATACACGTACCTTGCCGAAGAAATGGCTGGCGCAACGGCTGGTCTATCTTTTACGGACCTTCGCGATCCGGTCTCTACGCGGTGAGCCTCTCGACGTTACCGTGTTCGGGGTCAGGATGCGGCTCTTCCCTGATAACAACATGTGTGAAAAACGCATATTGTTCATGCCGCAATATTTTGACCCTATCGAACTGGGGATACTCGAAAAGCGGATTGGCGAAAATTTTTGTTTCATTGACATCGGAGCCAATGTTGGAGGTTATACGCTGTTCGTGGCGGCACGCTCTGATGGCGGTGCGCGTATTCTCGCGATTGAGCCTCAACCCGAGATTTTCGATCGTCTGAGTTTCAATATCAGGCTCAATCCTTTTGGTACGGTAAAGGCGGTTGCCTGCGCCATCGCAGATAAACAGGGCGATCTGACCCTGTTTCTCGATCCGGTCAATCGAGGGGAATCTAGTCTGAAAATAGTCGGGTCCAGCCAGGCTGAGGCGATTCGTGTTCCCGCCATGCCGCTGATGGATATGGTCGCCAACGAGGGATTCCAGCGCATCGACGCGATGAAAATCGACGCCGAGGGTTCCGAGGATCTGATTCTCGGACCGTTCTTTGAAAACGCGCCGAGAAGTCTTTACCCGACTTTGCTGATGATCGAGGATAGCCACACCCTGTGGCAGTTCGATATTCCAGCTTTGCTTGAAAAGAAGGGCTATCGTTTGCTGGTGAGGACGAAACTCAATCTGGTCTATGAGTTGAGTGACGTAGAACCGGGCGATGTCGTGACCGAGTCTGTTGACGGAACAATTAGCGTCTAGCTTGTTGCCGGGCGCGCCTTAACAATCGGTATCTGCCTGTCCAGGGTGATTCCCGTCTCTGAAATCAGGCATGTGTAAGCATAACTCTCGACGCCCGCTGCCAGTGCTGCCTGGAAAGCGCGATCATATTCAGGGTCGATATCGCGAGCGACGTCAAAAGTTTCGGCCTGCATCTGCAATACGTAGACCAGCGCGGCTTTGGCTCCCTGAGCAGTCATTGCAGCAAGCTCGCGCAGATGACGGGCGCCCCTTTTCGTGACACAATCCGGAAACTCCGCGAGACCGTTTTGGCGCATCAGATGGCAGTTCTTGACTTCAAGATAACAGGGAGGAAGCCCGTCCGACCGGAGCAGGAAGTCAACTCTGCTTGCCTCGCCGTATTTCACTTCTGCCCGGAACGTCTCGTATCTTATGAACGGTTCTAGCCTGCCGGCAAGCAATGCCTCACCAACGAGCGCATTGGGGCGGGAAGCATTGATGCCTATCAGTTGAGGCCTGCCCCCACCCAGAGCAGCTTCAACGAACTCCCAGTTATAGCGAAGCTTTCTGGCAGTATTGCTGGCTTTCGATAACAGAACGCGGGAACCTGGCGCATTGAGACCGAGCATCGCCCCGGGATTGGCGCAATGAGCTATCACAATGCTGCCGTCTTCCAGCTCGATATCGGCCAGGAAACGTTTGTAGCGCTGGATCAGACGCCCCTCGATCAGGGGTTCGGGAAAGAGCATGTTTTCGATTTTTCAGCAAGAAGAGTCGCAATGGCATGTCTTAGCGATATCTTCCCCTCATGTCATCGGCTGTGGAAGGACACGATGAATACTCTGCGCCGGAATGAAATTCGCAATTCCCTTGCGAGCGAGAGAGCTTTAAAGAGGCTCTGACAATTCAGTTCCAACGAGAGCCCGAGACGACCATGTCCTCACAAAACATAACTGCTGCCCTGCTGGTGATCGGTGACGAGATCCTGTCAGGCCGCACCAAGGACAAAAACATCGGCTACATCGCAGATTATCTGACTGCGATGGGTATCGATATGATGGAGGTCCGGGTCGTCAGCGATATCGAGGACGATATCGTTGCCGCGGTCAACGCTCTGCGCGGCAGATATACTTATGTGTTCACGACGGGTGGCATCGGCCCGACACATGACGACATAACCGCTGACAGTGTTGCCACAGCTTTTGGCGTTTCCATTGATCTCGATCCGCGAGCGATAGACATGTTGCGCAGGCGATTTAGCGATGCCGAATTGACAGAGGCACGCCTTCGCATGGCGCGCATACCTGCCGGGGCGGAGCTCATTGAGAATCCGGTTTCCGATGCGCCTGGCTTCCATATCGGCAATGTTTTTGTGATGGCTGGCGTTCCGGCAATCATGCAGGCCATGCTCGATAATATCGCGCCAACCCTGCAGACCGGTGCCAGGGTGATTTCCGAGACCATTGAAATGCCGGGTATTCCTGAAGGCGATTATGGTATGGGTCTGGCGAAAATTGCCAAAGAGCACATAAATGTTTCCATTGGCTCCTATCCGCATCTGTCTCCTGAAGGTTACCGCAATCAGGTTGTGGTGCGCGGCAAGGAGGAAACGGCAGTTCGTGAGGCGGTCAAGGCCGTGCATGATCTGATCAAACAGCTACAGGCAAAGGGTTTTGGCGATAAGACCAATGCAACGCGCGCGTGAGGCGTTAACGGAATTGCTGTAAAAGTACACTTTCTAATAAATTTCTTTCAGGGTTTGATGTTCATGACTTCCTCTTCTCAAAAGCTTTATCCCGTTTCGTGGGATCAGTTTCACCGTGACGCGCGCGCTCTGGCATGGCGGCTTGCAGCGGCAGGGCCATTTAATGCCATCGTTTGCATCACCCGTGGCGGTCTTGTGCCAGCCGCTGTTGTCGCCCGGGAACTGGATGTGCGGATGATCGAGACGGTCTGTGTTGCCAGCTATCACAATTACAAGGACCAGGGCGAATTGCGGGTGCTCAAGGATATTTCGGCATCGATCAGGGAGAGCAATGGCGGCAAAGGCAAGGGCGTTCTTGTGGTCGACGATCTCACCGATACCGGAAAAACCGCCAATATCGTCCGTGCTATGCTCCCCGAAGCCCATTTTGCAACGGTATATGCCAAGCCTGCCGGACGTCCGCAGGTTGATACCTTCGTTACGGAAGTCAGTCAGGACACCTGGATCTGCCTCCCCTGGGACATGGGACTGGCCTACCAGGCGCCACTCCACGGCGCCGAGGATTGATCCCCTGACTATCGATATTCCCTCTTTTTCTCCTGAGCTTGCCAATGAAACATTGTTTGGCGCGCTCCTGACAGCATCGCGCCGCTACGGCTCTTCAATAACTGCTCTCGAGGACCACGAGCGTCAGCCTCTGACTTATGGCCGACTTGTGATTGCTTCGATGGTGTTGGGGCGAAAACTGGCAGACAGAACGGAGAAGGCTGAACGTGTCGGCATCATGATGCCGAATGTTCAGGCAATTGCGCCGGTTCTCTTCGGGCTCAATGCTTACGGCAGAATCCCGGCGCTTCTCAATTACACATCCGGTATCCGTAATCTCAGTGCCGCGTGCCAGGTTGGTGATCTCAGGCTGATTGTCACTTCGCGACGTTTCATCGAGCAGGGGAAGCTGGATGATGTCATCGCCGCGTTTGAGGCGGATGGCCGTAATATCCTTTACCTTGAGGACCTGCGTAAAGAGATAACCTCATTTGATAAGCTGAGCGGTGTCATTCGGTCATGGTTCGCGCGGAGCATCCAGAAGAGAAGCGGCATGGCGCCAGCCGACGATGCGCTTATTCTCTTCACCTCGGGCTCTGAGGGGGTACCGAAGGGCGTGGTTTTGACCAATGCCAATCTCGTTGCCAATACCCGTCAGATTGATCTTCGTGTCAGGCAGTTCTTGAAGCCGGATGACGCTGTTTTCAATCCGTTGCCGGTGTTTCACAGCTTCGGGCTGACTGCCGGGCTGTTTCTTGGGCTTTTTGGCGGTTTGCGCGTGGTGCTTTATCCCAGCCCATTGCATTTCCGCCAGATACCGAAACTGATAGCGGCGACCGGTGCGACGCTTTTAATGTGCACCGATACGTTCGCACGCAACTATGTCCGTGCGGCGGAAGGGGATGCGCTTTCTCGAATTCGTTTCGTCATTGCCGGCGCGGAACAGGTCAAGCTTGAAACGCGTGCGTTATGGGACCGATTCGGCACGGTCATCCTCGAAGGTTATGGTGTTACGGAATGTGCGCCTGTTCTGGCGGTCAACCTTCCGGACGCGCAGAGATTTGGCACCGTGGGACGTCTTCTGCCGGGTGTGGAAAGCCGTCTTGAACCGGTCGAGGGTCTGAAAGGTGGCGGGCGGTTGTTCGTCCGTGGCCCGAATGTGATGCGTGGTTATCTCGATAAAAGCGCCGAAGGCGGTGTGCTTGAGGCTGAAGATGGCTGGCATGATACCGGCGATATCGTCACGATAGAGGATGGCTTCGTCTCAATCCGGGGCCGTGCTAAACGCTTTGCCAAGCTGGGCGGCGAAATGGTCTCTCTGGCGGCGATCGAGGCACTGGTTCAACAACTTTGGCCGGACAACAGCCATGTTGTGGTCTCTCTCCCTGACCCGCGCAAGGGCGAGCAACTCGTTCTCGTCACTGATCGTGGGAATGCGGATAGGGATGAGCTCCTGGCCTTTGGCCGTGATGAGGGCTTTCCAGAGCTATGGATTCCACGTTCCATCCTTGTTTCAAATATTCCGGTTATGGGGTCCGGCAAAGTCGATTATCCTGCGACAGTGGAAATGGCGCAGAAGCTCAGAACCATGCTTTGAAAAGTGCTAGAAAATTTCTGCGTAAGTAGTCCGGGCCGACAATTAGGGAAGACCTGTTCCACCCCCTTAAAATGTTTAATTGGCAGCTTGCTGGACTGGCAATACTTTAGGCTAGGCCTGACCGCCATTGCCGGGGAGTGGAATGAATTGCCACAACCCTTGGAGGAAGGGTCATACCCGTGACCGTTTCTCTGGAGGGACTCCCGTGAGCAAGACTTTTTCTTTCGCAATGGTTGTCATCGCCGGGCTTGGGCTCGCTGGCTGTGCCGATGCGGTGCAGCAGAAGGATGACATGCTGGCGGCTGCCGGGTTTCGCATAAAGCCTGCCGATACCCCCGAAAGGCTCGCCCTCCTGAAGAAACTGCCACCACACAAATTCACCATGCGCACCACGCCTAACGGCAGTGTCTCATTTCTCTATGCCGATCCAACAGTTTGTAAATGTCTCTATTACGGTGATGAGACGGCCTATGCGACCTATCGCCAGATGGCTCTCGCACAGCAACTTGCCGACAAGCGCCTGATGGCGGCGCAGATGGAACAGGATGCCGCATGGAACTGGCACGCTTGGGGCCCGTGGGGGCCTTATGGCTGGTACTGAAACCTTCAGTAGTTAAAGGACGTAGCGATAAATTGCTTCAGCAAGGGCATCGCTGTTGTTGTCCCCGGTCGTAACGGCATTGGCGATAGCTCTGACGGCTTCTTCAGCATGTTGCATGGCGATTCCCATTCCTGCTGCCTGCAGCATGCTGCTATCGTTATGGTTGTCGCCGAATGCGATGACATCGGCCATATCGATACCGTTCAGTGCCGCCCACTCTGTCAGTTTTCCGCCTTTGCTGTTGCCTTTGCGCGTAACATCAAGGGTATCAGGCGATGAAAACTCACAACTGAGATTCAGTTCTTTTCTGGCCTCTTCAGCGAAAACCACCAACTCATGCCAGCCTGGGTGATTGATGATGAACTTCCAGACCGGGGGACATCCGGCCAGCAATATTTCGAAGCTATCGACTTGGCGGATATTGGGTTGCAAATGCGCTGGCAATGTCTGGCTCCAGGCACTCAGCGCTTGAACGTGATGGTCCGCCTGCTCGTAGATCATGGCGTCGTTAGTATAGACTTTGCTTATGAAACCGTATTTCCGCACCATCTTCAGGAGGTCATCGTACTGTTCCGGACCCATTGCGTTGGGTGACTCAGTTTGTCTGCTTTGGAAGTTGTAAAAGTAGGCGCCATTGCAACAGATCGCAGGTGTCTCCAGCCCAAGCCGATGATGATAGGCGTGGGTCGAAATGTGATGGCGACCGGTCACGAGAATGACATCGATACCTCCGGCGCGTGCTTTGCTTATCGCTTCGACTGTCGATGGGCGGATATTCCTTTGCGAATCGAGCAACGTTCCATCCAGATCGAAAGCGATTGCCTTGAAAGTCATATCAACACCTTAGAGACTTTTTGAAAATTGTTGCGCGGCGGGAACCGTTATGATTCAAGCGGTTCATGTGGAATGATCAGACACGCAAGCGCCACAAGAACCTCAAGA
>Ga0153997_1000024_pt1 | contig 51194 bp, 44 predicted proteins | sample TSNC081MetaG_FD_104750 | JGI IMG/M metagenome (GOLD analysis project Ga0153997, IMG submission 104750) | Attine ant fungus gardens microbial communities from North Carolina, USA - TSNC081 MetaG | ecosystem: Host-associated > Fungi > Mycelium > Unclassified | place: USA: North Carolina, Lumber...
ACGTCTTTGGGCCGGTATCGGCATCGGCGGCACCTATGAATGGGCCAACGGCGCTTATGCCTTTTTCGGCAACGCCAACATCGCCGGAAGCACCGAGAATATGAGCGACAGCTATGCCTTCGGCGGCACCCTCGGCTTCCGCGCCCGCTGGTAGCAACAAAACGCTCCGGCTCGATGAACGAGCCGGAGCCCGCCTAAAGCACGGTATCATGTTTGAGCGTTCAACTACTCCGCTTATGTCGCTATGACTGCTGTTTCAGTGCTGAAAAACTTCTGATTCCAACCTGTCTGTTTCCCCGGAAAACGCCAGAAATCAGGGAATCTTCCTGTTTCACGTGGAACACTATTATGGAACCGGTGCAGTTTCCTGTTCGGATTCAGGGAATTATCTCGAACACCATCAGGAAAAACAAAAAATGGCCCGGGCATCATCTGCTGCCGGGCCATTTTTTTCGCTAAAAACAGACATTTCTGAACGGCTGAATTTTTTAGCCGCTACTTTTTTAAATGCCGAGATTCTTCCGGCGCTGGGCCAGGGTGCGCAGGCGAAGGGCATTCAGTTTGATGAAGCCGGCGGCATCGCGGTGGTCATAGGCAACCTTGCCTTCCTCAAACGTAACCAGCTCCTGATCGTAGAGGGTATAGGGGCTGGAGCGGCCGATGATATGGACGCCGCCCTTATAGAGTTTCAGGGTTACCTCGCCGGTGACGAATTCCTGGCTCTTGTCGATCATGACCTGAAGCATCTCGCGCTCCGGAGCAAACCAGAAGCCGTTATAGATCAGCTCGGCATATTTCGGCATCAGCTCATCCTTGAGATGAGCAACGCCACGGTCGAGGGTGATCGATTCGATGGCGCGATGGGCGGGCAGCAGAATGGTGCCGCCGGGGGTCTCGTACATGCCGCGGCTCTTCATGCCGACGAAGCGGTTTTCTACGAGGTCGAGGCGACCGATGCCGTTGATGCGCCCAAGCTCGTTCAACTTCGCGAGAAGATCAGCCGGACCAAGCTTCCTGCCGTCGATGGCAACTGGATCACCCTTTTCAAAAGTGATTCTGATGATCGTTGGCTTGTCCGGTGCGCTTTCCGGGTCGCAGGTGCGGGAATAGACGTAATCCGGCACTTCCTCGGCAGGATTTTCGAGAACGTTTCCTTCCGACGAAGCGTGCAGGAGATTGGCATCGACCGAGAACGGCGCTTCACCGCGCTTGTCCTTGGCAATCGGAATCTGGTTTTTCTCAGCGAATTCAATCAACTTCGTGCGGGACAGCAGATCCCACTCGCGCCACGGCGCAATCACCGTTACATCCGGCTTGAGAGCGTAATAGGCAAGCTCAAAACGAACCTGGTCGTTACCCTTGCCCGTGGCGCCATGGGCGACGGCATCCGCGCCCATTTTCTCGGCGATTTCGATCTGCTTCTTGGCAATGAGCGGGCGGGCGATCGAGGTGCCGAGCAGGTACTGTCCTTCATAGACCGCGTTGGCGCGGAACATCGGGAAGACGTAATCGCGCACGAATTCGTCACGCAGGTCTTCGATGAAAATGTTTTCCGGCTTGATGCCGAGAAGTTCAGCTTTCTTGCGCGCCGGCTCCAGTTCCTCGCCCTGGCCAAGATCGGCGGTGAAGGTTATCACCTCGCAGCCATAGGTGGTCTGCAGCCATTTCAGGATAATCGAGGTATCGAGGCCGCCCGAATAGGCGAGCACGACCTTTTTAACATGCGTCTGGGCCATGGTTTCTCTCTCTCAGCAACTTACCGGATGGGCTTGCAGCATTTTCTTCAGACCGGATGGACACTGGCTGACCGGAAGAAAATGCCGCAAAATAACAGAATTGGAGCATCTCGCGATACAGTCGAACTGCATGATGCTCTAAAGCACTTTCCGGCAAGTTGGAACCGCTTTTTCGTCTAAAATGCGCTGGGTCAATATGCCGTCAGCATCAATCGATCACCGCATGGCCGGTATCGACTTCCTTGCGTTTGACCTGGTTCGGGCGGCGCATCAGCAGCAATAGCGGCAGGCATGGCAGTGCGATCAGCATCATCAGCTTGAAATCATTGGAATAAGCAATGATCGAGGCCTGGCGGTTGATGACCTGGTCGAGCAATTCCGCGCCATGCGGCGTCTGTAAACCCCAGTAGATCTTCGGCGCACCGGTCTGAAGGGCGCGATTGAACGGGGTCACATGCTCCGCGATGTTTGAATGCATGGTCTGGACACTGCGAGCCAGCAGGAATTGCATGATTGAAATGCCGATGGCGCTGCCGATATTGCGCACCAGCGAAAACATCGCGGCGCCGTCGGTCCTTGCCGCCGGGTCAAGGGTGGCAAATGCGACGACCTGCAGCGGGATGAACACGAAGCCGAGGCCAAACCCCTGGATGACCGTGGTGATGATGAGGGATCGCGCCGAAATATCCGGCGTCCAGTATGTCATTTCCCAAAGGGTCGCGATCAGCAGGCAGATGCCGAAGGCCATGAGCAGGCGCGGATCATAGCGTGCCGCCAGCCGCCCGGCGATGATCATCGAGACCATCGTGCCAAGGCCCCGCGGTGCCATCAGCAGACCTGCCTCTGAAACCGGGTATCCGCCAAGCGTCTGCAGGTAGGGAGCGAGCAAGGCTGCGCTCGCCAGAAGGATCATGCCGATGGCAAACATCAGAAGCAGACCGGCTACGAAGTTCATGTCCTTGAAGATATGCGGAGGAATGAAGGGCTTCTTCGATGTGAACATATGGACAACGAACAGATATAGCCCCAACCCCGCAAGCACCGCTTCGATCATGATCTCGGTCGAGCCGAACCAGTCAAGCTGTTCGCCGCGGTCCAGCATTAATTGCAGCGCGCCGACGCCGATGCCGAGGACCGCAAACCCGGTCCAGTCGAATTTAAGCGCTTCGTTCCTGCCGCTGTCACGCATGCAGAAGATCATGCCAAGCGTTGCCGCAATGCCGAATGGCAGATTGACATAAAACACCCAGCGCCAGTTATAGACGTCGGTCAGATAGCCGCCGAGCGTCGGGCCGAGGATAGGGCCGACCATCACGCCCATGCCCCAGACCGCCATGGCGGTCCCGCGTTTTTCTGGCGGATAGATATCGAGCATCGTGGCCTGGGACAGAGGCACCAGCGCGGCGCCGAACATGCCCTGCAACAGGCGGTAGATCACCATCTGGGTGAGGGTTTCCGCAATGCCGCAAAGCATTGATGCCACTGTGAAACCGACGATGCAGCTTATGAACAGCCGCTTTCGTCCGAACCTCTGAGCCATCCAGCCGACGGGAGCGGTCATGATCGCTGCCGCGACGATGTAGGATGTCAGCACCCACGTGATCTGGTCGGACGTAGCCGAGAGGTTGCCCTGCATGTACGGCAACGCCACATTGGCGATGGTCGAATCGAGAGCCTGCATTAGCGTCGCGATCATCGCACAGACGGTGATGATCGCCCGAAACGGGACAGCTCCCCCGTCTCCAGGGGGAGAAGCAACCGGCGCCTTGGCGGTGATAGCGCTCATGGTTATCCCTCAGCCTGTCAGAACAGCTCTGACAGCGAGCGGCGATGCCCTGTATCGATTTCGACGACAACGCTCATGCCGGTGCGCAGGATAGGATCATTATGGGCGGCGTCGACGCTGATGCGAACCGGTATCCTTTGGACCACCTTGACCCAGTTGCCCGATGAATTCTGGGCCGGTAGCACGGAAAATGAAGAGCCGCTGGCGGGCGAAATGCTTTCAACGCGCCCCTTCCAGGTTCTGCCAGGATAGGTGTCAACGGAAATCGTCACCGGATCACCCTGTTTGACGTAGGTGAGATCCGTCTCTTTCGGATTGGCGTCAATCCAGACGCCGTGATCTCCGACGAGTCCGAATGCAGCGGTGTTTGCAGCAAGATAAGTACCAGGCTGGATTGAGTCGGTCTGTGTGACCACGCCATCGAAAGGAGCGCGCACTGTCGTGTGCTCCAACTGGCGCTGGGCTTCGTCACGATCTGCCTTCGCCTGTTTGTATTGCGGATGCTCGGTAACGGGAAAATCAGGGCTGCCACCGAGTTTCACCAGTTGTGCCTGTGCCTGCTGCTGAAGCGATTGCAGGGAATTCTGGGCGGCTTCAAGGGCATAGCGCGCCTGATCGAAATTGGCTTGCGAGACATTGTTGTCCCGGATCAAGGCGCTGTAACGATCGAATTGCGCCTGTGCCTGCTTCACCTGGGAAGCCTGCTCGGCGATATCGCTCTGCATGCGCTTGTAATCCTGCGCCATCGCCTCGACGGTCAGTCTGGTCTGGTTGAGTTGCGCATTGGTGCGGTCCAGGGCAATCTGGAAGGGAAGAGGGTCGAGGCGGAACAGGATATCATTCGTCTTGACAGTCTGCCCCTCACGGACCGCGATTTCCTGAACGATTCCGGAAACATCGGTTGAAACCAGAAGCTTGTTCGCGCCGACATAGGCGTTGTCGATGGAGACGTAGCGCCCGCCGACCCACCAGAAAATTCCGGATATGACAGCGACAATGACGATACCGCCGATCATCAGTATCGAGCGAATTCGCTTCTTCAGCGCCTCTCTGCGTGCAGGCGACAGAACCTGATGTTTCGTGGAAACTGTCGACGACCGCTTCTCTGCGACGCCGTCACGTGTGTGGTCTCGAGCTACGGTGGACGATTGTGACATTACTGGTTTCTCGTTGTTCTATCGCTGCCGAAGCATTCGCAGATGCCCCGGCCTTCGGTAAGATTCGCTTTCATTGCGAGCAACTTGTCGATGAAGTCACCAACCTCCGCCTGACTGAAGCCTGTCATGATCTTGGCATTGAACTCATTCCGATAATCCATGATGATATCGAGGATCGGTTCGGCTGCCGGCAGGTTGTGGAGTCTCCAGACACGGCGATCCTTCGGATCCCTGCGTCGCTCGACCAGTTTTCTTTCTTCGAGCTTGTCGACGAGGCGGCCAACCGAAATCGGTTCCACTTCAAGAATGTCCGCGAGTTCCTGCTGGGTCAGGCCGGGTTCACGCCAGACTCTCACTAAAATAATCCATTGCGCCCGGGTCATACCGTATTCTCGCGCACGCTTGTCCGAGTGCACGCGCGCCAGACGGCTGACGAGATTGAGTAGAATTAAAGGGTCGCGATCAAGATCAGCAGGCATTGCAGTTCTGCTTCAAAACGGGAGATGGGTATATATTAAGCATGCTTATTATATACAAGCTTTATTATCGCTTTTTTCGAAACCTGTTTCGTAGCCGTGCATGGCATGTGCGGCCGGTCACAAACGCCTTTTTTAATTTTCTGGCTCATTCTCGAAATGAAAGAGTGATCTGGTTATGAACCACTCGAATGACCGGACGTATTGATTAATTTATGCCTTTTTAAATATAAGGAGATGAATGTATCTCCGGAGCCTGTAGCTCGATTTGAACAGGAAATTCACATGCGCAGCATCCTGCTTGCTCTTTCCTTCACGGTTGTCACAGCCATGCCGGCAATTGCCCAGCAGGCGACAACCACGAAGACAGCATTCGATTCATGGGTTCTCGGGTGCAGTTCTCGCACTGACAAGGGCGCGACGTCCAAGGCCTGTGAAATCCGTTCAACCATTGTCGTGCGTGACCAGAAGAGCAACCAGCAGGGTGTGGCGGCAGTTGTCGCCATAGGTCGCGCTGCGAGCGACAAGACGATGCAGTTCGTCGCTCAGGTTCCCATCAATGCCATGCTCAATGTTCCGGTCAGGATCAACGGCAAGGACGACAAAACCATCATCGAGCTGGCTTATACCGCCTGCCAGCCGCAAATGTGCAATGCATCCGCCAATCTGACAGACGCACAATTGTCTGCGCTGAAGAAAGTCGGCGACAACTTTTTCATCGTCTATCGTAACCAGAACGGACAGGATGTGAGAATTGAAGGCTCCACAAAGGGCTTCGCTCCAGCACTGGATGCTCTGGTTCGCGAGAAATAATGCGCTTCAGTGTTTACTGAATAGCAAAAAGCCCCGATGGAGATTCCACCGGGGCTTTTTATATTGCTCGGCGATTCCGTATCTTTCGAAAACGGAATCGCCATTTTAGCGAAGATTAATCTTCGTCGCGCTGGCGGTTCTTTTCGGCTTCGCGCTCGGCTTTAAGCTTTTCGGTGATGTCTTCACCGGTTTCCTGATCGACAACCTTCATCGACAGGCGAATCTTGCCGCGATCATCGGCACCGAGGAACTTGACCTTGACCTTGTCGCCTTCCTTGACCACGTCTGAAACCTTGGCAACCCGGCGCGGAGCCAGTTCGGAGATATGGACCAATCCGTCACGTGAACCGAAGAAGTTCACGAATGCGCCGAATTCCATGATCTTGACCACGGTTCCTTCGTAGATGACGCCTGTTTCCGGCTCGGCAACGATCGAGCGTATCCAGTTATAGGCTGCCTTGATCGACTTACCGTCGGAGGAGGCGATCTTCACGGTGCCATCATCGTTGATGTCGATTTTAGCGCCGGTCTTTTCGACGATCTCGCGGATGACCTTGCCGCCCGTGCCGATAACTTCACGAATCTTGTCGGTCGGAATCTGCATCACTTCGATACGTGGTGCATGTTCACCAAGTTCCGCGCGCGGCGTGGTGAGTGCCTTTGCCATTTCGCCGAGGATATGCATGCGGCCATCCTTGGCCTGGGTCAGAGCGACCTGCATGATTTCTTCGGTGATACCGGCAATCTTGATGTCCATCTGGAGCGAGGTGATGCCTGCATCCGTTCCGGCGACCTTGAAGTCCATATCGCCAAGGTGATCCTCGTCGCCGAGAATGTCGGACAGGACTGCAAAGCGCTTGCCTTCCAGAATAAGACCCATGGCGATGCCCGCAACCGGACGGCGGAGCGGTACGCCCGCATCCATCAGAGCCAGCGAGGTACCGCATACGGTTGCCATCGAGGATGAGCCGTTCGACTCCGTAATTTCGGCTACGACGCGTAACGTGTAGGGGAAATCATGGGCGGCAGGCAGCATCGGATGCATGGCGCGCCAGGCAAGCTTGCCATGGCCGATTTCGCGACGTCCCGGCGATCCCATTCTGCCCGTCTCACCGACCGAGTAGGGCGGGAAGTTGTAATGGAGCATGAACGATTCCTTATAGGTGCCCATAAGGGAATCAATCATCTGCTCATCATCACCGGTGCCGAGAGTGGCTACGACGAGAGCCTGTGTTTCACCGCGGGTGAACAGGGCAGAGCCATGGGCGCGCGGCAGAATGCCGACTTCCGATATGATCGGACGGACGGTCTTCACGTCGCGGCCGTCGATGCGCTTTCCGTCATCGAGAATGGTCCAGCGAACGATTTTGGCCTGGACTTCCTTGAAGACCGACTTGACCTGCTCCGGATCGAAGCGAGCGTCGCCGTCTGTCGGGCACAGGCTTGCGAACACCTTCGCCTTCACGGCGTCGATGGCGGCATAACGTTCCTGCTTGACGGTGATCTGGTAAGCCTTGCGCAGGTCATGTTCCGCTATTTCCAGAACAGACGCCTCGACCTCGGAAAGATCGGAAGGCTGGAAGTCGCGCGGTTCCTTGGCTGCCTTTTCGGCGAGGCGGACAATAGCCTCGATGATCGGCTGGAAGTGCTTGTGTCCGAACATGACGGCGCCGAGCATGATGTCTTCGCTCAGTTCCTTGGCTTCCGATTCGACCATAAGCACGGCGTCCGCCGTTCCGGCTACAAGAAGCTCAAGTTCGGATTCCGGATATTCCGAAATCGGGGCGTTGAGAACGTATTGGCCATTGACATAGCCAACGCGGGCAGCACCGACCGGCCCCATGAAGGGGATGCCCGAAAGTGTCAGCGCCGCAGAGGCAGCAACCAGGCCGAGGACATCCGGATCGTTCTCAAGATCGTGCGAAAGTACGGTGACGATCACCTGAGTGTCATTGCGATAGCCGTCAACGAACAATGGGCGGATCGGGCGATCGATCAGGCGCGATACGAGCGTTTCGCGCTCGGTCGGACGACCTTCACGTTTGAAGTATCCGCCTGGAATGCGACCGGCGGCATAGGTCTTTTCCTGATAATTGACTGTGAGCGGGAAAAAATCCTGCCCGGGCTTCGGCTCTTTGGCCGAAACGACTGTGGCGAGGACAGTGGTCTCGCCATAGGTAGCGATGACGGCACCGTCAGCCTGACGGGCGACCTTTCCGGTTTCAAGCACCAACTTGCGTCCGGCCCAGATCAGCTCTTCGCGTTGAATATCGAACATATATTTCTTCTTTCATCCTTGCGACGGTTTTGGATACCATGGGCAAGACGGCGAGACGCTCCACGGGTTCTTATCAGGAAGCGCCTTGCGATCCTGCCATGGCCATCGTGGCGGTCGCATCATTGTCCGGAGGCCCTGTGCCTCCTGGAACATTCAGTTTCGATCACTTTCCGACGCCAGAATATTGCGTGGAAAATGTTCTAAATATGGACCGGAATTCCTCCGTTCCACTTTTCGAGATCACCTCGCTTTTGAAACCCTTATTGGCTCCTGGGCGATACCCGACCTCTGTCGCCATCCTGAGGATGCCGGGGAAAATTACCGAATTTCCGGCCGTTGTCGCAGGCCTTCGCTTGGAAATCCGGGAGCACGGCTCCCGCAGCATTCAAATGCGGCGGAAGCAGTGTTTTCAAGTCGTCTTCGAGGGTGAGAAACAACGCCTGCAACCCTGCGAAAGGCGAGTCGCTTAGCGACGAAGACCAAGACGCTGGATAACGGTCTTGTAGCGGGCTTCTTCCTTGCGCTTCAGGTAGTCGAGAAGCGAACGGCGCTGAGACACCATCTTCAGCAAGCCACGACGGGAATGGTTATCCTTGGCGTGTGTCTTGAAGTGTTCTGTCAGATTGACAATACGCTCGGTCAAAATGGCAATTTGGACCTCGGGAGAACCGGTATCGCCTTCTTTGGCGCCAAATTCCTTGATCAGAGCATCTTTGCGTTCTGCGGTGATCGACATCGTCTTTCCTTTCGCTGTTATATTTAAAAAGGCCTTCCGCAGCGGCCACGCCGGGATGTCGTCCAGCGGGGTCACAATGCGAAAGCGGCTTTAGCCGGGTGACCGGATAAAGCCGCTATGCACATGCCATAAAATACACTGCAATGCCAGACAATTCCTTGCAGGTGTCGAGATCGCCTTAATCTCCGCTATCGAGGCGTCGCGCCACGGCGCGTGTTCCGAAATAAAAACCGCCCGCTCCCAGCAGGATGGCAAGCATGAGATTCCTCACACCATCATCTTTGCGTATCGGACGAACAATGACTGAACCGGGCTGCGATTCGGTAACGTATTTCGGAAAGGCGGCATGATAAACCATGACGCCACCGAACACGACAAGGCCGAGGAGCAGGCCGGCAGCGAGAGCCTTGACGTTCCTGAACGGGCTGGTCTTCATTCTCAAAGAGCCCTCGTGAGAATTTTCTCCGAAACTTCCGGGGTAATGTTGCCGTGCTCGCCGAGAGCGACCATTCCCTGGATTTTCAGCGCATCGACGAGTCGGTTGACCGTGTCAGCCCCTTTGATGTCGCAATCGGAGAAACGAACCGGCATCCCGACGCTGCGATAAAGCTCTTCGATAGCCGTGATCGTTCGTTCGGCAAGGTCCGAACCTTCGGCAAGTCCGAATACATTGCGTCCCATCTGAGCGAGCTTTTCAGCTTTCTCAGGCAGGAGCTCACGGAAAAGAGCCGGCTGGACGATGGTCAGGGTGCGGGCATGGTCAACGCCAAACATGGCCGTGATCTCGTGGCCGATTCGATGCGTTGCCCAGTCTTGCGGAACGCCAAGCCCGATGAGGCCATTCAAGGCCTGATTGGCTGCCCACATGAGATTCTCGCGCCACGCCGGGGTGTTGTGATCATCGAAGCTTTCGATCAGTTTCTTGAGGCTCTTCAGCAGCGCTTCCGAGTAGCCGTCCTGCACCAGTGCACCGACCGGATGGGTTACATATTGCTCGCAGGTGTGAATGAATGAATCGACCAAGCCGTTGGCGAGCTGGCGATGGGGCAGGGTCGCCATGGTCTCCGGATCGAGAATGGCGAATTGCGGATATACCGCCGGAGAGGAGAAAGCGCGCTTCGACGCTGTCGCAGAGCGGGAGATAACCGCCGTCGGATTGGATTCCGAAGCCGTTGCCGGTAGCGTCAGAACGGCGCCGAGCGGAACAGCCTTCGTGACCCTGTGCTTACCCTCGAGAATGTCCCAACCGTCACCGTCATAAAGGATTGCCGCTGCAATATACTTGCTGCCGTCAATCACCGAGCCACCACCAACAGCCAGAATGAAATCAATCTTCTTGTCTTTGGCGACCGCAACCGCTTTGTCGAGAGTTTCGATAGTCGGATTGGGCTCTATGCCGGAAAACTCGAACCACTCGTGACCTTTCAATGCCTGCTGAACCTGCTCAAAGACACCGTTTTTCTTGATGGATCCGCCACCATAGGTCACCAGCACGCGTTTGCCGGCAGGGATCAGTTTTGCGATGGCGGCAATCTGGCCGGCACCGAACTGGATTCTGGTTGGGTTATAATAGGAAAACTGCATCGTCAGATCCTTTGAAAGTTCTGGAGTGAGGCGCGCTTAAGGGATAGTGGTTAAACGCAGGAAAACCTTACTGCATAAGAAATTTAGAGTATTTTATGATTCAGATTAAGTGCAAAACACTCTAAATCCAGCGATTGGTCTTTTTCGTCAATCGTTGAGGTTGAATACTCTATGAGGCACGAATTCGCCTTGCTCGACATTCCCGACTGCAATCAGAACACCGTCGCATGTGGCATAAAGCCTGCCGGATAACGGAGCATCCCGACCGCGCAGGATGGCGCTCTGCCCCCGCATCAGGCGTGCGGCGGTGTCACGCGAGACAATAACCTCCGGCAGTTCACTCAAGCCTTGCTCGACCGGACGCAACGCCCTCGGATCTGTCTCCAGTTCCTCGATGGTGACGGAATCGGCTTCGGTGAAATGCCCCACCCGGGTGCGCCGGAGGGCGGCAATATGACCGAAACAGCCCAGTGCCCTGCCCATATCCCGGGCAATAGAGCGCACATAGGTACCCTTGCCGCAATCGGCCTCGATAATGGAGCGGTTTCCGTCATGGGCCACAAGCGTGAGGCGCTCGATCTCAACCTGGCGTGCTTCAATCTCGACATTCTCGCCATTGCGGGCGAGATCATAAGCTCTCTCGCCCTGAATCTTGATGGCGGAGAATTGCGGCGGAACCTGAAAGATCGAGCCGGTAAAGCGTGGCAGTAACGCTTCGATCTGCGCGCGATCCGGCACCAGATCGGAGCGGTTGATGACTTCGCCCTCGGTGTCGTCGGTCGATGTTTCCGATCCCCATTCGACTGTAAAAACATAGGATTTCTGTCCATCCATCACGAATGGAACCGTTTTGGTCGCTTCACCGAGCGCAATCGGCAGAATGCCGGATGCCAGCGGATCGAGAGTACCGGCATGCCCGGCCTTCTTCGCGGATAGAATGCGCTTGACCATCGACACGGCGCGGGTTGAGGTCAAGCCCACCCCCTTGTCCAGGATGACCCAGCCATTGATGTTATATCTTTTGGGACGTTCGGGCCGTGTCTGGCCGCGGCCCTGATCCTTGTTTTCCTGATTCATGTCGTCTGCTCTATCAGGCTCTGCCCGCCGCAGGCCGTTTTGGTCAGGTTGTCATTGGTCTTCGGAATCGTTTTCCGGCTTGATCAGATCCCGCTGGACCTCTTCGGATCTCAGCAGGGCGTCTATCCGGGACGCTTCGTCGAAAGTGTCGTCACGCCGGAAACGAAGGTCCGGAGCGAATTTCAGATTAACCCGTTTGGCAACCTCGTGACGGAGATATTTCTTGTGCCGCTCCAGAGCTTTCAGAACCGGTACTTCATCCTTGCCGCCAAGCGGGATGATATAAACCGTGGCAAGCTTCAGGTCCGGCGACATACGTACTTCCGGAACGGTTACGACGGTGGCGCTCAGAACGTCATCCTGAATGTTGCCGCGCGCAAGAATTTCGGCCATGGCGTGGCGGATCAGCTCGGCGACACGCTGCTGTCGTTGCGAGGGACCTTTGGTCTGTTCAAAACGTTTGGCCATGTGCATGTTCCTTGGCATCATCGATAGCGGCTCGAATTCCGTATCGGAATCAAAGCCCCAATTAGGGAATATGGAGGCCCGGGCGGGACTGAGAAACAGAAACAAGGCTTCTGTATGCTGCCGATCAGTTGCAAATTCAAGCCTGACCAGCTTCGAATGCAGCAGCGAATATCGCTATCCCTCAAAACAGTAAGCGAAGGAATGTCTTGAGCTTCAGAAGACGACTCAAAGCGGCACAGATAGCCTGCGCCGCTTTCATCAAGTCTGTCGAGAGAAAAGCTTATGCCTTTACAAAGACCGCTTCACCTCTTCAACGCGATAGCATTCGATAAGGTCGCCCTGGCGAAGATCCTGGTAGTTCTCGAACGACATGCCGCATTCCTGACCGGAAGTGACCTCGCGCGCATCGTCCTTGAAGCGCTTGAGCTGCGACAGCCGGCCTTCGTGGATGACGACATTGTCGCGGATGAGGCGAACATGGGCACCGCGCTGGACCACGCCATCGAGCACACGACAGCCTGCGACCTTACCGACCTTCGTGACATTGAAGACCTCGAGGATCTGGGCTTCGCCGAGACGCTCCTCGCGCAACGTCGGGGCGAGAAGACCGGACATCGCCAGTTTCACATCATCAACGAGATCGTAGATGATGTTGTAATAGCGAATTTCGACCTTGGCCCGTTCGGCAGCTTCGCGTGCTTCCTTGTGGGCACGGACATTGAAACCGGCAATCACCGCGTTGGAAGCTTCCGCCAGAGTCACGTCCGATTCCGTGATACCGCCGACAGCCGAATGGATGATCCTTGCGGACACTTCATCGGTGCCGAGTTTCTCGAGAGACGAAACGATGGCTTCGACCGAACCCTGCACGTCACCCTTGACGACAAGCGTGAATTCCCTGCGGCCCGCGCCTTCCTTGATCTCGCGCATCATGTCGAGCAGCGAGCGTCCTGAGGAAGACATGTGGGCGGCCTGGCGGTCGCGCTTCTGGCGCAGACGGTATTCACTGATTTCACGGGCGCGGGCCTCCGATTCGACCACCGCAACGCGATCACCTGCTTCGGGAGTGCCATTGAAACCAAGAATTTCGACCGGAACAGACGGTCCGGCGCTTTTCACCTGAGCGCCAAGATCGCTGATGAGAGCGCGAACGCGACCCCATTCCGAACCGGCAACGACGATGTCGCCGGTGTTTAAGGTGCCACGCTGGACGAGAACCGTCGCAACCGGACCACGACCGCGATCAAGCTTGGCTTCGACCACCGTTCCTTCGGCTGCCCGATCCGGATTAGCCCGAAGATCGAGAATTTCTGATTGAAGCGACAGGCCTTCGAGAAGTGCATCAAGCCCTTCGCCCGTCTTTGCCGAAACCTCGAATTCGAGTGTGTCGCCGCCGAGCGATTCGACCACGACTTCGTGGCTGAGCAGCTCGGTACGGACGCGGCTCGGGTTGGCATCCGGCTTGTCTATCTTGTTGATAGCCACGATCAGCGGAACATTAGCCGCCTTGGCATGGCTGATCGCTTCGATGGTCTGCGGCATGACGCCGTCATCAGCAGCCACAACGAGAACGACGATGTCGGTGACCTTGGCGCCGCGGGCGCGCATTGCCGTGAAGGCGGCGTGACCGGGAGTGTCGATGAACGTGATCTTGCCGCCAATCGGCGAAGTAACCTGATATGCGCCGATATGCTGCGTGATTCCGCCAGCCTCGCCGGAGACGATGTTGGTCTTGCGGATAGCATCAAGCAACGATGTCTTGCCGTGGTCGACGTGACCCATGATGGTCACGACCGGCGGACGCGGCGGCTGGTTTTCATCGGTGTCAGGAGCGTCGAACAGACCTTCCTCAACGTCGGATTCAGCGACGCGCTTGACGGTGTGCCCCATCTCCTCGGCGATGATCTGGGCGGTATCTGCGTCGATCATGTCCGTGATCTTGTGCATCTGGCCCTGTTTCATCAGGAACTTGATCACGTCGACGCCGCGTTCGGCCATACGGTTGGCCAATTCCTGAATGGTGATCGTTTCGGGAACAATGACTTCGCGGGAAATCTTTTCCTTCTGCTCAACGAAGCGCTGACCGGAAAGACGCTGCTGGCGACGACGGAACGATGCGACAGAACGAGTCCGCTCTTCGTCGGCCGAAAGCGCGTTGGAAACCGTCAGGCGACCACGATTGCGCCCCTCCGCACCCTTTGTCGCCTTGACGGGCGGCAGGGCGAGCTTGCCCGGCGAGCGCGGAGCGCCACGTCCAGGTGTCGGTCCCTCTTCCTCATCGGCCACCGCTGCACGCGCAGCCGGCGATGCGGTGCGCGCAGGTGCTGCGCTGCGAGGCGCGGGCTTTTCAGCAGGTTTCTTCTCGACAGGCTTTTCCGGTTCCGGTTCGGGTGTTGGAGCCGGCCGAGCGAGATGATCGAGGCTCTGCGGCTTGCGAGCATCAATGGTACGGGCCTTGATCAACCGGACTTCCGGCTGAGCGATCATCGACTTTGGCGCTGCCGGGGCAGGTGTTGGAGCCGGAGCAGAAACCTTTGTCTTGACAGGCTCGGACGCTGGAAGAACCGGTTGAGCGACAGGAGGCGTTTCCACGACAGGCGCGGCGGCTTTCACCTCCTCCTGCTGCTTCTTTTCCTGCTCTTCGCGAAGGCGTGCAGCCTCTTCCTCGCGCTGCTTTGCAGCGGCGGCTTCCGCCTCGCGACGAAGTCTTTCTTCTCTCTCGGCGACGAGGCGACGCTCTTCCTCATAACGCTTGGCGTCTGCCAGTGCTGCAAGGCGTGCGTCCCGTTCATGCTCGGACAGGCTGTTCAGTGAGACGCTGGGGCGAGGCGAACCCGAGGGCTTGCGGCTCGGCGCGTCCTGCCGTGGACGCTGCGTCTGCTGCGGCGCTGCGGGTCTGGCCGCTACCGAACTGGCGGACTTTTCGTCCTTTGGGGCTACCGTGGTGGAAGCTCCGCCTGGGCCGATGACACGACGCTTCACCGTCTCCACCACCACGGCTTTTGACCGGCCATGGGAGAAGCTCTGGCGAACGACACCCTGTTCGATAGGGCGCTTCAGCGTCAATGTCTTGGGCGATACATGTATTGTTTTATCGCCCGGGTTTTTCGTATCACTCATTCCGCTCAGATCCTGGGGGTTGATCAAGAGATCCATTTTCGGTGCCCGTGAGGGAACCGACCCGATTGGCTTCGCTACTGCAATAATCGCGGTAGCGCCGCCAGCAATTCAGAAAGCCGTCGCTTCCGGCGCTCGCGACGAGCGCTGCATGTATCACATGAGAACGGCCTAAAGCCAAATCCAATTCATCGTCTTTTAAAGAATCGATGACCGGAATGGCCGAAATTCTCGCACCCAGGCGTTTATGCAACGCTTGAGCAAGTTTGCGGCGGCCATCCTGCGCTGCGTCCTGCGCGTGAATCAAAGCCGCAATAGTGTGATTGGCAATCGCCGATTCCACCTTTGTGAAACCGCAGATCACGCATCCTGCCTTGTTGGCGAGTGCCAGAGCCTGACGAAGGTCCCGGCGCATCGCCTCCTCAATAGTGTCTTCCAACCCTTCGGCTGGTCTGGTTTCGGCCTTGAAAGCCCGCGAAAACAGCTTCTTCCTGACTGCCTGCCGAATCGCATCCTTGCGCGCATGAACCCAGACGCTCCGGCCCGGGAGTTTGCGCTTAAGATCGGCGACCACGCCGCCATCAGGTGCAAGCACGAAGCGGATAAGCTCTCCCGGCGGGAGAGCAGCACGAGTCACAATGCACGTGCGTTCCGTTATCTTACGTTCTTTCACCTGCTGCGCCACGCCTTGTTCTCGCTCCTGCTCTCACCGGAATTGTCCGGTTACTGTTTCCGGTCAGCATAACACCGGAAACAACTGGGTTTAACCCGATCCGCAAGATTTGCGAATCGAAAATGCGATCCGAAAGCGTCAGCTTTCGGTCTCTTCACTCGCTGCTTCATCGACAGCTTCGGTCTCTTCCTCGGGCTCGGGCAGGGATTCAATCCAGCCAGCCTTGAGACGAGCGGTCATGATCATACTTTCGGCTGCCGCTCTGGAGACGTCGAAACCGTCGAGATAGCCGCTGTTCTTGACTGCTTCCGGCCCCTTGCCTTCGGTCCAGCCGACCAGATCGTCGGTGGCGCATCCGGCAAGATCCTCAATGGTCTTGATGTCGTTTTCGCCGAAAGCAACCAGCATCGGTGTCGTAATGCCGTCAATCTCGCGCAGTTCATCCTGAACGCCGAGTTCAACCCGTCGGGCTTCCTGTGCAGCTTCGAGCTGGGCGAGATACTCGTTGGCGCGGGTTTGAATCTCGGTTGCAGTATCGATGTCGAAACCTTCAATCGAAGTCAGCTCAGACGGATCGACATAAGCCAGCTCTTCAACATTGCGGAACCCTTCAGAAGCGAGCAGCTGACCAACGACCTCATCAACGTCAAGCGCGTTCATGAACAGATCGGTCCGCTCCGCGAATTCTTTCTGGCGACGTTCGGATTCCTCGGCCTCCGTCAGGATGTCGATATCCCACCCGGTCAACTGGGAAGCCAGACGCACGTTCTGACCGCGACGGCCGATTGCCAGCGAGAGCTGATCATCGGGGACGACAACTTCGATACGCTCGGAATCTTCGTCAAGCACAACCTTGACAACTTCCGCCGGCTGAAGGGCATTGACGATGAAGGTGGCTTCGTCGACCGACCACGGAATGATGTCGATCTTCTCGCCCTGCAACTCCTGAACCACGGCCTGAACGCGCGAACCGCGCATACCGACGCAGGCACCGACCGGATCAATCGAGGAATCGCGTGACGTCACTGCAATCTTGGCCCGAGAGCCGGGATCGCGGGCGACGGCTTTGATCTCGACAATGTTGTCATAGATTTCCGGCACTTCCTGCGCAAAAAGCTTTGCCATGAATTGCGGATGGGTCCGGGAGAGGAAAATCTGCGGTCCACGTGTTTCACGCCGAACATCGAACAGATAGGCGCGAACCCGGTCACCCGGGCGGAATGTTTCCCGCGGGATCAGCTCATCGCGGCGGATAACGGCTTCGCCGCGTCCGAGATCGACGATAACATTGCCGTATTCGACGCGTTTGATCGCGCCGTTGACGACTTCACCGATACGGTCCTTGTATTCCTGATACTGGCGGTCACGCTCGGCATCGCGCACTTTCTGGACGATGACCTGTTTTGCGGACTGGGCGGCAATGCGACCAAAATCGAACGGAGGCAGGGTTTCTGCAAGGGCGTCGCCAATCTGCGCAGCCGGATTGCGCTTGCGCGCTTCATCGACTGAAATTTCCCGGGCGTCATTTTCGACGTTCTCGACAACCGTCAGATGTCGGGCCAACCGAAGCTCTCCGGTTTTCGGATGTATCTCGGCGTGAATGTCGGTCTCTGCGCCATAACGCGAGCGTGCGGCCTTGCCTATGGCGTCAGCCATGGCATCGAGCACGATCTGTTTGTCGATCACCTTTTCGCGGGCAACCGCGTCGGCGATTTGCAAGAGTTCAAGCCTGTTGGCGCTGACGGCCATCGGAATACTCCCTTTAAGTCCAAGCTCACTTGTTCAAACTGGCGCGATGCAGTTCAATCGGCATCGGCTTCTTAATACCTGCATGCCGCCAGAGCGTTTCCGCTATGGTGGCGGATAATCTTTACGCCTTGCCGTCTTCTTCCGAGACGCCTTGCATATCATCTTCGTCCTGAGCGGGAGCGGTTCCCCTGCGCAGGGATTCACGGATCAATTCATCTGTCAGGACCAGATGAGCTTCACGGATTGAGGAGAGCGGAATTTTAACCATGCTCTCTTCGCCTTCTTTGACATCAGGTAGCTCGATCAGGGCCTCATTGCCCTCGACACCCCGAACGAAGCCGCGAAAGCGCTTGCGCGCATTGAGAGAAATGTCGAGCTCTATCTTGGCATCGTGCCCGATCCAGCGCTCGAAATCACCGCCGCGCACCAATGGACGGTCAATGCCGGGTGAAGAAATTTCGAGGTAGTAGGCGCGCTCGATGGGATCTTCGAGGTCGAGAACCGGAGAGATCGCCTTGCTGATAATTTCGCAATCATCAACGGACATCGTACCATCCGGCCGTTCGGCCATGATCTGCACGGTGCAGCCGTTTGTTCCGTTGACTTTGACGCGAACGAGCCTGAAACCAAGGTCTTCAATCGCAGGTTCGACAATCGCCGCCACCCGGGCCGCCACGCCGGTTTCCTGAAAGAAACGTTTTTCTGACAATTCCGCCATCTGACATCCATACGCCCGGTTTCCCGGCGCTTGCGGCGGTCATCTTGCCGATTCGGGCAATAAAAAAGAGCGGATCCGGCGGACCCACTCTACAAACCGCAGCTTACACTGCAACCAGAGCTGATGGCGCTTCTATAGCTCCATTCTGATCAAAAGACAAGTGCTTTACAGAATCAAAACAAGGGGATTTCTTGCAACAATCAGCCGGCCGCCGGGAGTCATCTTGACGTGATTATGCCGGCTTTCACCTGTCGTCGCCCGGCATGCAGTGCCGGTTCCGTATAGCCTGAGGGATGCATGGTTCCCTCGGTCACCAGGACCAGGGCCGACTGAAATGCGACTGACGCGGCAAGATCACGCGACATTGGCCGATAATTTGGATCGGCGGCATTCTGTTCATCCACGACCCTGGCCATGCGGATGAAGGTGGCGATAACCTCGTCTCGCGTCACCACACCATGCCGGAGCCAGTTGGCTATCGCCTGTGACGATATCCGGCATGTCGCCCGATCCTCCATCAGAGCGACGTTATTGATGTCAGGCACTTTTGAGCAGCCGATGCCCTGATCTATCCAGCGCACGACATAGCCCAGTATGCCCTGCGCGTTGTTGTCCAGCTCGCGACAGATCTGCTCCGGGGAAAGGCTACGGGGATCGAGCACCGGCATCGAGAACAGATCGAACAACGGAGCTGTCTTCTCAAGTTCTCGACGTTTCTGTTCCATGAACACGTCAACGGCATGGTAATGCAATGCATGCAGCGTTGCCGCCGTCGGAGACGGCACCCATGCGCAGTTGGCACCCGCTTTCAGGTGGCCGATCTTCTGGGCCAGCATGTCGGCCATGTCGTCAGGCCTTGCCCACATTCCCTTTCCGATCTGCGCCCGCCCCGAAAAGCCGCAAGACAGCCCGATGGTTACATTGCGGCTCTCATAAGCCTGAATCCAGCGCTCTTCTTTGATCCGGTCCTTGAGCAACACTGGCCCTGCCTCCATGGAGGTATGAATCTCGTCGCCGGTACGGTCAAGAAAGCCGGTATTTATGAAAAATACCCGATTGCGTGCAGCATGAATGCACGCCTTCAAGTTGGAAGACGTGCGCCGCTCCTCGTCCATGATGCCGATCTTGATCGTGTTCTGCGGCAGGCCGAGGAACCTTTCCACGTCACCGAACACGTCACAGGCAAAGCGTGTTTCGGTTGGGCCATGCATTTTGGGTTTGACGATATAAATTGATCCGGTTTTCGAGTTGGTCCGATGCTGGAGGTCGTGCATGGCGCAAAGGGTGGTGACGGCAGCATCCAGAAGTCCTTCCCCAACCGGCAAGCCCTCGGTGTCCAGCACTGCGTCGGTGCTCATCAGATGCCCGACATTGCGCACCAGCAACAGCGCCCGGCCCTTCAATACAAGAGCTGATCCGTCGTGTGCGAGATAGGTTCGATCCGAATTGAGCCGCCGGGTTGTCGCCCTGCCACCCTTCTCAAAGGTATCTTCGAGATTGCCCCTCATCAGCCCCAGCCAGTTGCGATAGATATCGACCTTGTCACCGGCGTCGACCGCCGCAACGGAGTCTTCGCAATCCTGGATAGTTGTCACCGCGCTCTCGATAATGACATCGGCGAGCTTTGCCGGATGCGTCCTGCCGATTGGATGCTCACCGTCAATCACCAGCTCCACGTGCAGGCCGTGATGCCGCAGCAGAATATGCAGCACGCCGTCATGCTCCGCATAACCAATAAAAACTTCGGGAGAGGCGAACCGAATCGGCCCGTTCCGGCCTTCGATTACCAGATTCGTTTCCTTGCCATCCTTTTCCACTCCATACCGCGTAACCGCAGCATGTGTGCCCCCAGTGAGCGGAAGCACCTCATCGAGGAAGGCCGCTGTTCGCTCAAACACAGCCTCGCCGCGTTTGGGGTTATAGCTTTTTCCTGGCGCCAGTTCCCCGTTGCGTTCAATCGCGTCGGAACCGTAAAGCGCATCGTAAAGGCTGCCCCAACGCGCATTGGCAGCGTTAAGTGCATAACGGGGGTTGGAGACGGGCACGACCAGTTGCGGCCCGCAGACTGTCGTTATTTCGGGGTCGAGATTATCCGTCCCGATGGAAAAATCACCAGGCTCGTCCTCCAGATAACCGATCTCGCGAAGAAAGGTTTCGTAGCCGACAGGATCGTTGGCGACGGGTCCGTTTGCCCGGTGCCAGTGATCGATCTGTTGCTGCAGGCGGTCCCGGATCTCCAGCAGCTTGCGATTATCCGGCGCGCGGGCCTTGATCAGATCAGCAAACCCGGACCAGAATTTGTCGGACGTCACGGCGAGCCCGGCAAGCGCCTCGGTCTCGATGAAGTCGGCCAGTCGCCGATCAACCTGACATCGGGCACGAGTGACGTAAACTGTCATTGGTCATCTCCTTAAAAACATTGGGCAAGGTAAATTTGTGTTGCAGATGCCGCATTCTGCACCGAACCAGTTGCTGGCTCGGTGAGATAAAGGCAGTAAATCAATACGTTATGGTGCTATTGCGGTTTCGCTTTAGTGCAAATTACTCTCATGAAACTGCATCGTTTCCGTCGAGTCTGCCATTGCTGTGGTCGCGCTTTGGCCTCTGGATACTGCGGTGGCTACGGCGTCGAAATAAGAAGTGCCGACTTCGCGCTGATGCCGTGTTGCCGAGAAACCGTCCTTCTCCGCGGCGAATTCTGCCTGCTGCAATTCTGAATAGGCTGCCATGCCATGTTCTTTGTAACGTCGGGCAAGGTCGAAAGTGGTGTAGGAGAGATTGTGGAATCCGGCCAGCGTGATGAACTGGTATTTGTAACCCATCGCCCCCAACTCGCGCTGGAAAGCCGCCATTTTAGTCTTATCCATATATTTGGCCCAGTTGAACGAGGGCGAGCAGTTGTAAGCCAGCATCTGGCTTGGGTGCTCCTTGCGAATCGCCTCGGCGAAACGTTTCGCGTCATCGAGATTTGGCGTCGTGGTCTCGCACCAGATCAGGTCCGCATAAGGCGCATAAGCCAATCCGCGGGCGATCGCGGCCTCGAATCCACCTTTCAGGCGATAGAAACCTTCCTCTGTTCGTTCGCCGGTGACGAAGGGGGCGTCATACTCATCGATGTCGGATGTGATGAGTTGCGCCGCCTCGGCATCAGTACGCGCCATGATCAGTGTTGGCACGCCGAGAACATCGCTGGCCAACCGTGCTGCGTTCAGCGTGCGGATGAAGGTACGGGTCGGTACCAGAACCTTGCCGCCGAGATGGCCGCACTTCTTTTCGCTGGCGAGTTGGTCCTCGAAATGAACAGCGGCGGCTCCCGCCTCGATCATCGCTTTCATCAACTCGAACACATTGAGCGCGCCGCCGAACCCGGCCTCGGCGTCGGCGATGATCGGCACGAAATAGTCGATATCGGCGTCCTGCTTGCCGTCCAGCCGCTCCATTGTCTGGATCTGGTCGGCCCGCTGCAACGCCTTGTTGATGCGTTTGACAATAGCGGGCACCGAATCAACCGGATAGAGACTCTGGTCGGGATACATATTGCCTGAGGTATTGGCATCCGCCGCCACCTGCCAGCCGGACAGGTAAATGGCTTTCAAGCCGGCCTTGGCCTGTTGCACCGCCTGGTTACCGGTAAATGTGCCGAGTGTCGGCACGAAATCTTCCGTGTGAAGTATCTCCCACAATCGCCTTGCGCCGTTTTCAGCCAGGGTATGACGGATAGGCAGCGATCCGGAGAGCCGCATGACATCTTCCGGGGAGTAATCACGCCTCACCGTCTGCCAGCGTTCCGGTGCCCATTCGGGGGTGGGAAACTTACTTGGTGGGTTCAAGTAATTGGATTTGCTGTGCATTTTAGGTTCCTCCCTGCAAATATTGATTTATGATGCTGTGCTGAGAACGACTGCAATTGGGCAGCCGTTTCCTTCCGCTCTCCTCAAGGAGGATGAGTGCTTCATGTCATGGATCGATGAGAGCCCTCGCCTTTACGCGGGAATCCGCCTGACGAATGTGGCGGCGGTCATGGGCGTACCTTCAAACAGGGATTTGGCCTGCTCGTTGCCGTCAATGAAGGTAAAGCTGTGACATCCGGTGCGATGGATAATGGAATAGTGCTTCTGCGCCAGCCCCTGCGCATGGAAGGCTCCCATCACTTCGGCCAATGTCGGCGCGATGATGGTGATGAAGTCTTCATTATAAGCCTGCTGTGCCAAACCGGTCATGGTCTTTCCTCCTTAAGTTTTCTTGAATGCTGTTTCGCATTCGTCTTGGGTAAAGAATTGACAAATTTTATTTCTGACGCAAGTTAAATAGTAAAATCAGCTAGTTAAGCTGTAAATTTTTGAAAATAACGACGCGATTTTTGTAAATCGTGCAAAGGGAGAGAAAACCACATGGCCCGTGCTGAACCCCAGATCGGTGGACGTATCAGGCGCTTGCGGCATCAGAAGGGTCTGAATCAGGCCCAGCTTGCCGAGGCGCTGGACATATCCGCCAGCTACCTTAACCTGATCGAGCATAACCGCCGCCGTATCACGGTTCCGCTGCTGTTTCGTATTGCCTCTCATTTCGGAATTGAGCCGGGAGAACTGGCTGAAAGCGATGACGGACGGCTGGTTGGCGATCTGATGGAGCTCTTCGGCGAAGATATTTTTGCCGACAGCGATCTCACCAATCAGGACGTTCGCGAATTTGCGAGGTCCCATCCTGCCGTCGGCCGCGCTGTCCTCAAGCTCTTTGACCGGGTGCGCGAATTGCAGCGCCTTGAGGCTCGCACCGAGCTTCCTCCCTCAGGCTATAACCTTGCGACGGAGGCAGTCTCGGATTTTCTCCAGGAAAACGCCAATCATTTCCCCGCCCTCGAAGCAGTAGCCGAGCGCGTACGCCACGATATCGACAATGCATCGGATAATTTCGAACAGGGGCTTAAGACCTTTCTATTCAATGTCTTCGGTATCGAGACCCGCATTGCCTCGCTTCCCCATGGGGTGGTGCGACGTCTGGAAAGCAATGGAAGGGTGCTGGCAATTGCCGATACGCTCCCGTTCAGTTCCGCGCTCTTCACGATCGCCCAGCATCTGGCGCAGCTGGTTGCGGAAAGCGAGATCGCACTGCTCATCGAACAGAGCACCCTGCCACAGCCCGATTCGGTGGGGCTGGCCCGCTCGGTGCTCTCTTCTTATACCGCTGCCGCACTCATGATGCCTTACGAGCCCTTTTTCGCCGCCTGCCGCGATACCCACTATGATATCGAGCGGATCGGACCGCGTTTCCGTGCAAGCTTCGAGCAAGTCTGTCACCGTATGACCACCTTGCAGCGCCCAGGAATGAGCGGCATTCCGCTGCATCTGGTCCGGACCGATATCGCCGGCAATATTTCAAAACGTTTTTCGCTGTCGGGTATCCATGTTCCGCGCCATTCCGGCGCCTGTCCACGCTGGAATATCTATGCTGCGTTTCTGAATCCCGGCCAGATAAATGTCCAGGTGAGCCAGATGCCCGACGGCCATCGTTATTTCTGTATCGCCAAGGCGGTGACCAAGGGAGGTCACCACCACAGCGCTCCCCGGCGACATCTCTCCATCGGACTTGGTTGCTCCGTCGTCCACGCCCATCAGATGGTCTATGCGGACGGTATCGATCTCAGCGCACCGAATGGAGCGGTGCCCATCGGAGTCGGCTGTCGCATCTGCCCGCGCCGCGAATGTGGTCAACGCGCCCACCCACCGGCTGATCATCGCTTCATGACCGAAGGCACTCAGCGTATGGAAAATCTCTACATGGACGGAAGCCAGACATGAACGCATTGAGAGCCGACAGGAGGAAATGGCGCTGTCCTGGCTGGCGCAGATAGCGAAGTGCCGTCTCAACCAACCCGCTTGAACGTCATGTAGCTTGGAACCCTGCCTTCTCGGAGAGCCTTGGCCTCATAGCGCGTGCCCGGCCAATTGGGCCAGGGTTTGCGCCAGTCGTCCGGTCTTTCCGCGGTCCAGGTGAAATGTGGTGAGCGTAAAATGCGCGTCAGGCCCCAGCCTGCATAATCATCGATATCGGTTGCGAAGCGAAATTCGCCGCCGGGTTTGATAAGGCGGGCCAGCATCGCAAGCGTTTCATCGGAAATAAAACGGCGTTTGCGCTGGCGGCGCTTTGGCCAGGGATCAGGATAGAGCAGGTAAATAGTGTCGAACGCCGCCTCCGGTAGATGCGGCAGAAGTTCGGTGGCATCCCGGTCCCATAGCCGGATGTTGTCGAGCTTTTCCGTTTCAATGACGGCCAGGAGCTTGGCCATACCGTTGACGAACGGTTCGCAGCCGATGAAGCCGATCTCGGGATTGCTGCGAGCCTGATGGGCAAGATGCTCGCCGCCGCCGAAGCCGATTTCGAGCCATAACTGGCTGACGGGGGTGGAAAATACGGAAGCCGAGAAGGTTGCCGGATTGACGCGAAGCTGCGGCAGCAGCGTCTGCAGATTGTTTTCCTGGCCGCTTCTCAGCCTTTTACCTTTGGCGCGGCCAAAGAAAGCCCGCGGGCGCGCAGCGTCAATTGTCATGAACAAACCAAACAGAAAGGTGCGAAATTGCCACCGCCGGACGGCTTAGAGCACTTTCTTAAAGGTGGAAACTGGTTTTCCTGAAAAAAGACCAAAGAAAAAGCGCGCTACCACAAGGCTGCGCGCTTTTAATATGCAGATTGTTCTCAGTCTCAGGCGAGAGCTGATTTCAGCGCGCTGGCGAGATCAGTCCGCTCCCAGGAGAAGCCGCCATCGGCTTCAGGTTTGCGGCCAAAATGACCATAGGCTGCGGTCCGAGCGTAAATCGGACGGTTAAGGTTGAGATGCGTGCGGATGCCGCGCGGCGACAGATCCATGATCTCGGTCAGAACTGCTTCGAGCCTGGCCTCGTCGACGTTGCCGGTACCATGCAGATCGGCATAGATCGACAATGGCTTGGCGACGCCGATCGCATAAGCAAGCTGAAGCGTGCAGCGTGATGCCAGCCCGGCGGCAACGACGTTCTTTGCAAGATATCGTGCAGCATAAGCTGCCGAGCGATCAACCTTGGTCGGGTCCTTGCCGGAGAAAGCTCCACCACCATGCGGGGCAGCGCCGCCATAAGTGTCGACGATGATCTTGCGTCCGGTCAGGCCACAGTCGCCGTCGGGGCCACCGATGACGAACTTACCCGTCGGGTTGATGTGCCAGACGGTGGAATCTGAAATCCAGCCCTGCGGGAGGGTTTGGCGAATATAGGGTTCGACGATGGTGCGCACGTCTTCCGAGGTCAGCTTCTCGTCGAGATGCTGGGTCGAGAGAACGATCTGCGTTGCCGCGACCGGCTTGTCATTTTCATAGCGCAGGGTCACCTGGCTCTTGGCATCCGGGCCGAGAGCGCCGGCGCCGTTATGTTTCGACTTGCGGGCAGCTGTCAGGTTTTCAAGAATCTTGTGGGCGTAGTAGATCGGAGCCGGCATCAGTTCCGGCGTCTCGTTGCAGGCGTAACCGAACATGATGCCCTGATCACCCGCGCCTTCATCCTTGTTGCCTGCGGCGTCGACGCCCTGGGCGATATCGACCGACTGGGCATGCAGAAGCACCTCGACATCAGCCGTTTCCCAGTGGAAACCGTCCTGCTCGTAACCGATGTCGCGCACTGCGTCGCGAGCGAGGCCGATAATGTCGTTTGTCGTGATGGAATCCGGTCCGCGCACTTCACCAGCGATGACGACGCGGTTGGTGGTCGCCAGAGTTTCGCATGCTACGCGGGCTTCCGGCATAGCAGACAGATAGGCGTCGACGACCGCATCCGAAATGCGATCACAGACTTTGTCCGGATGGCCTTCAGACACGGATTCACTGGTGAAAAGATAGCTCGATCTCCGCACAGAATCGTTCCTTTTGACGTTGAACTTTGATTTTTCGTCGTCTCGACGGCGTACCGATCATGACGGCGGATATTTTTTTCTCATGCCATCGCAGCCATGGCAGGTCAAGATGAAAAGACGAACGTGTTCGAAAAATAGAACGAAACGGATTGATTAACGATTAGAATTCGTTCTGTTTTTGGGGTATAGATTAAGATGATGCGATCGCCCATAAACGGTGAAACCAAGATAAAAGACAAGCATGAGGGCGAATGGCCAGTCACGAAAGCGACTGTAGAACGTTGTCCACTCCAACGCTTCCGGCAAAGCGGAATCGATTACGGCGACAGTATTCAAGTTCGTGCTGAATAAAACCCTGCCATAGGGATCGATCACGCCTGAAATACCAGAATTGGCTGCTCTGATCAGCGGTATACCTTCTTCAACGGCGCGCAGGCGTGCCTGCGCAAAATGTTGCCGTGGTCCCGGGCTGTCGCCGAACCAGGCGTCGTTGGTGACATTGATGATTACCCGGGGCCGCAATCCATCCTGTTGCCTGGGCAGGACAGCACCCGGAAAAATAGCTTCGTAGCAAATACTGCCGGCAATTGGCGGTAGGCCGGAGACACTGAATGACTTGCGTTCCGGAGCCGGAGTGAAACCGCCGGGAATACTGACGAACTGCCGCAGCCCGGTCATACGAAGCAGCGACTTGGCAAAAGCGGGCTCATATTCACCGAAGGGAACGAGGTGCGCCTTGTCGTAGGTGTCGCGGATAATGCCGTTGCTGTCGATAGCCTGGATCGAGTTATAAAACGAACCTGCTTCTTCACCCGGCAGCGGTGGACCCATCCGCGCGGCACCCGTGATCAACCAGGCATTATTCTTCTCTAGCATTGCACCGATGCGGTCGAGTGCGGAGAGATTTTGTTGAAGCAGAAACGGAAAGGCGGATTCGGGCCAGATGTAATGGGTGGGCCTCACCCCGGTTTCGCCTCTATTTACGCTGAGATTCAGGTAGTTTTCCAGAATGGCGTCGCCGTTGATTGCATTGAATTCCGCATCCTGCTGGATGTTTGGCTGGACGATTCTCAACGCGACACCCGGAACCTCGGGCTGGGCATTCAGGGGGATGCGCCATTGGCCATAACCGGCAAGCAAGCCAAGAACCGCGAGGGCGGCAATGCTGGCTCGCCAGTCCGGCTGCCCGCGCCATTTATTCTTCAATGTTGCAGGAGCGGCAGCTATGAGGATCGTGATCGCGGTCAGGCCGTGCAGCCCGATGATCGATGTGGTTTGCATGAACCATAAATGATTGCCGAGAGCCATGCCGGGTGCATTCCAGGGAAAGCCCGTCAGGATATGCCCGCGCAACCATTCGAGCGCAGCAAGTGCGAATGAGAATGCAAAAATTCGGGACCAGTGTCGTGACCAGACACAGAATGCGACCGCGAAAGCTGTCGCGGAGAAAAATGCCAGCAGCGCAGGCAGGCCCAGAACGCCAAATGGCATCGCCCAGGCGAACTCTTCGGCCTCAACGAGAAAGGCTTTGCCGAGCCACCATAAACCTGCAACGAAATAGCCGAAGCCCCATAGCCAGCCTATCAGCGCCGCGCGTCTGACGAGACGGCCAAAGGGCACCTTGTCCAGATCGAGAAAAAGCTGGTCGATCATCAAAACCGCCAGTGTTATCGATGGAATGATGGCTGGCCAGAAAGCAGCCGGTTGCATGGCAAGAGCGCCGAGGGCGCCTGCCAGTACCGGCAAAATCAGCCCCAGGCGAGTCGTCAGAAAAGAAGGGCGGCGTATGGGGCGCGTCATGCAGCGGATGGATGTCCGTTCGGCGTTGCAGCCGAAGAGTCATTGGCGTTTGCTTCCGCCTCGCGGCGATAGAGGCGCAGGCGCTTGACCCTGCGCGGGTCTGCGTCAAGTACTTCGAATTCCAGCATGTCAGGCCCGGCGATAAGCTCGCCACGGGAAGGCACGCGCCCGGCCAGAGTCACGATGAACCCGCCAATGGTATCGACATCCTCCGCTTCTTCCATGCTGGCGAGATCGAAGTTTATTGCCTCCGAAACCTCCTCGAGGCTGGCGCGGGCATCTGCGATGAAGGCACCGCTTTCGGCAGGCATGACCATGCTGAACGGGGCATCGTCATGCTCGTCCTCGATGTCTCCGACCACCGTCTCGACCAGATCCTCAAGGGCGATGAGGCCGTCGGTGCCGCCGTATTCATCGATCACAAGAGCAAGGTGGGTGCGTGTCGCCTGCATCCGCACCAGCAGATCGACAGCGGGCATCGAAGGTGGAACGAATAGGACAGGACGTAGGATTTTTGCGTCGTCCAGTGTCGTCGTGAGGTCAACCTGACCGAGGTCGATGGCGATCTCGGTACTTTCCTCCTCTGCGGCGACTGTTCCGTTTCCGGACGGATTGCCGAGATAGGCCAGGAAATCGCGAATGTGGACCATGCCCTTCGGGTCATCAAGCGTTTCCTCATAGACCGGAAAACGCGAATGTCCCGCCGTCTGGAACAAGCGGAAAAGCTCGGCAAGGGTGGTATCTGCGGACACTGCGACAATATCCGCTCGCGGCACCATCACGTCATCGACCCGGATGCGATGAAAGCCGAGCACGTTCTTGAGCATCGCCCTTTCCTGGGGCGAGAAGTCATCGTCACCGTCAGCCTCGGAGAGGGCATCCTCGAGATTGTCGCGGATCGATTCACGACCTCTCATGCGGAGACGTTGCAGAAAACGATCATACCAGTGTTCTCGCTCATCCGGTTCTTCAACGGGAGGAGGAGGTTGTTCGTCAGGACTTCGTTCTTCGTTCATAGCTCGCGATTTCAGCGACTTCACAGTCAGTTGCCGCCACATTGCAAGAATATGGGCTGTACATCAAGTTCAGATTTGTGTTTCGCGATAAGGATCGGCAATACCGAGGCGGGCAAGCGCCTCGGTTTCAAGCTTTTCCATCTCTTCCGCCTCGCTCTCGTCGATATGATCGTAGCCCAGAAGATGCAGCACGCCATGTATGATGAGATGGGTGACGTGATCCGGTAATTTCTTATGCTCGGCCTCGGCTTCCCGCGCGCAGGTCTCGAAAGCGAGCACAATATCGCCCAACAGTTGCGGTCCCGGCAATCCGGGGGGGTGAAAAGTCGGGAAAGAGAGCACATTGGTCGGCTTGTCCTGTTGTCTCCAACCCACATTCAGGGCGTGAATCTCCTCGTCATCGGCGAACAGAAGGCTGATTGAGACAGCTTTTGGCGGCGCGTTGTCGATGACTGCGAAAGCAGCATCGACAGCGCGCCTGGTCAACGCCTCAATGTCGCCGAGCACATCCCAGTCGGGAGTATCTACCGATATATCAAGTTCTGTCACGATAACGGCCTTTTCCCGCATATCCCACGTCCTGCTCCCCCTGTTCGCGCTCGCGTTGCCACGCCTTGTCGTAGGCCGAGACGATCCGCCGGACCAGGTCGTGACGCACGACGTCCTGATCGGTGAAAACCACGCGCCCGATGCCCTCGACGCCATCGAGAATACGGACTGCCTCGATCAACCCCGATTTCTGGCCCGGAGGCAGGTCAATCTGGGAGGGATCGCCATTGATGATCATCCGCGAGCCTTCGCCGAGGCGGGTCAGGAACATCTTCATCTGCATGGAGGTGGTATTCTGTGCCTCATCGAGCAGCACCACAGCGTTGCTGAGGGTGCGCCCGCGCATGAAGGCCAGAGGAGCAACCTCAATCACGCCTGCCTGGAGACCACGTTCCACGTGGCGCGCTTCCATGAAATCATGGAGCGCATCATAGATGGGCCGCAGATAGGGATCGATCTTCTCGCGCATGTCGCCCGGGAGAAAACCAAGACGCTCCCCTGCCTCAACTGCCGGACGTGAGAGAATAAGCCGTTCAACCTGTCCCTGTTCCAGAAGCGAAACTGCGTAACCGACTGCGAGCCACGTTTTACCTGTTCCCGCAGGGCCTTCGGCAAAGGTCAGCTCATTGCTGCGAAGCGCTTTGATATAGTCACTCTGTGCTTTGTTGCGAGCCTTAATCGGTCCGCGCTTGCGTGAGATGAAATGTTCAAAACCATTACCGTTGGCTACGCTTATCTGCTGTTTCGTGCCGTCGACGGGAAACAGCATGCCCTGGGCCTCGATCTCGCGGATCGCGCCATCGACATCCCCGAGCGTTACCGCCATGGTATGTTTCGCCCTGTCATAAAGAGTTTCCAGGGTTCGTCGCGCCTTGTCCGAGGCGCCGGGTGTTCCTTTGAGAGTAACGCGGTTGCCATTGGCATTGGCCTTGACGTCGAGGCGTCGTTCAAGGTGGGCCAGGTTCTGGTCGTAATGGCCAAAGACAAGCCCGGCAAGCCGGTTGTCGTCAAAGGTCAGGGTTACTTCCGAAAATTCCGAGATCGTCTGGCCCTGGAGGGCCTGTGCGGCCTGTCTGCCGCCGTTGTTTGGGCTCAAAGTTTTCTCCTTTTCCGGCACCTTGCAGGAAATTGGCTCGGACTTGCGATCATGCCGAATGTGACTTTGCGGTATCGAGGACTTCTCCGGACAGGCTGTTGCTTCCCTTTCCTGTGACTTTCACTGAGACGATCTGGCCGATCTGATGGAGTTCGCTCTCAAAATGGATCGGCTGCTGATAAGGAGATTTACCCGCGAGCTGGCGGGGGTGACGACCGGGTTTCTCGATCAGTACATCGACGATACGGCCGACAGTGGCGCCATTGAAGGCTTGCCGTTGCGTTTCGAGTAGCTCCTGGAGCCGTGCAAGACGTTCCGACATGACTGTTTCTGAAATCTGATCAGCGAGATCGGCGGCAGGGGTTCCCGGTCTCGGGCTGTATTTGAACGAGAAAGCGCTGGCGAAGCCGATATCTGCGACGATCCGCATCGTGTCTTCGAATTCGGCATCGGTCTCTCCGGGAAAACCGACGATGAAATCCGATGACAGTGCGATGTCCGGCCGTACCTTAAGAATCCGATCGATAAGGCGGCGATAGTCGTCGCCGGTATGCTTGCGGTTCATGGCTGCCAGAATGCGGTCCGATCCGCTCTGAACCGGCAGGTGCAGATAAGGCATCACCTTCGGCAGGTCGCGATGCGCGGCGATCAGCTCATCATCCATGTCGCGCGGATGGCTGGTCGTATAACGCAACCGGCTTATGCCGGGGATATCGGCTAGGTGATGCAGAAGCCTGCCAAGCGAACAGGTTTCTCCATTTCCGTCCTCGCCGTGATAGGCGTTAACGTTCTGCCCGATCAGGGTGATTTCCTTCACTCCTGCATCGGCCAGACGTCTGGCATCGGCGATGATCTTCGCAACCGGGCGGGATATTTCCATGCCACGGGTGTAGGGCACCACGCAGAAGGTACAGAATTTATCGCAACCTTCCTGCACGGTCAGAAAGGCGGAAACTCCCCGCGCAATGGTTCGCTCCCGTGGTGGTGTCGGCAGATTCTCGAACTTCTCTTCCGTCTGGAACTCGGTATCGACCACGCGGCCCCGTTTCGCCTGACGCAGGAGATCGGGCAGATGGTGATAGCTCTGCGGCCCGACGACGACGTCAACCATCGGGGCGCGCCGGGCAATTTCTTTTCCCTCGGCCTGAGCCACGCAGCCGGCGACCACAAGCTTGAGCTCACGGCCGGCAAGGCTTCGCTCTTCCTTTACCTCGCGCAGGCGGCCAAGCTCCGAATAGATTTTTTCTGCAGCCTTCTCGCGTATGTGACAGGTGTTGAGAACGATAAGGTCTGCGTCCTCGGGATCGGTTGTTTCAGCGTATCCCTCGGCCTGGAGGATGTCAGCCATACGCTCGGCATCGTAAGCGTTCATTTGGCAGCCATAGGATTTAACGAATGCTTTTTTCACTGTTTGACGAACCTGAGAGTTAAATGGCTTGAAGCCGTAAAACGATAATGTGCCTTCTTTAAAGCGAATTGCAGTCCAGTGGAATTGTAATCCTGCCTCGATTGCGTCTGGTCCTGAAAAAGCAGTTCTCCGATCCTCAATAGAAGAATTGGATTTTCGCAGGACGGATACAATAGACAGTTGGTTGCAGGATGCGCCCTTTATGCGTTGATAATGTGATATGGCTCTCCGGCAGCCCCGGAGTTATCCTGCCTGCCGCAACGACTGCCGGATGATGGCCTGAGCCCTTAGAGTCGCGGACTTTCGGTCATTGGTTGTATCCAGCATTATCGGCTCGCCCCATTGCACCGCCACGTCGAGCGGCCCCTCCCGCAGGAGCGCCCAGAGATGCGGAGCAAGTTCCATATCGCCGTACCAGGCGATTTCCGGGCGTTCTCGGCGTGTGACAGGGAGTCCGTTGCGGCGAATGTAGGAGACCGCCAGCGGTCGGAGCTCTATTTGATTGCCGCCTGTATTCTCTCGGGTGAGAGCGGCTTGCGCAGCGCCGATCAATGATGAACGGAAAGGCAGCATGCGATTGCCGTCGCCGGTTGTTCCTTCGGGAAAGAGAACGATTGCCTCCCCGTCCGCCAGCCTTCGGGAGATGATGTCATTCACCTCTACGGTCGCCGTCCGGCGCTGACGATCGATGAAGATCGTTCCGTGCAGTTTGGCAAGTCGTCCGAGGGCTGGCCATTGCGCAACCTCGGCTTTTGCAATGAAGGATAACGGCTGCAAGGAACCGATCACGAGAATATCAAGCCAGGAGACGTGGTTGCTGACCACCAGCGCAGGAACTTTTCCCGGAGCCTGCCCTCGTGTGATGACCCGCACGCCGATAATCCGCAAGAGGTTGCGGTGGATCAGAACCGGTATGCGCTGCGCCAGTCGCGATCCGCAGGCCACGCTGATCACCTGAAACGGCAGGAACAGCATCGCGATGCCGATGGCACCCGCGATCCTGAAACCTGCACGCAACACACTCATTCGCTTTTTACACCCTTGTCAAGAAGAGGCACGGCATAAAGCTCAAGCCGGTGATAGACGAGACGATAACCGAGTTGCCGGGCGATCTCCGTCTGAAGTTTCTCTATTTCCTCGGAACGGAATTCAATGACATCGCCGGTTTCCAGATTGATCAGATGATCATGGTGTTCCTGTGCCGCGAGTTCATAGCGCGGTCGCCCTTCGCGAAAGTCCAGGCGCTCAATGATGCTCTCCTGTTCGAGAAGGCGCAATGTTCGGTAAACGGTTGAAAGCGATATCTTGTCATCGATGGCGGAGGCGCGGCGATGCAGTTCGATGACATCCGGGTGGTCATCGGCATTATCGAGGATACGGGCAATGATATGTCGTTGGCCGGTCATGCGCAGCCCCCGGTCGCGGCAGGCCCGCTCAATCGTACCGGGTTCCTCCTGATCCTTTTTCAAGGGCGGCATCTCCGTTGTTCGGGCTACTTTCATCGGCTTTCCAGCTTGTCATCTGTATCGGAACGTGACGCCTTATAAACGCTCGTCGTGCCATCCGTCCATTCTGACGAGAGCGTTTATAATCTGAGGCTCATGGTCAGGGCGGAGCTGCGGCTTCCGTCAGGATTGGAATAATAGCCCTTTCTGCGTCCGATTTCAGCAAAACCCGCACTGCGATAGAGGGCAAGGGCCGGCCCGTTATTCTCATCGACTTCCAGATGAACGGTGCGGGTGCCAAAATGGAGTAGCGCCTCAAGATGTTGCTTGAGCAGGGGATGAGAGAAACCCTGGCTGCGCACGGTGGAATCAATCACTACTGAGAGAATTTCAGCTTCATCGAGCACGCGTCGCGATAAAATGAAACCGAGAGGAGTTCTCCTGCGGCCGATGAACAAGCCATCGCTTACGATAGTGCGATCCGACAGCATTCGTTCAAATTCCGGCACGCTCCAGCCGCGGGCAAATGTTTTCGAGTGCAGAACAGACAGTGCTTCGGAGAAAGATGCGTCGACAGGTTCGATTCTTGCCCCGGGTCTACGAGGAAGCCCGAGCCATTTCTTCAGCGGCTGGGGCTTCAGGATCATTGTCTTGCCAGCCTGGCGTGATCCTGCGGTTTCGCATCTGCACCGCGAAGGTAGAGCGGTTTTGGCAATGCCTGGGAAGGATCGGCTATTGCGCCAAGCTGTGCAACCCATCCTATGTCTGGTGCGGAAGGTGATTCTACCGCATTGATCTCTATGCCCTGGGATGTGGCTCCGGCCGCAATCATGGGTGCTCCGGAACCGACAAGGGCGGCCGGTCCCGCGCCGATCTGCCGGACGGCATCGCGGACGCTGATCAAACAGGGTGCGACGACCCCGCGTCCGGTGCCCGAAACCGCCTGGAAGTAAACCTGTCCATGCTTTGCATCGATAGCCGCTGCGATCAGGCCACGTGCTTCCGCGGACATCAGCGGGGCAAGCAATGCCGAGAGAGTGGTGACGCCGACAACGGGAAGATTGGCGGCGAAACCGATCGCCCGGGCTGCGGAAATACCGACCCGCAAGCCCGTATAGCTGCCCGGGCCCACCGTGACCGCAACGCGATCCAGGCTCTCGAAGCCGCCTTCGATCTTTGACATGACCCTGTCTATCAATGGCAGCAGGGCTTCTGCGTGACCTCTGGTCATCTCAAGACTTTCCCGCGCCAGAATCTCGGACGAACCGGAGTCCAGAACGCCGGCGGAGCAGGAATTGAGAGCGGTGTCTATGGCGAGAATGCGCAACCTAATCCTCCGTTTGAGAGCACTATCTCTGGTTTCCGATGCGGTTTGTTGGAAAACAGATGGGGTATTGCCCTTAAACTGAACTGTTCATTTGCGCCATCAAGCCCCTCCATGCCGTTCTAGGCAAGAGGATTTTTGCGCCTTTGAACTGTTTAGCGCATGCTTGGGAAAAAACAGGCTTCATTCCTCTACCTGGATCAACCTCTGGAGGAGCCGCTCAGACGGCTTCCACCGCCTCCACATCCGGGAGGTAATGACGCAGGAGGTTCTCGATCCCGTGCTTGAGAGTTGCTGTGGATGACGGGCATCCGGAGCAGGCTCCCTTCATGACGAGATAGACGACGCCATCCCGGAAGCCGCGGAAAGTGATGTCTCCGCCATCGGAAGCAACTGCAGGACGGACGCGGGTTTCCAGCAATTCCTTGATGGTGGAAACCGTCTCGGCATCCTTGGGGTCGAAGAACTCGTCCCTGTCCTCGCCGTCCGGGATTCTCCCTTCGGCAATCACGGGAGTGCCGGACATGAAGAATTCCATGATCGCGCCGAGAATTGCGGGCTTGAGGTGCTGCCATTCCCCGTCCGATTTGGTGACGCTGATAAAGTCATAACCATAGAAGACACCGGTGACACCCGGGATGGTGAGCAGACGCCCGGCCAGCGGCGAGATCGCTGCTTCGCCAAGGTTTCGGGCTTCAAATGTGCCCTGCGCCAATACCACGCGACCGGGGAGAAACTTCAAGGTTTCCGGGTTGGGGGTTGCTTCAGTCTGGATAAACATTTCAATAACTCCGCGCCGGTTCAAGGCCGACCGAGAAGAGGGCCGATAATGGATTTGTTCTCATACATCTAAAGCAATTTTGAGGCCAGATAAAAGCTGGAGGAATTCAACAATCGTCAGCCGGCCAGGGCATCGATTTCCTCGTCGGTCAGCCCGCCCGGGACGACGACGATCGGTATGGGGAATGTTGCGGCAAGCTTCGAGCCGATGCTGGATACGAGCGGCCCCGGTCCCTCCTTGCCGACACCGGCAGCGAGGACAAGGAATGAGATATCGGTATCCTCATCGATCAATTTGAGAATTTCCGTCACTCTTTCTCCGAAACGGATGATTTTCTCCGGAACGATGCCAACGACATTTCGGGCCTCACGGGCTGCTTCTTCGAGCTGATCTTCCGCTTCCGCCTCCGCTTCCGCCCTCATGGCTTCTTCGACTCCAAGCCATTCGAAGTTGTCCGGCTTTTCCACGAAGGTGATCATGCTGAGACCGGCGCCGGTTCTCGCGGCGCGGCGGGCTGCAAAGTGAATCGCGCGTCCGCTTTCCGGCGTGCCGTCGATGACGACGAGAAACTTCGCCCTGTGGCCTGCTTCGTAGGAACGCCGTGGCGTTGTCGACACTGATCTGCTCCTTGGAGCGTCGGTCCTGAATCTGTTCCGAATGCTCCGGTTCTATCTTCTATATAATCGCATCGTGCAGGAAATCGATTCCCGCTTTTCTGCACGGCGCTCCATATTCTACCTTACCAGGCCCAGAACATCCTTGACGCCTGCCAGGGTTTCAGCGGCGATGATCCGGGCACGGGCGGCTCCGTCGGAGAGCACGCTGTCTATATGACCCGGGTCGGCCATCAGACGACGCATCTCGCCAGCTATGGGCGCGAGCTTGGTGACTGCCACATCGACAAGGGCCCCCTTGAACGAGGAGAATTGCGAGCCGCCGAATTCGCGAAGAATGTCGATTGGCGTGGATTCAGTCAGGGCAGCATAGATAGAGACGAGGTTCTCAGCTTCGGGCCGTCCGGCAAATCCTTTTTCCTCGTCAGGAAGAGGCTCCGCGTCGGTTCTTGCCTTGCGGATTTTTTGAGCGATGGCGTCGGCATCGTCGGTAAGGTTGATGCGCGAGTAGTCCGAGGGGTCCGATTTCGACATCTTTTTCGAGCCGTCACGCAATGACATCACGCGGGTGGCCGCTCCCTGGATCAGGGGCTCCGGCAGGGGAAAGAAAGCTTCGCCGAAGCCATTTTCGGCAATCGAGGCCGACCAGTCATTGTTGAATTTCTGTGCGATATCCCGGGTCAGCTCCAGATGCTGTTTCTGGTCCTCGCCAACCGGAACGTGGGTGGCGCGGTAGATCAGGATATCGGCGGCCATCAGCGCAGGATAGGCAAAAAGGCCGACGGATGCATTCTCGCGGTCCTTTCCGGCCTTTTCCTTGAACTGGGTCATGCGGTTGAGCCAGCCGATGCGGGCGACGCAGTTGAATATCCAGGCGAGTTCGGCGTGTTGCGACACCTGACTCTGATTGAAGACGATGTGCCGCTTCGGGTCGATGCCGGTAGCGATAAAGGCGGCCGTGACTTCGCGAATCTGGTTGCGCAGCTCGTGCGGGTCCTGAAGTGAGGCCGTAATCGCATGGAGATCAACGACGCAGTAAATGCAATCGCGCGTGTCCTGCAGGGCGGCGAATCTTTTGATCGCACCGAGGTAGTTACCCAGATGCAGATTGCCGGTCGGCTGAACGCCTGAAAATACCCGCTCCTTGAACTGCGTCATCTTCTCTTAATCCGTCATTGTTTTTTCTGAGCGGTTGTATCGAATAACGACAACGCTCGATTCTCCAGTCGAACTGCGTTCGAAAGCTGATTCATGCTGCCGACGCCAGAGTGCTCTTGCTAGATCATTTCTGCAAAAGAGGAAACCGCCTTTTCGACTGAAACGCCGATATTCAGCGGCTCGGTTGCATGAGCGTGGCTGACTTTTTCCAAGGGTGCATCCTTCCGCTAGCGGAGATAGCGTTTGATATCCCGGCGGGAAACGGCGCCGGATAACCATGCGGCGCCTGCATAGATAAGAAGACCACCGAGACATGTCACGACAAGACCCGTTATCCGTGAAGGATCTATGAAGCGGGTGATGGTTGCAAGGCCCAGCAACAGGATCGATGTCGCGATCAGAATGCTAAAACAGCGTGATATGAGCCGTTTGTCCGGTCGCCATAACCCTTTTCGCCAGAGGGCGATGACGAGAAGAAGAAGATGTACTGTCAATCCCAACCATGTGCCAAGTGCTATGCCAGCGACGGAGAATACTCCCTCCAGTCCGCTGGCGGCTATGAAAGTCATGATCAGCCCGGCGAGCCCCGCAACAATTGCAGTGCGCAATCGACCGCATGCAAAAACGGCGCTGGTGAAAATTTTCCCGGCAACCGCAAACGGCAGGGCCAGACTCAGGAAAAACAGCAATGTAGCGGTTTCAGCACTGTCTTTGGCCACGAATGCGCCACGCTGGAACAGGACGATGACGATCGGCAAGGCAAGATAGGCAAGGGAGACGGCAGCAGGCAGGGCGATCAGCATTGCGTTTTCGAGCGCCCGATTCTGGACATTGATACAGGCCTTCCTGTCACCTCTGGCATAATGGCGGGCGATCCGGGGAAGAAGAACGATACTGGCCGCAGCAGCTATCAGGCCTGCGGGTAGCTGGAACAGGCGATCAGCGTAATAGAACCACGAAACCGCTGAAGGAACATGCGAGGCAACCTGCGCCGCGGCGAGGGGAAACAACTGTGTTGCGCCTATTGCTCCGAGCGTTGGGAGAGCATCCCGAAAAAAGCGGCGCAAGGTCTTTGAATGATCTGACAACCGCGTGGAGAAAGGGAGGTTATCGACACCCCAATATCGGCGGCCCATTGCGAGGATCAAAATCCCGAGATGGAGAAAGCCGGAAATACCGGTCGCGATGGCAATCCAGTAGCCGCTTCTCTCGGGAGGAAGCTCAGAGAGTTCGGCGGCTACGATCGCGCCGATGAGAGTGAGATTGACGACCAGAGGCGCCAGCGATGTCGCGACGATCCGGCGTTCCGCATTGAGGATTGCGGCCAGAAAGGCGGCCAGCCCGCTTCCCAGAAGCAGAGGTAGAAGCAGGCGGAAATACGTGACGGAAAGATCGAAAATCTCATTGTCGAGCCCTCCCGCCAGAATGATCATGATGGGTCGGGCGGCAATTTCGCCAAGAACCGTCAATGTGATCAGAACGATGCTGGATAAAATGCACGCCTGCGCCGCGAATCTTGAAGCTGCCAGCCGGTTCTCTTTCGCCAACCCGACATAGTGAGGGATGAAGGCAGGATTGAAACCGCCTTCGCTGATGATCCGTCGCAGGGCGTTGGGGAAACGGAATGCTGCCAGAAAAGCATCAGCAGTGGGGTCCGCTCCGAGCAGATGCGTCAGCAGGATATCGCGTATGAAACCGAGGATGCGCGACAGGGCGGCGCAGATCGATACGATGGCGGTGGCTCGGGTCGGCGACATGAAGATGACGCATACATCTTTTTGACCAGCGTTTGAATGGAGAAAGAATATCGGCTTTTGCTCTCCACCCGAAAAACTCTCTCTGGGCCTTATCCCTGACGCTGGCGAGCAATGATTGCCCGCTTCTCCGCATAGGTGATGCTTCCGGGATAAGCCTCGTTTCCGAAAGCGAAGGAGGGGGTGATCGAGAATCCAAGGGAGTTACCGACTTTCAGCGCCTCTTTCATCTGCAATGATATGCGATCACTCTCGGCGGTCGCAATGAGCTTGTCCTGAGGGATTCCCAGTTTGACAGCTTCGCCCAACGCGCGCTCACCGTTTATCCGCCCCCTGAGATCGAAAATAGCCTGATGGAGCGGCAGATATTTCTTGGAGCCGGCAATATGGCGATAACCGAGTGCGACCCTGGTCGCCTCGGCCGAGGCCTGGCCGAGTATGGCGAAGTTGACAAGGATATAGGAAAGATTGGGCTCAGACTTGAGCAATTGCGGCAAGTCAACCGCTGACCGCCTGCACCAGGGGCAATTGTAGTCAAAGAATTCGATCATCACGACATCGCCGTGCGGGTGACCAAGCTGAACCGCTCCTTCCAGTTCCTGTGCATCTTGAAACAGTTCTACCGGAATCTGCTCAGCGGCAGAGAAATCCGCAGCGACCGCTCGCCGGGGCAAAACACATATCCCTGCTCCCGTTCCTGCGAGGCCAAGGAGGATGGAACGGCGAGAAAATATCATGGGACACCATAAGTTCGGCTTGCCGGACATCGGATGCTGACCGGTAGCGTGAAAACAGGAAATGAATTTGTAATTGTCTCAATGAATTACCAGAACAATCACTGTGAATCTTCATTCGCTCGACAGCAAAAGTGGAGCTTTAAATTTGTTCGTCAAGGCTTGAAAGTCGGAAATTCTTGTTCTCTGACGCGGATCAATTAGAGAACAAAAGGTCATGTTTTGTTCTATGTGACAAAAAACAGCACTGTGCTCATTTTATCGGCACTAATTTTGAGGACTTATTGTCCCCGCAATCCCCACGGTTCTGAACCGGCTATCATCGAGTTTTCCACTGCCTGTCCCCAGCCTGCCTTTCGCCATAATGCAGGCTGGGCAGGCGATATGTGAGGGGTGTTCGATTATTCCACAGGATGTGCCGAAGAATTTTGGGGAGAGCGGAGAAACTGGACTCAATCAGTCCCGCCTTCCCTGGTCTGGTCGGGATGCGGCATCGAAATAATATTGTAGCCCGAATCGACGTAATGGATTTCACCTGTGACGCCTGCCGACAAATCCGACAGCAGATAGAGCGCCGAACCGCCGATTTCCTCGATGGACACATTTTTGCGTAGCGGTGAATGATCTTTCTGGAAACTGAACATTGCCCGGGCATCGGCAATACCGGCACCTGCCAGGGTCCGCACAGGCCCTGCCGAGATTGCATTGACCCGGATATCGCGCGGGCCGAGATCCGCAGCTATATAGCGCATCGATGCTTCCAGGGCGGCTTTTGCCACACCCATGACGTTATAATTCGGCATGACACGCACCGATCCGCCATAGGTCAGGGTCAGAATCGAGCCGCCTGCCTGCATGCGTTGCGCCGCGCGCTGTGCAATTTCGGTAAACGAAAAACACGAAATCACCATGGTGCGCGTGAAGTTCTCACGGGTGGTGACATCCACGTAGCGTCCCTTGAGCTGGGATTTGTCGGAAAATCCGATTGCGTGAACGACGAAGTCCAGTCCGCCCCATCTGCGGTCGATTTCATCGAACAAGGTGTCGACGGACGCAATGTCCTCGACATCGCAGGGAATGACAAAATCAGAGCCGAGGGTTTCTGCCAGCGGAGCAACCCGCCGTCCCAATGCTTCCCCCTGATAAGTAAAGGCCAGCTCTGCGCCGTGCTCACGCAGTTTCTTGGCTATGCCCCATGCGATCGAGTGATCGTTGGCGACACCCATGATCAGACCGCGTTTGCCTTGCATCAAACCGTGATTCACCTGAGTTGCCACGTTTTGTTCCCCTTGACCAATAAATCGTTGATAGGTGCTTTCGCACCGAAACCTCTGACCTCGCCGCCAGGATCTGGCGTTGCATTGATCTGAGGCACAATGTTGAAACCCATCGAGAGGAACGAAGTCCTCTCGGGAAAGGAAGCTGTCTTTTCGTCGGGAAGCTTATCCAAAGCCCCTAAAAAGGGAGGAATTACCCCCGGTACTTTTTATTCTTCCAGTCGCTTCATCACGATGGTGGCGTTGGTGCCGCCAAAGCCGAACGAGTTGGAAAGGACAGTATTGATTTTCGCATTGTCTATGCGTTTGCGGACGATGGGCATGTCAGCAAATTCCGGATCGATCTCCTCGATATTGGCGCTTTCGCAGATGAAGTTGTTGTTCATCATCAATATCGAATAAATGGCTTCCTGCACGCCGGTTGCACCCAGCGAGTGTCCTGTCAGGGATTTAGTCGCCGAAATCGGCGGGCATTTGTCGCCAGAGCCGAAAACCTCGCGGATGGCTTCGATTTCCTTCTGATCGCCTACCGGCGTCGACGTGGCATGCGGGTTGATGTAATCGACAGGTGTCGTCACATTCTGTAATGCCATGCGCATGCAGCGGATTGCACCCTCTCCGGAAGGGGCGACCATGTCGTAGCCATCCGAGGTGGCGCCATAACCGACAATTTCCGCAAGAATGTTTGCGCCGCGGGCTCTGGCGTGCTCCAGCTCTTCCAGAACCAGCACACCTGCGCCGCCCGCAATCACGAAACCGTCGCGATTGACATCATAGGCACGTGAGGCGGTTGAAGGACGGTCATTATACTTGGATGACATCGCGCCCATGGCGTCGAACAGAACGGACAATGTCCAGTCCAGCTCCTCGCAGCCACCGGCAAACATCACATCCTGCTTGCCATATTGAATCATTTCATAGGCGTTGCCGATGCAGTGATTGGATGTGGCGCAGGCGGAAGAGATCGAATAATTGACACCCTTGATCTTGAACCAGGTTGCCAGCGTGGCCGAGGCGGTTGAAGACATCGATTTTGGAACGGCGAATGGTCCGATCCGCTTCGGGCCTCTGGTCCGGGCGATTTCGGCAGCCTCGACCACGGTGCGGGTCGAAGGGCCGCCCGAACCCATGATAATGCCTGTGCGTTCGTTGGAGATGTCTTTTTCTTCAAGGCCCGCAGAAGCAATCGCCTGATCCATGGCGATGTGGTTCCACGCCGTTCCGGCAGCATGGAAACGCATGGCGCGCCGGTCGATCAGGCTTTCGGCGTCGATATTGGGTGCTCCATGAACCTGGCAGCGAAAACCAAGCTTTTCATATTCGTCAACCTTGACGATTCCGGATTTCGCCTCGCGCAAGGATGCGAGCACCTCGCTTGTGTTATTGCCGATGGACGAGACAATTCCCATCCCGGTGACAACGACGCGTTTCATACCATTCTCCCCGGCCGGTCCGGCAATCCGAGGTCTCGGCAAGCAGGACGTAAAGCCATTGTCTGATCGACTATTACCGAAGCTATCCGGCGGCGTGGCGTTAAGAATAACGCGTCCTTGCCTCCGGACAAAGCCATCATGCGGAATTTCTTTTTACGATTATCGTCAGGTCTGGAACAGGCCCACCCGCAGATCTTTCGCCTCGTAAATCCGGCGTCCGTCGGCTTCGAGCCAGCCGTCAGCAATGCCGAGCACAAGTTTCGAGCGGAAAACCCGTTTCAGATCGACACCGTAAACCACCTTCGTGACGTCCGGCAGGACCTGATCCGTGAATTTGACCTCACCGACCCCGAGCGCCCGACCACGTCCCGGAGCGCCAAGCCAGCCGAGGAAGAAGCCAACCATCTGCCACAGCGCATCGACACCGAGGCAGCCTGGCATCACCGGATCGCCTTTAAAGTGACAGGAAAAAAACCACAAATCCGGCCGCACATCGAGTTCGGCAAGAACATGCCCTTTTCCGTATGCCCCGCCACTGTCAGCGATTGAGGAGATACGATCAAACATCAGCATAGGCGGCAGGGGAAGCTGCGCGTTGCCGGGACCGAATAACTCCCCGCGCCCGCAGGCGAGAAGTTCTTCGTATGAATATTGCGACTGTCCGGCCATCCTGCTCGTCGGTCCTTTCATCATTTCGTCGGATCACCGGGGCAAGCCCGGGATGTTGTTCTGGTAGCACAGTGATGCGGCTGTTCAAAGCCTTGAGCTGCATTACTAAGAACTAGTTTATATCCGTTGGGAATCTTCCTTAAGGTACCTCAACCTCTAATCGCATCATTTTTCATGCGACTATGGGTTGCAGGCTGCGCTCTGTACACATAATATGCATCAAATTTAGATGCACATTTGAAGCGTTCAGCGCACGGTAAACCACATGGCAGACCAGATTTCCTCAGTCGCGAAATACGATTCTCCCCAGGGAGTTCCACCCGGAAAGGGTTGTCCCCTATCGGATCTGCGCGATAAGCTGCGTAAAGTCGGCCTTCGCCCGACGCGGCAGCGGGTGTCTCTCGGCTGGCTGTTGTTTGCAAAAGGTAACCGGCACGTCACCGCTGAGTCGCTCTATGAGGAAGCGACCCGTGCCCGCGTTCCCGTTTCGCTGGCGACAGTTTACAACACCCTGCATCAGTTCACCGATGCCGGGTTGCTGCGCCAGCTGGCGGTTGATGGTTCGAAATCCTATTTCGACACCAATCCGAGCGAACACCATCATTTCTTCATTGAGGAAGATCAGGAACTGATCGACATGCCTCATAACGATATCATGGTCAGCTCGCTTCCATCCCCTCCCGAGGGACATGAGGTTTCGAGGGTCGAAGTTATCGTGCGTCTCCGCCGCGCCGGCAGTGATTGATGCCGCAAGACCAAAAGATTTTGCTGATCTCGATGTCCAATATCCCAGCCGGATATTGGACATTCTGCTTTTCAGGGGCCTGCAAGCGCAATATAGCCCGATAAGCCGGAACCATGGGGCGTTTCGGCAATGTGAAGCGGCTAAATGACACTCGACATCACCCTTCTCTTCAACGCTATCGCGATCTCGGTCATGCTTGCTGCGATGACCATCGTCCGCGGAGGGGCTGCTTACGGGTCCTGGTTCGTTGTCCACTGCGCAATAATCGGCGTTGGCGTTATGGCCTATATCGACGGCTGGCCCGACGCTGGTTATTGGCTCTTCGCGGTGTCGATGGTGCTGGTGATTGTGCCCGGTGTTCTACACAACCGGGCTGCGATGGCCGAGGTCAGGGGCAACCAAGGCCTGGCCGCGCGTCTGTACTGGCTGGCGGCTATCTTTCACCCTTCGAGGATGTGGCGCTTCAACACCAGACGTGCTGAGGCGCTCAGCAATCCAAAGATAGCAGAAAAATGCTCTGCACTGGAACGTCTGGCTTCGTCGTCGGAACCTGACCAGGCAGCAGCGCTGCAACTGATAGTGATGCGACTGCGCAGTGACTGGGAGGGAATTCTGGCGCTTCCGGTACCGAAGAATCCTTTTATCGCTCCCCTGTTCCTCTGCCTGAAGATAATGGCGCTTGGCCAACTCGGCAGGATAAGCGACATGATCAGCCTTTTTTCGGTCAACAGGCCGATGATTGAAAGCTATCCAGGCGGTGAACAAGTCCTTATGTCGATCTTCGTATTCTGCGGAAGGCCCGATGCGGTTGATCGCCTGCTGCAATCCGGATCGCTCGCGGCTCTGCCTGAGTCCGAGAGACAATGGACGTGCTATTTTTCAAGGCTCGTCTCTGGCCAAGCTTCTGCGCGTGCTATTCTTGAAGGTATCGCCGCCGCTATTCCAGACACCGACAAGCGAGTGTCGATGGAGAGGCGATTAGGCGTCCCTTTCGTTGACCCTGCCAGTCTTCCCTCCGAGCAGGCCGCAATTGTCGACCAACTGGCGAGCAGGGTTCTGCAAAAGCCGTTGCCGACGCGCAGGAAGCTTCGGCATTTTCCTGCAACGCTTGCCCTTATCGCGCTCAATCTTGCGGTCTACGGCGCGCAGGTGTCACAGGGGAATCCGCAAAGCCTGCGAGTTCTTGTCGAGCTTGGTGGCATGTGGCCGCCGCTCGTGGCCGATGGTGAATGGTGGCGGATCGGCACATCGCTTTTCCTGCATGCCGGTCCGCTTCACCTCTTGCTCAATATGGCCGTTCTCGGTGGTTTCGGGTATGCAATCGAACAGCGATCCGGCTCTTGGAGAGTGGTGGTGCTCTATTGCGTCGGTGGGATTCTGTCATCCCTGTTCGTTTTTGTCCTGATGCAGAGTGATATCATCGGCATGGCGGTGCTGGTCGGGGCATCGGGAGCGATTTTTGCGCTGTTCGGCGGTTTGGCCGCGGATGCGATCAGCCGTTGGAAGCGAACCCGGCAGATTGAGGACAGGCAGAGGATTATTGTTCTTGCGCTTCTACTGGTATTGCAGACCGTGTTCGACTTCCTGATTCCGATGGTGAGCTTTGCCGCGCACCTTGGCGGTCTCGTTGCCGGATTAGGAATTGGCGCAATTTTTAATAGTTTTAAGCGTTGACAACGCAATGAAATTTTTTCATGGTTGGCGCATGTTTACCACTCGCGCTCCACTTCTTCGACTTTCCGGCCCGACCCTCTGAGGAGGGCGGGGTTTCGTCGTCGTTGTCATAGTCGCTGCGCGGTGCTGTCATGTTTTTCAGTTTTTTTCATAGCTATATTTCGTCATGCTGCTTTGCGCGGCAGAATATTGCCGCCTCCAGCCTGACGCTTCGACTTCGTGGCGGTCGCCGGAGCTAACGGCTGCCCGGTGGCTGTATGTCCTAGTCGTAAGCGCCCTGACTGAAACATATTTTTTGAAATGTTATATTCATGTTGAACCAGCCACAGACCAAATACCGCCCGTTTGCCGCAATCGATTTGCCAAATCGTTCCTGGCCTACGCGTCAGATCACCGCTGCGCCACGCTGGTGCTCGGTTGATCTGCGAGATGGCAATCAATCGTTGATTGATCCGATGGATGGCGAAAAGAAGCGACGTTTCTTCAATCTCCTGCTGAAAGTCGGGTTCAAGGAGATCGAAGTTGCATTTCCTTCCGCTTCGCAGACCGATTTTGATTTCGTCCGCAGTCTGATTGAAGAAAACAAAATTCCATCCGATGTCGCGATCCAGGTGTTGACCCAGTCGCGACGGGAATTGATCGACCGTACTTTTGAATCGCTGCGCGGCGTCGAGAACGCCATCGTGCATCTGTATAATGCCACTTCACCCCTGTTCCGCCGGGTAGTGTTCGGCATGGAGAAAGCTGACGTGATCAGGCTCGCCGTCGAGGGAACCTCGATGCTTCGCGAGGCGGCTTTGAAGCAGCCGGATACCAACTGGACTTTTCAATATTCTCCGGAAACATTCACGGCGACAGAACCCGATTTTGCACTCGAAATCTGCGAGAGAGTGATCGAGGTATTCGAGCCGACGCCGGAGAAGCCCCTGATTCTCAATCTGCCGGCCACGGTGGAGATGGCCACCCCCAACATCCATGCCGACCAGATCGAATATTTCTGCCGTCATATCTCACATCGTGATTCCGTTGTGATCTGTCTTCATCCCCATAACGACCGGGGCACAGCCGTTGCCGCGACTGAGCTTGGAATTATGGCAGGTGCGGATCGCGTGGAGGGATGCCTGTTCAACAGCGGCGAACGTACCGGCAATGTCGATCTGGTGACCCTGGCGCTCAATCTCTATAGTCAGGGGATAGATCCGAAGCTTGATTTTTCCAACATGCGCGAAGTGGTCCAGACCGTCGAGCATTGCAATCAGATCGGCATCCATCCACGTCATCCCTATGCGGGAGAACTGGTTTTTACTGCATTCTCCGGTTCGCATCAGGATGCGATCAAGAAAGGTTTTTCGGCTCACGAAAAACGGAATGACGGTATATGGGAAGTACCTTATCTGCCAATCGATCCGGCCGATATCGGAGCGTCCTATGAAGCGGTGATTCGCGTCAACAGCCAGTCCGGCAAGGGTGGCGTTGCCTGGATACTTGAGCAGGACAAGGGGCTGAAGCTACCGCGCCAGTTCCAGATAGATTTCAGCCATGTCGTGCAGGAAATCTCCGATGAGACCAGCCGTGAATTGTCGGCGAACGACATCTGGGATGCCTTTGTCGAGACCTATTGTCTTGAGGGTCCCCAGCGTTTCGAACTGGTCGATTATGTCGATCGTGGCACCCGGCGTCCGGGCGAGGAGAGAATCTTCGTGGGTCGCATCGACATAGACGGGGTGGAACGCTCGATCAGCGGTCGCGGCAACGGTCTCATTTCCGGTGTGATTGATGCTCTGAAAACCGAGTGCGGCCTTGATCTCGAGGTGACCGATTACCACGAGCACGCCCTTCGCAAGGGGACGGATGCACAAGCTGCGGCTTACGTGGAATGCCGCCGTCCTGATGGCTCTTCCGTTTTCGGCATCGGAATAGACGCCGATATTGCGACGGCGTCGGTCAAGGCGGTTCTGAGCGCTGCCAATGCGAGCGCTCGCAAAGGTGGAAATAACGGAACAACCTGATATGAATATCAGGTCAGGTCGGGCGTGATCTGAAGGTATTACGCCCTGCCTCTCCATGAGACTATTTCCGGTCGAGACATTGTGCGAGAAAAGCAAGATTCTCGTACAATGGGAATTTAACAATCCTGCCCCGGCCGGAAGCGGCCTGCCTATCCATAGGTTCCAGATGTCCCAGAATCGGTCTGTCGCCGATGGGGTCGTCGTTCCGGTTTTGCTGCTTATTGCGTCAATAATGTCAGTCCAGGTCGGGTCGGCTATCGCCAAGAGCTTGTTTCCGCTGATTGGCGCACCCGGCACCGCAGCCTCGCGTCTCGTTATTGCGGCTATCATTCTCATTGCGATCTGGCGGCCCTGGCGAGCCCGCCTCACGAAGCGGGATGCCGGTTCGATCGCTGTTTATGGCGCAGCGCTCGGTGGAATGAATCTTCTCTTCTATCTTTCTTTGCAAAGGTTGCCGCTCGGGATAGTGGTCGCTATCGAATTCACCGGACCGCTGGCTGTGGCCATGTTTTCCTCACGTCGTCCGATAGATTTTCTATGGATCGCTCTGGCTGTGACCGGGCTGCTTCTGTTGCTTCCGATCAGGACCGGTGTCGATACGCTCGACCCGCTGGGAGTTGTCCTGGCTCTGGGGGCAGGTTTGTGCTGGGCTCTTTACATTCTCTTCGGGCAGAAGACCGGAAATGTTCATGGCGGATATTCGACGTCGCTCGGTATGATGACAGGTGCTTTATTCATCGCTCCGGTCGGGGTGGCATCTGCGGGAACATCATTACTGCAACCGGCAATCCTTCCTGGAATCATCGGTGTCGCGATTTTGTCCAGTGCTTTGCCCTATTCGTTGGAAATGGTCTCCCTGAAACGGCTTCCTGCACGGACTTTTGGAGTTCTGTTGAGTCTGGCGCCAGCGCTCGGAGCGCTGTCCGGTCTCGTCTTTCTGGGGGAGAGACTTCACCTGACACAATGGACAGCGATCGCCAGCATTGTGCTTGCATCTTTGGGGAGCGCTGCCACGGCGAGAGCGACGCCGACCAGATAAAGCTGGTTCAATTCACGCTGGGCTTGTTGCATAGTGTGATCGCAACAAATGACATTGAAATGAAAATAATGAAACTCGCTGATATCGCCAATCGTAAAATGCCTCCCGCTCCTTGGGAGACCGGCGAAAAAATCCCCTGGAATGACCCCGAGTTCAGCCACAGAATGCTGGAAAATCATCTTTCTCAGGATCACGACTGGGCAAGCAGGCGGCTGAGCATCATCGAGCAACATGTCGAGTGGTTGTCGAAACAGTTGCCGAACGGAAAATCAAGAATATTGGATTTTGGTTGCGGCCCGGGATTTTATACCCACCGTCTCGCTAAACTCGGCCATGAATGCGTCGGAGTGGATTTTTCGCCGGCGTCGATTTCCTATGCAAGACAGCAGGCGGTCAAAGATAATCTGTCGATTGATTATCTTCTCGCGGATATTCGCGAATGTGTCCTTGAGGGCGAATTTGACCTGATCATGATGACATTTGGTGAAATCAATGTTTTCAGGCGCTCGGAAGCCGAAAACATAATCGCCAGAGCGTGTGGCCTGCTCAGGAAAGACGGATTGCTGGTTATCGAGACGCATGCGTTTGAGGAAGTGCGGCGACAGGGCCAGGGACCTTCATCATGGCAGGCTGCGGAAGCCGGCCTTTTCTCCGATTGTCCCCATCTTTGCCTTCAGGAAAACTTCTGGAATGAGGCGGCTTCCACGGCAATAACACGGTATCTTATTGTCGATGTCGAGAGTGGGGATGTCAGAGAATATGGTGCTTCTTCGCAGGCCTATACGGATGCGCAATATCTGGAGATGCTTGGAAAAACCGGTATGGGCTCAATCCGGAAACTTTCAGCTGGAGAATGGCCGGTTGGAGACGCCTTTGAGGAAAAGCTCCAGGTTTACGCCTGTCGGCGGTGAGGTTGCGGACTGTTTTCTCATTAACGTAGCGTTTCGACCTTCGTACCAAAGGTCACATGACAAGGGCCGGTGTGAAAGGTAGGTTGAGGCAGATATTGTCTAATTTGTTTCAGGAGATGGCGTATGCTGCATATCGATCTGCCCACCCGTGATGAAGTCGAAAAGCTTGCTGGTTATCGTGCGAGCCCCGCGGTCTCGATCTACCTTCGCACCACGCCCGTGACCCAGAACACAAAGGCTGATCGTATCGAGCTAAAGAATCTTCTCAAGGTCGCGATAACCGAGATGGAAGAGGCCGGCTTTCCGAAGCGCAGCATCTCTTCCATCCACCAGAGCGTGGAGACCCTGATCAATGATGATGAGTTCTGGGTAAGGCAGGCCAACAGCCTTGCGATCTTTGCCACTCCGGAAAGTATCCGTACTTTCCGCTTGCCGAATAAACTGAGCAATACGGTCGAGGTCTCAGATCGCTTTCATTTGAAGCCTCTGATACGCTCGGTGACCTTTCCGCACCACGCTTATGTGCTCGCGATCGGAATGGGTGCGGTACGCCTCGTTGAGGTTTCCGCTGACCTGCCGCCACACGTTGTCTCCGTGCCGGGCCTTCCCAGGGATGCGGCGGAAGCGGCTGGGCGGCGTAGCCACCTTGAGCGCAGTGGTGACATGCAAAGCGGCGAAAGCTCCAGCGAAAACGCTCTCCTGACACGCTATGCGCGTGTCGTCGATCAGGTGTTGCGTCCGGTTCTTGCTGGCGACACGCGGCCATTGATTGTTGCCGCAGTGGAACCCATGGCATCCATATTCAAGAATGTCTGTAGTTATCCCCGCGTTGCCGATCAGGTTATTTCGGGCAGCGCCGACCACGTGCCCGAGCATGAGCTGGCGGCCTCCGCACGTGGGGTTCTTGATGCAATCTACGCTGACGAGATCAAAAGCCTCGGCGATCTTTACGCAAAGCGTGAAGCGCAGGGGCGTGCGACTGCTGATGTCGCCCAGGCTGCACGCGCCGCTACCTTCGGTGCCGTGGACACTCTGATTGTCGACATGGATATTTCCATATCTGGAACCGTCGGTGACGAAGACGGCGCTGTTGTTTTCGCGGAACATGCCGATGCCGTGAACTATGGCGTGGTGGATGAGATAGCTCGCCGTGCGCTGCAATCCGGTGCACGCGTGATAGCTGCGCGACGCGCCGATATTCCCGGTGGTGGCGATCTCGCCGCCATACTGCGTTATCCGGTCTGAGATGTCATAGCCTGCCTGGATTGCTCAAGCAGGCCTGAGAAACGACAATGCCGCCCTTTCACAGGGGCGGCATTGTCGCATATTCCAGGAGAGTGACGGTGAATTCCCGCTTCACCGTGACATTGAGTTTGCCGCCTACGCCTCCTAGACGCCACGCGGCTTGATACGACGGGTCGGCGGGGCCGATGCAGGGTCGTCCGGCCATGGGTGTTTGGGGTAGCGGCCACGCATTTCAGCCTTGACGCTCGCCCATGAGCCTTTCCAGAA
>Ga0153997_1000025_pt1 | contig 50669 bp, 49 predicted proteins | sample TSNC081MetaG_FD_104750 | JGI IMG/M metagenome (GOLD analysis project Ga0153997, IMG submission 104750) | Attine ant fungus gardens microbial communities from North Carolina, USA - TSNC081 MetaG | ecosystem: Host-associated > Fungi > Mycelium > Unclassified | place: USA: North Carolina, Lumber...
CCAGATATATGAAAATTTTGAAGAAAAAATTGATTATCTATTCAAACTAAAAGAGTATTTCGTACGGGAAATCCAAAAAATGGAGAGAATAAGAATGAATGGGTATACAGATAGAAGGAGTGCGCCACATGTCGTAAGTGTAAGCTTTGGCGGAATCAGAAGTGAGGTTCTTTTACATGCATTAGAAGATAAAGGAATTTTTGTATCATCAGGTTCAGCATGTTCAAATAAGTTAAAAGGCGGCAGCAATACCTTGCAGGAAATTGGTGTACCAAAAGAATTTATAGATGGTACCATTCGTTTCAGCTTTTGTGAAAAAACAACCAAGGGGGAGCTTGACTATTGTTTGAAAGAATTAAGCATATTAGTGTCTGAGCTTCGCAAATACTCTCCGTATTAAGGACGGAAATACCCACTTGATAAATAAGAATAACAGTTCCATTTGGGCAGCTCAATTACCAAAGTGACAATAAGCAGAATAAAAACTGCTACTGGTCACGAACTAGAAGCAAATAGAGGGAAATATAATGTTTAAAGCATTTTTAATAAAATATGGGGAAATAGGAATTAAAGGAAAGAATCGTTATATATTTGAAGACGCTCTGGTAAAGCAAATCCGCAATGCGATCAGAGGTGTGGAAGGCGGATTTTTAGTAAGAAAAGAAAAAGGAAGAATTTATGCAGAAAGCCAGGGTAAATTTGATTTTGATGAAACTGTTTCAGCTTTACAAAAAGTATTTGGTGTTGTCGGAATTTGTCCGGTGGTAATTTTAGAAGACACTGGTTTTGATAATTTAATAAAATCAGTAATAAATTTTGTGGATATCGTATACCCGGATAAGAATAAAACATTTAAGGTAAAGGCACGTAGAGCTAGAAAAAATTATCCACTTGACTCTATGGAATTGAATCGGGAACTGGGAAAAGTATTGCTATATGCATTTCCGGAATTGAGTGTAGATGTTCATAAGCCTGAAATCAATATGGTTGTTGAAATAAGAGAAAGGATTTATCTGTATTCTGAAATAATTCCCGGACCGGGTGGAATGCCGGTTGGCACAAATGGAAAATCAATGTTGCTTTTATCAGGAGGAATCGACAGTCCTGTAGCCGGATATATGATTGCAAAACGCGGTGTAAAAGTAGATGCCATCTATTTCCATGCTCCGCCATATACAAGTGAAAGGGCAAAAGAAAAGGTTGTGGACTTAGCAAAAATAGTTTCTGGGTATGCAGGAACTATAAATCTAAAGATTATAAATTTTACAGATATCCAGTTGTATATTTATGAAAAATGTCCACATGACGAGTTGACCATTATAATGCGCCGTTACATGATGAAGATAGCAGAGCATTTTGCAAAAGAGGCAGGGGCGCTTGGATTAGTTACAGGAGAGAGTATTGGACAGGTTGCCAGCCAAACCATGCAAAGCCTTGCAGTGACAAATGAGGTATGCACATTGCCGGTTTATAGACCGCTTATTGCGTTTGATAAACAGGATATTGTGGATATTGCCGGGGAAATTGATACCTATGAAACTTCAATACTACCTTTTGAAGATTGTTGTACCATTTTTGTGGCGAAGCATCCGGTTACGAAACCGAATATCAACAGAATAAAACGGTCTGAAAGTAATCTGGCTGAAAAAATAGATGAATTGATCGAGCTGGCAATACAAACGGTGGAGACGATTGTGGTAGAATAATTGCTTCGGCGAAATCAAGATTGTGATTTGGCACAATTTCGTGCCGCAAATGGTCTCCTGTGACACATCCTGCTTCATGTAGGTGCGCATTCCCCGGAGGGTTTTTGCTTTATAGAATGCAAATCCCTATAAAGTAAAAAATACTCCGCTTATGCGGAGCATTCATAATAACTCTAATTATTTAAGGAATGCACAGACCCGCAAGCTGTGCCTCGCACCCAGAAGAGTGTAGTAAGAGCGCTTGAGACCCAAATAAATACTCCAAGGTATGATGACCTGAATAACGTAGTCAGTTAAGACTTAGACTAATCAATAGCAGATTTCAAGCCTGCGTCGTATAATCGGGGGTTGTTTACTAAATAATGTAAGGTGATAATGCGCCTAGAACTGTTTCAATATCATCTTCTGCGTGAATGTTCAAATCTATAGGTTTAGATAAATCTAAACTGAAAATACCCATAATAGATTTTGCATCAATCACATATCTCCCTGACACTAAATCGAAATCATAATCAAATTTTGTAATATCATTTACAAAAGATTTAACCTTGTCAATTGAATTTAAAGAAATTTGTACTGTTTTCATTTGAATCCTCCCTTTATTTTTGTTATTCTAATCTTACATTTTACCATAATAAATGTCAAGTCGAAAACGTACAAACTTAGTTCACTTTATTCGTCAAAAGTCATAAAATTGACCTATGCGGTGTGCGTGATATGGGTTATTAATGTGCAAGTTTTATAGAAAAATAAAATAAATAATGGAATAGAGTTTGTTAAAAGAGAAAAACTATAAAGATACATAGCTGAGTCAGTTTTGGTAGTGCAGGCAAAATTAGTATGCCTGAATATGGCATGAACATATTTTAATAGTTAAGGATTGGATATCGGCTATAAAGGACAATAAATTTAGCCGGATAGATAGGAGTAGGAATGAAAGTAACAAAAAAAGCAGCTTTTCACAACCTGGGATGCAAAGTCAATGCCTATGAAACAGAAGCTATGCAGCAGTTGCTAGAAGCAGATGGTTATGAAATAATGTCCTTTAAAGAAGGTGCTGACATTTATATTATCAATACATGTACCGTAACCAATATCGCTGATAGAAAGTCAAGACAAATGTTGCATAAGGCAAAAAAGATGAATCCTTCTTCTATTGTCATCGCAGCAGGTTGTTATGCCCAATCTTCAAAAGAAATTTTAGAAGTAGATGCGGCAATTGACATTATTATTGGGAATAATAAGAAAAAAGACTTAATTGAGATTATTGAAGAGTATAAAAATGGGAAAATGGAATCCGAAACAGTTATTGATATTAACTGCACCAATGAATTTGAACCGCTTTCTCTAAAAAGCACAGGTGAACGTACAAGAGCGTATATTAAAGTACAGGATGGCTGTAATCAATTTTGCAGTTACTGCATTATTCCATTTACAAGAGGAAGGGTTCGCAGCAGGAAGATAGAAGATATATTAAGCGAAGTAGAAAGATTAGTTAGTATTGGCTATAAAGAAGTTATTTTAGCTGGTATTCATTTAAGTTCATATGGAATTGATATAAAAGATGAAACTGGGGAGCAAAGAGAGAACTTGCTTTCTCTTATACTTGCCATTCATAAAATAGATAAATTAGAACGTATCCGCCTTAGTTCGTTAGAGCCCGGAATTATTACAGAGGAATTTGCAAAAGTGACCAGCGCTTTGACAAAGTTCTGTCCTCATTTTCATTTATCTCTACAAAGTGGATGTGATGAAACTTTGAAAAGAATGAATAGACGTTATACCTCAGGTGAATACTATGATACATGTAAAATACTTAGAAAGCAATTTGATAATCCGGCAATTACGACAGATGTTATTGTTGGCTTTCCAGGTGAAACAGAAGAAGAATTTAATATTACTAAAGAGTTCCTGAAAAAAAGCAAGCTTTACGAAACACATGTTTTTAAATACTCCAAACGGAAAGGGACATTAGCCTCCGCAATGGAACATCAGGTAGATGAAAGGATTAAGGCGAAAAGGAGTAAAATACTATTGGAATTAAATGAAAAAAATCAAACTTCCTATGAAAAAGCGTTGATTGGAAGCGAAGCTTCTATATTATGTGAGGAACAAGTTACCATAGACGGAGAGGTTTATAACTTAGGGCATACAAAAGAATACGTAAGAATTGGTGTAAAAACCACTGAGAAGTTGGAAAATGAAATAATAAAGGGAAAAGTGAGCGGAGTGCTAAAGGAACATATTTTGGAAGTGGAAATATAATACTAAAATATACGTTGTAATTTATCCAATTTTATATTAGAATAGAATTAAAGTTTAATTAAGGGCGTGAGATGAATGGGAAAGATTAGTAACACACAATATTTTAAAGTAAAGTCAGAACCGGAAGTACAGGTAAAAGAAGTCATAGACAGAGTTTATACAGCCATGACCGAAAAAGGATATAATCCGGTGAATCAGATTGTAGGATATATAATGTCTGGTGATCCAACGTATATAACAAGCCATAATAATGCACGCAGTATGATAATGAAGGTTGAACGTGATGAATTAGTGGAAGAACTTCTTAAGGAATATATTAAGAATAAGGCTTGGAAGTAGACATGAGGATAATGGGACTTGACTATGGTTCAAAAACAGTAGGTGTAGCGATTAGCGATACACTTCTTATTACAGCGCAAGGAATAGAGATTGTTCGGAGAGACTCTGAAAACAAACTGCGGAGAACATTGGCAAGAATAGAAGAACTCATTAAAGAATATGAAGTCTCTTCTATTGTATTAGGTTTACCTAAAAATATGAATAATACGATGGGAGATCGTGCAAATAAGTCCTTGGAATTTAAGAAAGTATTAGAAAGAAGAACAGGGCTTCCTGTAATTATGTGGGATGAGAGACTTACAACAGTGGAAGCGAATCGTACGCTGATGGAGGCAAAAGTAAGAAGGGAAGAACGGAGCAAATACGTTGACAAACTGGCAGCGGTATTTATCTTGCAAGGATATTTAGATTTTGTGAAGAACAGTTAAAATTTACAAATCAATACAGTTTGTGTGTATTGCCCGGGCACGGATGAAAGGTAGACAAGATTATGGAGAAAATAAGTTTTACACTTGCAAAGGAGCAAGAAGAAGTAGAATTTTATATTATAGAAGAGACCCGTGTAAATGGTCGTAATTATATTATGGTGACAGATTCCGAAGAGGACGATGCAGAGGCATTAATTCTAAAAGATCTTTCGGACAAAGACGCCGACGAAGCTTTATATGAAATAGTGGATGAAGATACGGAATTAGATGCCGTAGCCGCTATTTTTGGAGAACTTTTAGAAGATATTGATATTCAAAGATAATCTTTAATTAGAGATTGCTTTTAATAATATCAAGCATATTTATTCCAAAAAAATGTAGATTATGTGGGGTGAGATATTTTGATAGATTTGAATTATTTTAGAAGGGTGCTGAAAGAAAAAGGACTTAAAGTAACCAATCAAAGAGTTCTTATTTTAGGAGTGTTAGCAGGCAGATCGGATAAACATCTTACAGCTGAGGAAATCTACGAATTAGTGAAGGCAGAATATCCTGAGATAGGATTAGCTACTGTCTATAGAACCATACAGTTACTTTTAGAACTTAATTTAATATATCGTATTAACATGGATGATGGTTTTGTACGATATGAGATCGGACATAGAACGGGTACGGTAAATCAACATCATCATCATTTGATATGTTTGAAATGTGGGGAACTTATTTCCTTCGAGGATGATTTACTAGATCATATGAAGGAGAGACTGGCCAGTTCTTATGGCTTTGAAGTAGTAGATCATGAGGTTAAACTTTATGGTTACTGTAAAAAATGTTCAGCTAAAAAATAGAGAATAATGTGCCTTGAAAAAAACATGAAATCATATGGAGGTGCAATTTTTTGAAAAATACGAACAATTCAAAATTAAAAATCATTCCTTTGGGCGGATTGGGCCAAATTGGAATGAACATTACTGCTTTCGAATTTGAAGAAAGTATTATTGTTGTAGATTGCGGACTGGCATTCCCAGAGGACGATATGCTGGGTATAGACCTTGTAATCCCTGATGTAACTTATTTAAAAGAGAACTTATCCAAAGTAAAAGGATTTGTAATCACACACGGTCATGAAGATCATATTGGGGCATTGCCTTATATTTTAAAGGATATCAATGTACCTATTTATGCAACAAGACTTACCATTGCTTTAATTGAAAACAAATTGAAGGAACATAATTTATTGAAAACGACGAAAAGAAAAGTGGTTAAACATGGGCAATCTATTAATCTGGGTGCATTCCGTATAGAATTTATCAAGACGAATCACAGTATTGCAGATGCTTCTGCACTTGCAATTTATTCTCCGGCAGGAACTATCGTTCATACAGGTGACTTTAAGGTGGATTATACACCGGTTTTTGGTGATGCAATAGATTTACAAAGGTTTGGGGAAATTGGCAAGAAGGGTGTTCTGGCGCTTATGTGCGATAGCACCAATGCGGAAAGAACCGGCTATACTATGTCAGAAAAGACAGTAGGAAAAACCTTTGATCATATATTTGCAGAGCATAATAACTCAAGAATTATTGTTGCTACCTTTGCATCTAATGTAGACCGCGTACAGCAAATTATCAATTCTGCATATAAGTATGATAGAAAAGTAGTAGTAGAAGGCAGAAGTATGGTAAATGTTATCTCTACGGCTGCAGAACTTGGATATATTAGTATCCCGGATAAAACCTTGATCGAAATTGACCAACTTAGGAATTATCCACCGGAGCAAACAGTTCTTGTTACAACAGGAAGTCAGGGTGAATCTATGGCAGCATTGTCAAGAATGGCAGCCAATATTCACAGAAAAGTAACTATTATGCCAGGGGATACGATTGTATTTAGTTCCAATCCAATTCCGGGTAATGAAAAAGCAGTAGGTAAAGTAATAAATGAATTATCCAGAAAAGGGGCAGATGTTATTTTTCAGGATACCCATGTGTCCGGCCATGCTTGCCAGGAGGAAATCAAGCTCATATATTCATTGGTACACCCCAAATTTTCAATTCCTGTTCATGGGGAATATCGTCACTTAAAAGCACAGGCTGAAATAGCTGGAAGTCTTGGTATTCCAAAAGAAAATATTAAATTAGTGAATACAGGCGATGTACTTGAATTAGATACAGATTCTGCAACGGTAGTTGATCAGGTGCAAACGGGCGCCATATTAGTGGATGGTCTGGGTGTTGGAGATGTAGGAAACATTGTGTTAAGAGACCGGCAGCATTTATCAGAAGATGGCATCTTAATAGTTGTATTAACACTTGAAAAATACAGCAACCAATTATTATCAGGACCGGATATTGTATCAAGGGGTTTTGTATATGTAAGAGAATCCGAAAGTTTAATGGATGAAGCGAGACAAGTGGTGGAAAACGCCCTTGATCATTGTATAAACAAAAATATAACAGATTGGGGTAAAATTAAAACCAATGTAAAAGATTCATTAAGCGATTTCTTATGGAAGAAAACCAAGAGAAATCCAATGATTTTACCTATTATTATGGAAGTATAAATGTTTTACTAGTGTACTTTCACAAGGCGTTTGCCAAGTACGAGAATGCAGGCATTCATGCACTTGGCTCATTCCTCGTAAGAATAAATTTTAGTTGGATTGGAGTTTTTATGGATTGTTTAAATGAGTGTATACTTAACTTGATAGATGCTATTAAGGCTCATGAGGATTATATTAAGTATATCAGATGTAAGAAAGAATTAGAAAAATATCCCGAAATTATGTTACAGATAAATGAATTTCGTTTAAAGAACTACCAGTTGCAAAATTCTGATGAAGAAAAAGATTTTTTTGTAGAAAATGATGTACTTACAGATGAGCTTGAAAAAATGAGTAAAAATCCATTGGTGAGCGATTTCCTAGATGGTGAACTGAGTATTTGTAAAATGGTTCAACGGGTTAATTATGAAATGGCTAATGGAATAGAGTTAGATATCATGGATTTTTTGGGTGAAATCACCTTGGTGTGAATTTTTTCATGTATATAGCAATATTACAAGAGGGTTTGTAGTATGCAGGAGGACAAGTATTATGAAACAGAAGAATATGGCTGCATCAATAGCGATGACTTTTATAAAATATACGATTTATATCTTTATTGTGATTTTGCTGATTCATCTGGGGAAGGGTGCATATAGTTTTGGATATGCAGTTCTATCAGATGACACAATGGATAGGGAACCGGGGACAGATGTGACCGTAACCATACGTTCAGATACATCTGTCTATAATATAGGTAAACTATTGCAGAGAAAAGGCTTGATTCGTGAAGCAAAAGTATTCTTTGTGCAGGAATTTATTTCCCAATATCATGGCGATATAGTAGCTGGTACGTATATTTTAAATACCTCTTATACGACAGAAGAGATTCTGGAAGTTTTGGCACAGGCAACCTTGGGTGAGACAGACGAAAATGGGAAAATAATCAGTGAAACGGAGTGACTAATTGCTGCACTAATGTAAAAAGAGGGACCTGGTTCTGTTTTATATGGAGAAAGAAACGTGATAGTTGACGAGAGATTGGTAACATATATTAATTCGCTGGATACAGGAAATACTGCATTTTTAAAAAAGTTGGAGCAGGAAGCAATAGAAGGGTACGTTCCAATTATTAGAGAAGAAATGCAAAGTTTTTTAAAAACTTTATTGGCTTTAAAAAGACCTATGAGGATACTTGAAGTAGGTACCGCAATTGGATTTTCCACGCTGCTTATGCATGAGTATGCGCCTAAGGAATGCCAGATTACTACTATAGAAAAGTATGAGAAACGGATTCCAATAGCCAGGGCAAACTTTGAGGCAGCTGGAGCAAAGAAACGCATCACCTTACTGGAAGGTGATGCATTAGATGTTTTGAAAGACTTAACGGGCACCTATGATTTTATTTTTTTGGATGCAGCAAAAGGACAATATATTCACTTCCTTCCGGAGGTATTAAGAGTGCTGGAAAAAGGTGGTGTTTTGATCTCTGATAATGTTCTTCGGGATGGAGAAATTATTGAGTCGAGGTTTGCAGTGGAAAGAAGAAATAGAACCATTTATAGGAGAATGAGAGATTATTTATACGAATTAAAGCATTTAGATGAGTTGGTAACCTCCATTCTAGCTATTGGAGATGGTGTGACAATTAGTACAAAGATTTTGTAGGGAGGGTGATAGTGAAACAAGAGCTTAAAAACCATATTTAGGGAAAGGAGAAAGGCAATTCCTCTCATGACAAAAGTTACGAGTATCCTTGCCTGAAAAGAGTAATGAAGAAACCAGAATTATTAGTTCCGGCTAGTAACTTAGAAGTGCTGAAGATAGGGGTTATATTTGGAGCGGATGCAGTCTACATAGGTGGGGAGGCGTTTGGGCTTCGGGCTAAAGCGAAGAATTTTTCTTTTGAAGATATGGAGATTGGAATAGAATTTGCTCATGAGTATGGGGTGAAAGTGTATGTTACGGCGAATATATTGGCTCATAATGATGATTTAGAATTGGTAAGGCAGTATTTTAGGGAACTGAAGAAGATAAGGCCGGATGCACTTATTATTTCGGATCCTGGAATATTTATGATTGCGAAAGAAATGTGTCCGGAAATAGAGCTTCATATTAGTACACAGGCGAATAATACGAATCATGGAACTTATCTGTTTTGGAAAAAATTGGGAGTCAGTCGCGTGGTCTCTGCCAGAGAGTTGTCTTTACAGGAAATAAAGGAGATTAGAAAAAACATTCCGGATGATTTGGAGATAGAGACGTTTATTCATGGGGCTATGTGTATGGCGTACTCTGGAAGGTGTCTGTTAAGCAATTATTTTACAGGGAGAGATGCGAATCGGGGAGAGTGTACGCACCCGTGTCGATGGAAATATAGTATAGTCGAGGAAACAAGACCGGGTGAAATTATGCCGGTTTTTGAAAATGAAAGAGGGACGTATATATTTAACTCTAAGGATTTGTGCATGATAGAGTATATTCCGGAGATTGTAGATGCGGGTATTGATAGTCTGAAGATAGAAGGAAGAATGAAGACGGCTCTTTATGTGGCAACTGTTGCCAGAACGTATCGAAAAGCAATTGATGATTATTTTAAAGATCCGGGGTTGTATAGAAAGAATATGCCCTGGTATCAGGATCAAATATCAAATTGTACCTACCGTCAGTTTACGACTGGATTTTTCTTTGGGAAGTCAGATGAAACAACACAGATTTACGATAATAATACTTATGTAAAGAGATATACTTATCTGGGTATTATTGGTAAGAATGAAAATGGGTATTATCAGATAGAACAGAGAAATAAGTTTTCTATAGGGGAAGAAATTGAGGTTATGAAGCCGAATGGAGACAATATTTTAGTAACCGTAAAAGGTATCTATAATGAAGAAAAAGTGGTACAGGAAAATGCGCCTCATCCGAAGCAAGTACTCTTTGTAGATTTGGGAACCGGGCTTGACCAGTACGACATTTTAAGAAGAAAAGAGCAATAAAATCAGAATAAATGGGGTGGAAAGGCACTAATGAGGGGATTTTAACATACAATATAATAAATCCGCTTAGAGGTGCTTTTTTTTGAAGACATTTCCCAAACCGCTAACAGTAGAAGAAGAAAAGCTATATCTTCAAAGGTACAAAGAGGGCGACCTGGAAGCGAAGAAGATTCTGATTGAAAGAAATCTAAGACTCGTAGCACACGTTGCCAAAAAATATCAGGGATTAGATGACGACCAGGATGATTTGATTTCCATTGGAACCATAGGACTTATTAAGGCGGTCAGTACATTTGATAACAGCAAAGGGAATCGCTTGGCAACTTATGCTGCTAGATGCATCGATAACGAACTATTAATGATGCTTCGGATGAAGAAGAAAACATCCAAAGAAGTATCCCTTCATGATCCGATTGGGATGGATAAAGAAGGGAATACCATAAGCTTGGAAGATATTCTCGTGGCTGACACCACCGATGTGGTAGAGACACTTGTGTTAAAAAATGATGTGAAAAAACTATATAATATTATGAATGAGGCATTAAATGACAGAGAAAAGGAAGTTATTCAAATGCGTTATGGTCTTTCGAACACACAAGAAATCACACAGCGCGAGTTGGCCAGTATGCTTGGCATTTCAAGATCCTATGTATCGCGAATCGAAAAAAGGGCTTTGGAAAAATTGAAGGAATATTTTTGAAGTCGGGTACCCACCGGGAGGAATACTCTAAGGGTGTTCTTTTCGGTTGATTGAAAAAATGTTGAACGGTCACAGTTCTGCCTTTGGATTCAAAGACGGACGAGTCCGGGGACGGTTAGCCTGTTGTGTGCCTTAAGCATCAGTGGATTCACAAAAGTCTCGTCTGGATTCGAATACCTATTGGAACAAAACAGTTAACAGCAAATAAATAAACTAAATTAAAAAAAATAGTTGAAAATAATCTTATATTGGCGTAAAATAAAAATATTGAAATGCAGTATATGTCAATAAAGTTAGATAGAGCATCAGACGATATTTATCAATAATATCTAAGATATAGTCCTATCAATATCTCGTTATTTCTAGTCCTATCAATTTTTATCCATTTATTATCCAGGGAACATCAAGTCAAAAAATGCAAAGGAGGTATATTAGTGTTTAGTACTGTTTTATCAGCAGTTATTCATGGAATGTCCTGCAAATTTATTCATGTGGAGGCAGATGTAAGTGATGGCATGCCCACATTTTCAATGGTAGGATTTTTGTCATCAGAGGTAAAGGAAGCAAAGGAGAGGGTGCGGACAGCTTTAGGAAATGGAGGTATTAGGCTTCCGGCAAAACGTATTACCATTAATTTATCACCGGCAGATTTGCGGAAGGAGGGTTCCAGCTTTGATTTACCCATTGCAATGGCTATATTGGCGTCATTTGGTTACATTACCGTAGAAAGCCTGGCGAATACCCTGATTATTGGAGAATTAAGCTTAAATGGAGAAATTAATCCGGTTCATGGAGTTTTACCAATTGTTTCAGCAGCGCACCAAAATGAAATTACTACATGCGTAGTGCCTATACAGAATGCAAAAGAAGGGGCGATAATTTCTGGAATTGATGTAATCGGGATAGAGAATATCAATCAGGCTATTGCCTATTTCAATAACATAAGTAGAATCAGTCCGGAATACTATAATATTGAAAAGTTATTGTCGGAAAATGAAAATTATGATGTGAATTATAGTGAAATTAAGGGTCAGGAGGCCGTAAAGCGAGCGACAGAAGTAGCTGTTTCAGGAATGCATAATATTTTATACATAGGCCCGCCCGGTTCGGGCAAAACCATGATTGCAAAAAGAATTCCAACCATTATGCCCAAAATGTCTTTAGAAGAGAGTCTTGAAGTATCCAAAATCTATAGTATCGCAGGCAGTCTGCCTGAAAATCAGCCGATTTTATTGAAAAGACCATTTCGCTCCCCGCATCATACAATTACAACAAGTGCTTTGGCAGGCGGTGGAAAGAATCCGAAACCTGGTGAAGTCAGTCTTGCACATCGCGGTGTCTTATTTTTGGATGAAATGCCTGAATACAACAAAAGTACATTGGAAATCATGCGGCAGCCTCTAGAAGATAATGAAGTCCGTATTTCCAGGACAAGCGGCAACTATATTTTTCCAGCTAACTTTATGTTGGCTGCCGCTATGAATCCTTGTAAATGTGGATTCTATCCTGATTTAAACCGTTGTAGCTGCACCAAGTGGAATATTGAACGATATATAAACAAAATAAGTCAGCCGCTTTTGGACAGAATCGATATTTGTACAGAGGCCCCTGTCATTCATATCAAAGAGTTAACAGCAAATACATATAGCGAGTCTTCAGCAGATATTCGAAAAAGAGTGGAACAAGCCCATTTTATACAGGAGGAAAGATACAAAGATACTTCAATTCGGTTTAATGCAGAGTTAACTTCATCCATGTTGGAACAATATTGTCCATTAGGAACAAAGGAATGTCAATTATTAGAGCAGGTTTTTCACAAACTAAAGCTCAGTGTCAGAGCTTATCATCGAATTATCAAAGTTTCCAGAACTATAGCCGACTTGGATGGAAAAGAAAAAATAACTTCAAAGCAGATAAGTGAGGCTATTTTCTATAGAGCTGCAGATAAAAAATATTGGATAAAGTCTTAGAAGATTTGTATGCATAAAAGAGAAGGGGATTATTATGATTGACAAAACTTATGTAAGGGACAATGGTCAGGAAGAGTATTGGTATTGGCTGTGTAATATAATAGGGATAGGGAAAAAAAGGATAGAATATCTGGTGGATTATTTTGGATGTCCGAGTGAGGTTTATAATGCTTTAAAAAGTCAGTTATTAAAAGTACGGATGATTAAAGAGAAGGAGGTCGGATGTATATTTGGCAGTAAGAAAAGCTGGGATGTACGGGAGAAATATCGGCATTTAAATGATTTGAATGTCAGGTTTTTGAGTATCTGGAATGAGGATTATCCGGAAAAATTGAAAAATATTGAAGATTGTCCATTTGGAATTTATGTAAAAGGTAATTTGCCGGATGAAAATAGACTAAGTGTTGCTATTGTGGGAGCAAGAATGTGCAGTAGTTATGGCAGGATGGCTACAGAAGAAATTTCGGAAATGTTATGCGAATATGATGTGCAGATTATTAGCGGTCTGGCAATGGGGATTGATGGAATTGGACAAAAGGCAGCGGTGGATGCAGGTGGAAGGACATTTGGCGTTTTGGGGTGTGGAGTGGATATTTGCTATCCTAAGCAAAATATTGATTTATATATGAGAATGCAGCAAAGGGGGGGGCTCATTTCAGAGTTTAATGTGGGGACAGAGCCGGTGGCGCGGCATTTCCCAATGCGGAATCGTATTATAAGTGGTTTATCAGACATAGTAATTGTTGTTGAAGCGAAAGAGAAGAGCGGTTCTCTTATAACTGCAGATATGGCACTTGAACAGGGAAAAGATGTACTTGCTGTTCCGGGAAGGATAAATGACAGTCTTAGTAAGGGGTGCAATTACCTGATAAAACAGGGTGGGGGCATGATTTTGTCACCGGAGGATCTGGTGGGTGAACTAGGTTTAAATAGTGGGAAAATCTTAAATAATATTAAAAAAAATAAGATTGGACTTGAAAGTGATCAAGAAGTGTTGTATAGTTGTTTAGATTTCCAACCTAAAAATCTTCAGACAATCTTGTCAGAATCCGGGTTGCCAATTGAGAATGTAATAGAAGGATTAGTTGTGCTGGTGCTGCGAGGATATATCGAAGAAACAGCCCATAATTACTATACAAAAAGAATCTAAACCTGTAGCAAACCACATAATTAGATATGGGTAAGTAGCGGGACGGAGCAAGTAACTCCGTTAAGATATTTTTTATAATAAAAGAAAATAGTGGAGGGGATAAGATGGCAAAGTATTTAGTGATTGTAGAATCACCGGCTAAAGTAAAGACAATTAAAAAGTTTTTAGGGACTAACTATCAGGTAGCCGCAACCAATGGTCATATCCGCGACTTACCCAAAAGTCAATTAGGAATAGATATAGAAAATGATTTTGAACCCAAATACATTACGATCAGAGGAAAAGGCGACATACTTGCTAAGCTTCGTAAAGAAGCAAAGAAAGCAGATAAAGTATATCTGGCAACTGATCCGGATCGTGAAGGTGAAGCCATTTCCTGGCATTTATCCAAGTCACTTAAACTAGATGACAGCAAGATGCGTAGAATAAGTTTTAACGAAATTACGAAGACTGCAGTAAAGGAATCCATAAAAGATGCCAGAGATATAGACATGGATTTGGTGGATGCGCAGCAAACCAGGCGTATATTAGATAGAATGGTTGGCTATCAAATTAGTCCGGTTCTATGGGCAAAGGTAAAAAGGGGCTTGAGTGCCGGTAGAGTGCAATCTGTAGCGCTTAGAATTATTTGTGATAGAGAAGATGAAATCAATGCGTTTATTCCGGAAGAATATTGGTCTTTGGAAGCGAATTTTCAGATTTCAAAAGAAAAGAAGCTATTAACTGCTAAGTTTTATGGAACCGATAAGAAAAAAATGACCATATCTTCAAAAGAAGAACTAGATGTCATCCTGGAAAATTTGGAACATTGTGAATATTCGGTGGCAGATATAAAAAAAGGAGAACGAGTTAAAAAAGCCCCTGCTCCATTTATAACTAGTACACTGCAGCAAGAGGCATCTAAAGCTCTGAATTTTTCAACACAGAAAACGATGAGATTAGCCCAGCAGCTATATGAAGGTATTGATATAAAAGGGAGTGGAACCGTTGGTCTAATCACATACCTGCGTACCGATTCCATACGTATCGCTGATGATGCTGATAAATTGGCAAAAGAATATATTGAAGCTGAGTATGGTGAAAAATATGTGACAAAGGTTAATAGTGATAAAAAAAGTGGAAAGAAGATTCAGGATGCCCACGAAGCTATCCGCCCAACAGATATTACACGTACACCTATTTCTTTAAAAGATTCTCTTTCCAGAGAACAATATCGTTTGTATACTTTGATTTGGAAACGTTTTACCGCAAGTAGAATGGAAAATGCCAAATATGAGACCATTGCCATTAAAATAGGCGCAGATCAATATCGCTTTACAGTAGCAACTTCAAAATTAGTTTTTGACGGATTTATATCGGTGTATATGGATGCTGACTCTGAGAAGCAGGAAAATAATACATTATTAAATTCGATTGATGTAAATTCGGTATTAAAATTAGATGAATTTGTCTATAAACAGCATTTCACTCAGCCACCGGCGCATTATACAGAAGCCTCTCTTGTTAAGATTTTAGAGGAGTTGGGTATCGGACGGCCAAGTACCTATGCCCCAACGATTACAACTATTATTGGGCGAAGATATGTAGCCAAAGAAAACAAGAATCTTTATATGACAGAGCTTGGTGAAGTAGTTAATAATATAATGAAACAAGCATTCACCAGTATAGTTGACGTGAACTTTACAGCAAATTTGGAATCGCTTTTAGATAAAGTAGAAGTGGGAACAGTTGCCTGGAAGACTGTAGTCAGAAACTTTTATCCGGATTTTCACGAAGCGGTAGTAAAAGCGGAAAAGGAACTGGAGGAGGTTAAGATTGAAGATGAAGTTACAGAGGTGATCTGTGATTTGTGTGGCCGAAATATGGTTATAAAATACGGACCACATGGCAGATTTTTGGCTTGTCCTGGTTTTCCGGATTGTAGAAATACAAAGCCATATTTGGAGAAGATCGGGGTATCCTGTCCGAAATGTGGAAAAGATGTGGTATTAAAGAAAACCAAAAAAGGCAGGAAATATTTTGGCTGTGAAGATAATCCGAATTGTGATTTCATGTCATGGCAGAAACCTTCCAAAGATAAATGCCCAAATTGTGGTGGTTATATGTTGGAAAAAGGAAACAAATTGGTATGCGCAGATGAACAATGCGGATATATAATTACCAGAGAGAAGAAGGACGAAGAATAAAAATATTGGAAGTTGAAACTTGATGAAGAGTTTCGACTTTTTTTGCTAAAGACTGAATTATTATGAAAATATAAAAAAAAACGAAAAATATTACTTAATTGACATTGAAATTCAGACAATTATATGCTAAAATAATGTGAGATTTAAGAGCTTAGTATTTTTGATTCGGAAAGTGAGAAAAAAAATATATGAGTAGCTTAGGAGGAATATTATGAGTGTACAATTACTTGATAAGACTAGAAAAATCAACAAACTTTTGCACAATAACAATTCAAGCAAGGTTGTGTTTAATGACATTTGTGAGGTGTTAGCAGATATCTTACGGTCAAATATTTTAGTTATCAGTAAAAAAGGTAAGATTCTTGGTATCAGCCAATGCGATAGCATTGAGGAAATCAGCGAATTAATTGTGAATAATGTGGGAGGCTACATTGACACTATGTTAAATGAAAGACTTTTAGGCGTTCTTTCCACAAAGGAGAACGTAAATCTGGAAACTCTGGGCTTCACTACAATAGATGTGAAAAAGTATCAGGCTATCATTAATCCAATAGAAATCGCCGGAGAACGTCTTGGAACTGTATTTATGTATAAGTCTGACAGCCAGTATGAAATTGATGATATTATTCTAAGTGAATATGGAACTACGGTAGTTGGACTCGAGATGATGAGGTCAGTAAATGAAGAGTCGGCAGAAGAAAGCAGGAAGAATCAAATTGTGAAATCAGCAATCAGTACTTTATCTTTTTCGGAACTGGAGGCTATAACTCATATTTTTGATGAATTAGAAGGAAAAGAAGGAATTCTAGTTGCAAGTAAAATCGCAGACAGAGTCGGAATTACAAGATCTGTTATTGTAAATGCGCTTCGTAAATTTGAAAGCGCCGGTGTTATTGAATCGCGTTCTTCCGGTATGAAAGGAACCTATATTAAGGTTGTGAATGATATGATATTCGATGCATTAGAAGAGTTGAAGAAGCAAAATAGAAGGTAAATGGGGGCCGTTGTTACTTGAAGGATCTTAAAGTGACAATGGCTTTTTGAAAGGTTTTTCATACACTAGTATCAAGAAAGAATTTCGCAAGTATAAAAAATAAAAAAAATATAAAATTTAAAAAAATGCAAAAAAATGAGTATATGTGAGAAAAAAATAAAAAGCAAGAGATATTTATTGAATTGGTGCATCTGTTAGTGTTTGCATATTCCATAAATATTCAATATTATAGCATTATTGATTAGCACTCGATTCAGAAGAGTGCTAGCAAAGGAAATAATTATATAGGAGGAATAGAATATGAAATTATTACCATTAGGAGACAAGGTTGTTTTAAAACAACTGGTGGCAGAGGAAACTACAAAGTCCGGCATCGTTATCCCGGGTCAGGCACAAGAAAAACCACAACAGGCTGAGGTGGTTGCAGTTGGACCAGGCGGAAATATTGATGGCAAAGAGGTGACTATGCAGGTTAAAGAAGGTGATTTAGTTATTTATTCAAAATATGCCGGAACAGAAGTAAAATTAGAAGATGAAGAATTTGTTATTGTAAAACAAAGTGATATTTTAGCAGTAGTAGCATAATAGAGACATCGTGTGACTTGCATCCACGCAATATGAGAAATGAGAGCTCAATCTGATCTATATATCTGTAAAAGAACCTAAACTAGCCGGATATTGTAGGAGTTAATGTTTGATATGAGCGAATGAGGACGACAATAAAATGATTTTTAGGAGGAATGAAACATGGCAAAAGAGATTAAGTTTGGAGCAGAAGCAAGAGCTGCACTAGAAGCAGGTGTTAATAAATTATCAGATACAGTGAGAATTACGTTAGGTCCAAAAGGAAGAAACGTTGTTTTGGATAAATCTTTCGGTTCACCACTTATCACAAATGATGGTGTAACAATTGCGAAAGAAATAGAATTAGAAGATGGATTTGAAAATATGGGTGCACAATTGGTAAAAGAAGTTGCTACTAAGACAAACGATGTAGCTGGTGATGGTACTACAACAGCAACTGTATTAGCACAGGCAATGATCAATGCAGGAATTAAGAATCTTGCGGCAGGCGCAAATCCAATCGTACTTAGAAAAGGTATGAAGAAGGCAACAGATGTGGCAGTAGAGGCAATTGAAGGAATGAGCAGCAAAATTTCAGGAAAAGATCAGATTGCTAAAGTTGCAGCTATATCTGCCGGTGATGATACGGTAGGTGAATTGATTGCAGATGCCATGGAAAAAGTCAGCAATGATGGTGTTATTACAATTGAAGAATCAAAGACAATGAAAACGGAATTAGACCTTGTAGAAGGTATGCAGTTTGATAGAGGATATGTATCCGCATATATGGCAACCGATATGGATAAAATGGAAGCTGCTCTTGATAATCCATATATCCTTATTACAGATAAGAAGATTAGTAATATTCAAGAAATTCTTCCATTGTTAGAGCAAATGGTCCAGTCAGGCTCGAAACTTTTAATTATTGCCGAAGATATTGAAGGGGAAGCGTTAACAACATTAATCGTTAATAAATTAAGAGGTACTTTCTCCGCTGTTGGGGTAAAAGCTCCAGGATATGGTGATAGAAGAAAAGCAATGCTTGAGGATATCGCTATCTTAACAGGCGGACAGGTTATCTCAGAAGAATTAGGGTTAGACTTAAAAGAAGTTACCTTAGAACAGTTGGGGCGTGCAAAATCAGTAAAAGTGCAAAAAGAAAATACAATCATCGTAGATGGTGAAGGTGAAAAAGAAGCGATTGACGCAAGGGTAAAACAAATTAGAGCACAAATTGAAGAAACCACATCAGAATTTGATACAGAAAAATTACAGGAACGTCTTGCTAAATTAGCAGGTGGTGTTGCAGTTATTAGAGTTGGAGCAGCAACAGAAACTGAAATGAAAGAAGCAAAGCTTCATCTTGAAGATGCACTTGCAGCTACAAAAGCAGCAGTAGAAGAAGGTATCGTTGCAGGTGGTGGTTCCGCATACATTCATGCCTCCAAGGAAGTTGTAAAATTAGTTGAAACCTTAGAGGGAGATGAAAAGACGGGAGCTAAAATTATTCTTAGTGCATTAGATTCTCCATTATATCATATTTCTTCTAATGCGGGAGTGGAAGGTTCTGTCGTAATTAATACAGTAAGAGGTATGGAAGTTGGTATGGGCTTTGATGCATACAAAGAAAAGTATGTTGATATGGTAGAAGTTGGAATTCTTGATCCGGCAAAGGTTACAAGAAGTGCATTACAAAATGCTACAAGTATTGCATCAACTCTATTAACTACAGAATCTGTAGTATGCAATATTAAAGAAGATGCTCCACCAATGCAAGGTGGAAACCCTGGAATGGGTATGATGTAATTCCAAAGCTTGTGCAGGTGGGTTATGTAATTGCATAAAGAGAAGTAAAAAGGGGGGAGGGTAGTTCTCCTCCTTTTTTTACTTTATTGGAAATTGCGTACTAAAAGCAAAAACCCTCCGGGGGGGTACGCACTCCGGCATAAGAGGAAGATGTCGTAAGCGACCGCCGGAGGCGCAAGAGTTCGCAAAGCGAACTCTTTGTTATGTTTAACATCTTATGTAACGAGTTAAGTGAACAAGTGGAAATAATAATAAAATTAATATGTAGAGAGTATTAAATTTTAATAATAAGGTTGTAAGCAGAATTTTTTATGTTACAATAAACACAATTAGATTTACAAAAGGGATAAAACAAGGAGAAGGAGATATAAAACTGTATGGCAGAAAAAAAATACGAATCGGACATGACGTTTAAGGAAAAACGTAAGGAAGAAATATCCAAGTTAAAAGCTATGCCCATGAAAAAGCGATTAAGTTATTTTTGGGAATACTATAAACCTTTAATGGCAGGGGTTATAGCAGTGATTGTAATTATAGCCTCCATTGTCAGTATTGTAAAGAACAGTGCTATAGAGGATGTTCTTACTGTAGCAGTTATTAATCCAAATGCTTCTGATGAAGAGACCTATACATTTGTGAAGGGATTTAAGGAATATATTGAACTTGACGAAGAAACACAGCGGGTAACTCTGGATACTTCTCTTACGTTATCGTATGATGAATCGGCGGTAAATGAGTATACCAGCAGTTCCCTTATGAAATTTGTAGCAGTTGTGGCGGCTCAGGAGCTTGATATTATGATAATGAGTGAAACTGTTTATGAAAATAATCTATCACAAAGTACTTTTATGGATTTGGAGGAATTTCTTTCTGAAGAGCTTTACTCAAAAGTAGAACCCTATCTGATAATGGGAACCATAGAAGCTGATACTACAAGCAGAGCATATGCAATAGATATTTCAAATCGTGAAAAAGTTACCGAAGGAGGTGGATTCTTTAATAACGATAAGATCTTACTGGGGGTTGTATCGAATACCAAACGGCAGGAAGCGGTAATCCAATTTATAGAATATCTATTTAGTGAATAATTAAGACTTTCAAAAAGTGCAGGAATTGTGTATAATAAAAATATTAGGTTATATGGTGTCCTTTTGAAAGGATGTTACTACATTAGGAGGTTAAAGATGAGTGATTCATACGTAGAGTTAATTGTAAAGAGAAAGACCCCGGCAATTGATCAGGTAAAAAAGATTTTATTGATAGGATTAACAGTGCTCTCAGTTTTGGTTGGATTGGTATATCAACTGTTTTTAGTTCTGGCAGTAATTCTGGGGATTGCATGTTATTTTCTGCTTCCAATGCTTAACTTGGAATATGAATACATATTGGTGAATGGGGAGTTAGATATTGATAAAATAATGTCAAGATCCAGAAGGAAGAGAGCTCGAAGTTTTGATTTGAATAAGATGGAAATCATGGCACCACTTAATTCTCATCAGTTAGATTCATATAATAATAACCGTAACTTAAAGACTGAAGATTTTTCCTCCAGAGATACGAGCCATAAGATGTATTGTATGGTAATTGCGACAGAAAAAGATAGTCTAAGGGTTATTTTTGAACCAGATACAGAAATGCTTAATATTATGAAGAAAAATGCACCAAGAAAAGTATTTATTGACTAAATATTTGTAGACTATATTATTGACTATAGCGAGCAATTTTGGTAGACTAGAGAATTATATAAGTAGAAAAGATAGTTATATGAAAGATTATAGCTATCTTTTTCTATATACCGACAAAGAAAATAGTTAACTTAACCGAAAGTGAGGGAATAAAATGGGAAGAATTATCGGAGAAGGAATTACATTTGATGATGTATTATTAGTGCCTAGGTATTCAAACGTAATTCCAAATCAAGTGAATTTGGCGACAAATCTAACGAAGGGCATCAAATTAAACATACCGATTATGAGTGCAGGAATGGACACTGTAACAGAGCATAGGTTAGCGATTGCCATGGCCAGACAGGGTGGAATTGGTATTATTCATAAGAATATGTCAATTGAAGAGCAGGCGGAGGAAGTTGACAAGGTTAAGCGTTCTGAGAATGGTGTTATTACTGATCCATTTTATTTATCCCCGGAACATACATTAGAAGATGCCAATAATTTAATGGCAAAGTTTAGGATATCGGGTGTGCCAATTACAGAGGGAAAAAAATTAGTTGGTATTATTACGAATCGCGATTTGAAATTCGAAGAGAATTTCAGTAAGAAAATCAAAGAATCCATGACTTCGGAGGGACTGATTACTGCAAGAGAAGGAATCACTTTAGATGAAGCAAAGGATATTTTAAGGCGGGCAAGAAAAGAAAAACTCCCGATTGTGGACAAGAATTTTAATTTAAAAGGATTAATTACCATAAAAGATATTGAGAAACAGATAAAATATCCTAACTCAGCTAAAGATGCACAGGGGCGTTTACTTTGTGGAGCAGCCGTTGGAATCACTGCTAATATTTTGGACAGAGTTGGAGCACTTGTAGAAGTGCAAGTGGATGCAGTGGTTTTAGATAGCGCGCATGGTCATTCAGAAAATGTATTACGTACTGTGAAGATGGTAAAAGATAAATATCCTGAGCTTCAGGTAATAGCAGGTAATGTGGCAACTGGAAAAGCAGCAAAAGATTTAATAAAGGCAGGGGCAGATGCTGTAAAAGTTGGTATTGGGCCAGGCTCAATTTGTACAACCCGTATAGTGGCAGGTATTGGCGTCCCCCAGATAACTGCAGTTATGGATTGCTATGAAGCAGCAAAGTCATATGGAGTACCAGTTATTGCAGATGGTGGTATCAAATATTCCGGTGATATGACAAAAGCAATTGCAGCCGGCGCAAATGTATGTATGATGGGTAGTATTTTTGCAGGTTGTGATGAAAGTCCCGGAACCTTTGAATTATTTCAGGGAAGAAAATATAAAGTATACCGTGGAATGGGTTCTATCGCAGCTATGGAGAATGGTAGTAAAGACCGTTATTTCCAGGAAAACGCAAAGAAGCTTGTACCGGAAGGCGTGGAAGGCCGTGTAGCATACAAAGGTACTGTTGAAGATACGGTATTCCAGTTAATGGGTGGTTTAAAGTCTGGAATGGGATATTGTGGTGCAGGAGATATTGAGACATTACAAACGACTGGTGAATTTGTTAAAATTTCTGCTGCATCATTAAAAGAGTCACATCCGCATGATATCCATATTACCAAAGAAGCACCAAACTATAGTGTAGAATAGCAGCTGCTATTCTACCGAGAATAATACATACTTAGGAGCTGTCTGGAAATGAAAGGGGGAGTTTTTTATGGCAGTACATGTATTGAATGAAGCAAAAAGATGTTTGAATTGTAAAAAGCCGCTTTGTAGAATTGGATGTCCAATTAATACTTCTATACCTCAGATGATTCAGGAGTTTATGAAGGGGGACATAAAGGAAGCAGGGCAGATGTTATTTGAAAATAATCCGTTGTCTCTGGTCTGTTCTCTGGTCTGTGATCATGATAAGCAATGTGAGGGTCACTGCATTCTGGGAAGAAAAGGTGCTCCGGTACAAATTAGCAGTATAGAGCATTATATTTCAGATACTTGTTTTGATAATATTAAAATGAAACGATCAGAAAGAAATGGAGTAAAAGCTGCTGTTATTGGTTCTGGACCAGCAGGAATCACCATAGCAATTATTTTGGCAGCAAGAGGATATGACGTGACCATTATGGAATCGAAAGATAAGATTGGTGGTGTGCTTCGCTATGGAATACCAGAATTTCGTCTTCCGAAAACTATTTTGGACAGATATAAAAAGCAGATTGTCAGTATGGGAATCAGGATTCGTCCTAACACAACAATCGGCGGATCTATTGGTATTGATGATATGTTTCGGGATGGATATAAGGCAATTTTTATTGGAACAGGTGTATGGCGTCCAAATTCCTTGAAGATAAAAGGGGAAACATTGGGAAATGTACATTTTGCAATTGATTACTTAAGTAATCCGGATTCTTATGATTTGGGAAATAAAGTTGCAATTATTGGTGCTGGTAACTCCGCTATGGATGTGGCAAGAACTGTGATTAGAAAAGGTTCAAGAGATGTTTCCATATTTTCAGTGACTTCGGTTGCGGCAGCTAGTCCACGGGAAGTAGAATATGCGCAAATAGACGGCGTTACGTTTTATTATTGCAAGCAGGCTGTCCAATTAACCGATAAGGGTCCTATTATGCATGATATTATTGTGGATGAGGAGGGGACGATTACTCCAATTTCAGATACAGCCCAGTTATATGAAGCAGATTCTATTATTGTCGCAATCAGTCAGGGACCTAAGAATAATATCGTGTCCACAACGAAGGGAATCGATGTCAATAACAGGGGACTCCTTATCACCAATACGATTGGTGAGACAACGAGAGAAGGAATCTTTGCATCGGGGGATGTTGTAAAAGGTGCCAGAACAGTAGTAGAAGCTGTTAATTTCTCGAAAATTGTTGCAAATGCAATGGATCAATATATGAGTAAAGACCTTTAATGCCAAAGGAGAGAGTGTTTGCTGGAAAAACCTAATCTGGAGTACTACACAGATTGGTTTTTTTTGCATATGATAAATAAAACAATAAATGAGGTTTCACATGGAGAATTATCGTAATCGGCCTGCTATTTCTCTGCCCGAGCAACAGAGAGCGGCTTATTTGGGATTTCAAGGAGAAGTTACAGACATAATTGAAATGGGGATGAACAGCAGAGAATATGGCTGCAATAAGTTAATGCAGGTGGAGGATTCAAATGGACAAATAGTTAACTTTGTAGTGTCATGGCAGACCTATTTTCTAAATGGAGTTAAGATCAATGTGGGAGATGAGATTGTAGGATTTTATAATGCAAATGCTCCTGCTATTTTAATCTATCCACCGCAGTTTCATGCAGAAATTATAGTTTTACTAAGTCCAGGGGAACTGGTGAAAGTGGATTATTTTGACGAAAATTTACTTAGTTCGGATGGTATGTTAAGAATTATGCCTGATGGAAGCACTGAAATTATTTCCAGGAATGGACAGGATTTTACAGCAGATTTGGGAGACAGAAATCTAATCGTGACGTATAGTCGTTCTACTCGTAGTATTCCGGCACAGGCAGTTCCGGAGCAGATTGTTGTAATGTGCTAGAGTGAGTTTGAATGTTGCGATTTTGGAAGCAAAGAAACGTAATAAGAAGCCCGTGGGGCTGGGAAAAAATTAATATTTATCTAATTGATGAATAAAGACCATGCAGTTTTCAGCCTTTGTTGCTGAATTTATGCATGGTCTTTGTATACTGGAGTAACTCTTAAGGTTAATCTAATTGAATTGCTTCGTATCTGTCAAGTAAAACTCTGTATCGAAGATTGAATTAGTAGAACCATTGTGGCTGGGGGTGCATATATTATTAAGAAACAAATTTGAGAGGTGGCTTATGGACATTTATGTGGTGAAGCAAGGGGATTCGTTATTTAAGATTGTTAAGAGGTTTGGAGTGGATCTAAAGAGACTGATGAGTGATAATGGACTCGGAGAAGAGAATACATTGGTGGTAGGTCAGAGTTTGATTATCCAATATCCGGAAGTGGTCTATACTGTCAAAAATGGGGATAGTATTAATAGTATTGCGCAGGCGTTTCATACTTCGCCAATTGAGATATTGAGGAATAATTCGTTGCTTACATATCCTTATGATTTGCATGTAGGGGATGAGCTTGTTATTTCTTATAAGGGGGAGAAACTTAGGAGTATCGAAACGAATGGGTATGCCTATGTTTATATTAGCGAGGATTCACTTAGGAAGGTTTTACCCTTTTTGACGTATCTTTCGGTGTTTAGTTATGGGTATGATATGAATGGACAGTTGCTGCCGCTGGAGGATGAGGCTACTCTCAGGATTACTTCTGATTATAAGACAAGACCAATTTTTGTGTTGTCTAATTTGGATGAAGAAGAGGAGTTTAGTTCGGAAAGAGCGTCGCTTTTGCTAAATGATAAGGCGTTACAGGAAATCGTGATTGATAATGTAATTCAGTATATGAAGGAAAAGAATTTTAAAGGGCTGGATGTGGATTTTGAATATTTGAGGCCTGAGGATAGGGAAGCTTATATAGCTTTTCTTCAGAAGATAACGCAGAGGGCTCATGAAAATGGGTATTTTGTGTTTGTAGCACTTGCACCAAAGACTTCCGCTGAACAGAAAGGGATTCTTTATGAGGCACATGATTATCCCGCAATTGGAAATATTGTAGACGGGGTGCTTTTGATGACCTATGAATATGGATATCTGTATGGAGAGCCTATGGCAGTTTCACCGGTCGATAAGGTGAGGGAAGTGCTTGACTATGCTGTTACAGTAATTCCCAGCGATAAGCTTTTTCTGGGAATGCCTAATTATGGATATAACTGGACCCTGCCTTTTGTTCAGGGAACGGCTGCTAATGTTTTGACGAATGCAGAGGCCGTAGAGTTAGCTGCCTGGTATGGTGCGGAAATTCAGTTTGATAAAGTTGCGCAATCACCATTTTTTGTGTATACAGACGAAGATGGCATAGCACATGAAGTTTGGTTTCAGGATGCAAGAAGTGTTTTTGCTCTTGGAAGTCTGATAGAAGAGTATAATTTAAGGGGGGCCGGCGTTTGGAATGTGATGACGTATTTTCCACAACACTGGCTTGTGCTGAACTCACTGTATGATATTATAATTTAGTAGGAAAAACACTGATTTTTGTTTGGCATTGTGATATAAAATTAGTAAGGAATGGCTTAAATCCCGAAGAAAGAGAAGCAGGATGCGTTTCAAACCAGCTTCTCTTTCTTCTCGACTTAGTTCTTTTCTTTACAATTGAACCATCCGGACGTTTCGCCCAGACAGCGTCGGTTACGGGAGGAGCTATGATGATTTTGTTGGAAAGAATCTAAATAGTTTTATATAGGGAACTTTCTAAAAGTGATGTTAACAGGTGTCAAAAAGAAAACATCACAGAAAGGCGGAGGTGGAGAAGGAAATAGAAGAAAAATGTAATTGTCGAGTTTAATAAAACGTGATAAAATATCCATGGTAGTAGCTTGTGATAAAAGTTATTTGTCAGGTTAGCGCTAACTCAAAAAATAACAAATATTTAAAACATGCTGCTTGTTGCTTTTTTTATGCCAAATGCCAGAGCTCATAAGGCATTTGGTAATGGGCTCGCATGGCGGATAAAATGGGAGTCAGGATATTAGCTTACGATTGTCAGATGACAGAGGATTGATATAGATAAGATGGTGCCTATAAGATAATAACCTGTAAAGGATGTTCTCTCTTCTAAGCAAATGGGGAGAATATATATACAATAGGAAAAGTAACTGGCGGTGCGGGCAACAGTACCCGCATTTCTTTACGTAAGGAGTACGTATGTTAGATAAGATTGTGGAACCATTACTTAAATGGTATGATGCGAATGCGAGGATTTTACCATGGAGAGAAGAGCCTAGCCCTTATAGGGTATGGGTGTCAGAGATTATGCTGCAGCAAACGCGTGTTCAGGCAGTGAAGCCATTTTTTGAACGCTTCATAACTGCTTTGCCAACGATAAAGGATTTAGCAGAGTGTGATGAGATTAAGTTGATGAAATTATGGGAGGGCTTAGGATATTATAATAGGGTACGCAACATGCAAATAGCAGCAAAATCCATTATGGAGGAGTTTGGTGGAGAAATGCCGGATAATTATAAGCAGGTTCTTTCATTGAAAGGAATCGGAAGTTATACGGCGGGAGCAGTTTCTTCTATCGCTTTCCAAATAGCAGTTCCAGCAGTGGATGGAAACGTGTTGAGAGTGATTTCGAGGGTGATTGCAAGTTATGAAGATATTTTAAAAGCATCAGTAAAGAAACAAATGGAAGATAAGATTGCGAAAATAATTCCGCTAGACAGACCAGGTGACTTTAATCAGGCATTGATGGAGCTTGGAGCAATGATATGCATTCCAAATGGCATGCCCAATTGTGAGATGTGCCCCTTGGAATGGATATGTAAGGCACATGAAATGTGTATTGTCACAGAACTGCCTAAGAAAACGCAAGGGAAGGCAAGGAAAATTGAAGATAGAACAGTTCTTATTATTAAAGATGGGGACAAGGTGCTTTTACAGAAAAGACCTTTAAAGGGATTGTTAGCGGGACTTTATGAATTTCCCAATGTGTTAGGACATTATAGTAATGATGAGGTGCTGGCATTGTTGAAGGAAAAGCAGTTGTCACCCTTACGTATACAGAGGCTAAGAGAATCGAAACATATTTTTTCTCATTTAGAATGGAGAATGATTGGATATGTCATAAAAGTGGAAGAGATGACCGAACCCAGTGAATTTGAATATATGTTTGTAGACACCAAGGAAGCTGTAGAGACATATGCGATACCAGCAGCTTTTCAGGCGTATACCAGATATATAAATATTAGATTGGGTGAGGTAAAATAGGAATAGCTACAATCTGGCGGTAGGTATTCTATGACGGACGAAATTCCAGGGAGCGTTATCTTAAGGCACACAAACGCTCCCTGGAATCTCTGGTGCTGCAGTTAATAATGGGTTATGCCTGAATAGTAGCTATGTATATTTTTAATTTAAATTTAATAAAAATGATATGAAAAATAGTGAGATAGGGATTATAATATTAAATGGAAGTAGTATTTTATTTTCAAGCAAATTGTGTATGCAGTAGGCAAGCTTGAAAGAAAATCGCTTTCAAGCTTGAGTCTGTGAATCAAAAGAACATGCAGGCATGTCCCCTTGATTCATTAGGAGGAAAATTATGACATATGACAGCATTATAATAGGGGCGGGAATTGCCGGTAGTGTGATCGCAAGGGAACTTGCTGAAAAAGCAGATAAACAAGTACTTTTAATAGAAGAGAGACAACATATTGGTGGAAATTGCTATGATGAAAAGGATGAACATGGTATCCTTGTGCATCAATATGGCCCTCACATTTTTCATACGAATATAGATCGGGTTTACGAATACCTGTCTCATTTTACCGATTGGTACCATTTTAAACATGAAGTAGTAGCAAATGTATATGGGAAATTAATTCCAGTTCCATTTAATCTGAATACTTTATATATGGTTTACAAGGAAGAGAAGGCGAGAGCTTTAGAAGAAAAGCTAGTCGGCATCTATGGATTAGAATCTCGTGTACCAATTCTGAAGCTTTGTGAGAGTGAAGATGAAGACATCAGGGGGATTGCTGAATATGTATATGAAAATATTTTTCTGCATTATACCATGAAGCAGTGGGGGCAAAAGCCGGAAGAAATTGACTCGGCTGTGACAGGGAGGGTTCCAATATTGATTTCAAGGGATAACGGTTATTTTCAGGACAAGCATCAGGGGATTCCATTAAATGGATATACTTATATGTTTGAGAAAATTTTGGATCATCCAAACATCAATGTAAGGCTGGGCGTAGATGCGAGAGACTTAATTAAAATGAATGGTAACATCACTTTTGAAGGCAAGGAGTTTACGGGCGAAGTGATATACACAGGTTCGATCGATGAATTATTTGACTGTGAATATGGAAGACTGCCTTATCGTTCTTTAGAATTCGATTTTTCCTATAAGGAGGAGTCTCCATTTCAAAGTAAAGGTGTGGTAAACTATACGGTAACAGAGGAATATACAAGAATTACGGAATTCAAGTATCTGACTGGGCAGACGGATGTAAGTGGAACTTCGATTGTGAAAGAATATCCATTTGCTTATACAGGTGCAAAGGGTCAGATTCCATATTATGCAATTCAAAACGAAGAGAATGGTAATTTGTATAAGAAGTATTTAGAAAAGACGAGACATTTTTCTAATTTTTTCTTACTTGGAAGGCTTGCAGAATATAAATATTATAATATTGATATTATAGTATCCGCTGCTATGGATTTGGCAGAAAAGATAATCTGTTCCAGCAAACAGATTGAGGAGGTCAAGATATGAAGATATTATCCATAGCGGTTCCCTGCTATAATTCAGAGGCTTATATGAAAAAATGTATAGACTCTTTATTAGCAGGCGGAGATGAAGTAGAGATAATAATAGTAGATGATGGCTCCAGGGACAATACAGCCGGGATTGCAGATGAATATCAGGAAAAATACCCTACCATCGTAAAAGCGATTCATCAGGAAAATGGCGGGCATGGCCAAGGAGTTAATGCTGGCATTAAACATGCAACAGGAGCTTATTTTAAAGTGGTTGATAGTGATGACTGGGTAAATGAACAGGCATATAGTAAGATTTTAGAGTCATTAAGAAATATATTGACCGGTCCTGATGGAGTAGATATGGTAATTAGCAATTTCGTCTACGAAAAGCAGGGTGCAAAAAGAAAAAAAGTAATGCATTATCATTCAGCATTTCCGAAAGAAGAGATTTTTACATGGGATCAAGTAAGGTATCTGCACATAGGGCAGTATATTCTTATGCATTCCGTTATATACAGAACACAGCTATTAGTAGATTGTGGACTGAAGCTTCCAAAGCACACCTTTTATGTGGATAACTTATTTGTTTACCAGCCATTGCCCTATGTAAAAACCATGTATTATATAGATGTTAATTTTTACAGATACTTTATAGGGCGGGATGATCAATCGGTAAATGAAACAGTGATGATTAAAAGAATCGACCAACAGATATTTGTCAATAAAATAATGATTGATACGTTTTTATCTAAAAAGGTTCATAACAAAAAATTGAGAAGGTATATGATTAATTATTTGGATATCATAACCACGGTTTCTTCAATTATGCTGATTCGTTCCGGTACGGAAGAGAATTTAGAGAAAAAAAATGAATTATGGCAGTATTTGAAAAAAAGTGACATTCATTTATATCACAAATTAAGATTGGGGTTATTCGGGGGAGCTATGAATTTACCGGGCAGAGGTGGAAGAAAAGTGTCTATTGCTGCATATAAAATTTCACAAAAATTTGTTGGATTCAATTAGAAGAAGATGTTTGAATAAAATGAAAACCTCCGCTCAATGTCAACACAGTTGGTTGACAATGGGATCATAAGAAGTACGCTGCGCATACTTCTTATGTTATTTGCGGCTTTAGGCGCTGGCCGGTAACTGCCCCTTATAGGGGCGAGCAAACCACCCGTTTGATGCGTTTGACGGGTGGTCATGATTCAAGCATGTTTTTTAGGGTTTTTCCGTTGTAATAGTTTGACTTTAGAGTAGTCTATTTTATAAACAACAATATAGCATATAATTGCAAGTATAATACCGGAAATAACATCAATAATAGAGTGTTGTTTTAAAAACATGGTTGATAATATAATTAAAATCATTAGAATAAAGGAGCTGACCTGAATCCATTTATGTTTTCTTAACTGTTTATTTTTGGAAATCGCTATATGGGTGGCAATTGAATTAAAAACGTGGATACTTGGTAAGATATTAGTAGAAGTATCTGTCTGGTATAGCATCCTTACCATGTCTACAAAGATATTATCTCTGACAAATTGTATAGGGCGGAGATTCTGCCCATTGGGATAGACGTAAGATACTATGATAAAAACAGTCATTCCAATAGCTAAAAATGCCGTAAAATGGTAATAATCAGTTTTATCTGTAAATATTAAGTATACTACAGTGACAGCGACATAAATAAACCAAAGTATATAAGGGATTATAAAAAATTCACAGAATGGAATGTATTGATCCAATTTTGACTCAATAAGATGAATATTTAAATTCATTTGATTGATGCTTTCTAAATTGGAAAAGCACAGCATATATAATATCCCATAAGCCGGCGCAAGCCATGCATGTTTATATTTTTTACAAAAGTTCAAATTTTCACCGCCTTTTAAGAAATCTCGTGCATAAAAAAAATTATATCATAGGATGTTAGATATAACAATTGAATTTAGGAATTTAAGAAAGTTTAAAAGATTTTAATATAAAAACGTAAGATTAGGAGCTATTTCGAAAAAAACTATACAAGTTGGGGGTATATTTGCGTTATAACGAAAACTTGGAGGTGGAAATACTTTCATTACGAATTGTGCCGCAAGCGTAAGCGGCGGAATGGAGATAATATGATAATTCAAAAAGAGTTTTTTCATGGTGTCATGGTTGTTAGAATGCAGAATGAAAATCTGGCATTGTTGATTTGTCCGGAAGATGGTATGAATATATATAGTATTCAGTATAAAGGACAGCCAACTGTTTCTTTTGATGAGGAAAAATGGAGTCAAGGCAGAACGTTTAGTGTGCCGATCCTGTATCCAACGCCTAATCGAGTTGAGAATGATAAGTTTTGGTGGGAGGGGGTTGCTTATACAGGGAAAACCCATGGATTGGTAAAGAACGCTCCTTTTGAAATTACGAAACAATTATGTAAGGATGATAAAATCGTTCTTGAGGGACGTCTGGATTGGCGAAAAGGTAGTGAATTTTATGTGGAGTTTTCCTTTGAAAGCCTGCTGGATATTCAGATAACGTTACAAGGAGATAAGATTAACTACAAATATACGATTACAAATAATGATACGAAAGAATTACCATATGGATTTGCACTTCATCCTTACTTCGTTATTGAGAACAAAAATACGGAATTTATAGTAAATGTGAATACGGTAATGGAGATGACCGAGAAAAATTTGCCTACAGGTAAGATGCTGACTGTGAAGGACACTATGTTTGATTTGCATGAAACATCAAAGGTGGTGGGGCATAATCTGGATCATGTATATACAGATATCTCGAGTCATCCCATAGCTTGTGTTAGGTATGCAGACTATAGTATGGAAATTGATGCGTCTGCTGTATTTTCCCATATGGTAGTGTTTACACCTAATGACAGGTATTTTTGTCTGGAGAATCAGACCTGTTCTACAAATGCGCATAACTTATATAATAGTGGGTTTAAGAAGGAATCGGGGCTGCAGGTTATTAGGTCTGGTGCGCAGGAAAGCGGAGAAATATCATTTGCTTTTAAAGCTGCAGGAGAACGAAAGCTACAATAACAATAAAGTATTACGATGGAATTGGACTAATTAAACGTATTCATGTAAATAGTGAAAATAGAAAATAACAGATTGTTAGATGTTGTTATTTAAAAAACCGAAAGAAACTTGCATCGCAGGCTTCTTTCGGTTGTGAAAATATGGAATTTAAAGCTGAATCATCTATGCGAAGGCAGTGAGTTCTGTCAATAGCAACAAGTTAACAACTTTAATCCTCCGTAGGAGTCACTCCTCTTTGAGTGAAATAACTTAGGTAGCCGGCATTGAATCCCGCTTCAAAACCTGAGTCAAAACCACAATTATAACCAGTTCTATATATGATAGATTCCTGACCATTTCTATATCCGTCCCCATTATTAGGATCTCCGCAGCATCCGGAGATTTTTGTTGAACCAAAGTTTCCGTTTGTGCAAGCCATCTATAATCACATCCCTTTTTCTAATTAATTATATTATATGGAAAACCTCTGAATATGTGCATAATTTATCCGGCATGAAAAATCCCACGAGCAATGAAAAAAGTGTGGAAAGCTTGCCATACTTGCATTGGCGAATGCTGTGAGGTTCAAATACCCGCATCTTGCTCTTAACTTGCCCCATCTTTTAAAAAGAAAAGAACGCTAAATAATAAATCCTTCAAAAATAAAAGAATCAAATTTTTCAAGCGCTTTGCTATATGCCAGTTCTGAGTCAATTGTCCAGGCCATGGTAGGCGCACGGAAGATATACTTGTTAATTTTGAAACTCAAATTTGAAGTGTGCCTATGGGAATAGGAAATAAAGTCTGGTCGTCCTAAAAAGTTACTGATTAAATATTCAATAATAAAGCATAACAGAATACCCCCGGGAGCCATAGGTTTGGTAAGACCGCCGGAAAGCTGTCCACGAATAACCTGAGGTCTGTGTCTCCTATACCATAATAGGGCAAGGCTGTTGAAGGATTCGATACAATAATCCCCTTCATAGGTAGACAGGATTTCGTCGACCAGTATGCATGTCTTTGTGCTTGATACAGGAAGCTTTATTTCTACTAATAGTGGTATCTTTCCATCTACTAATTTTAAGACATCACTTAATAAAGGAATTTTATTTTGGGTCTGTATAAGACTTAGTTTCTGCAATTCTTCATAGGTTTTTTCACGGACGAGAAGATCAATCTGACAGATTCGGCTTAAGGTGTCATCGTGAAAGACCACAACTTTATCATCCTTAGTAAGCTGTACATCCAGTTCAATTCCATAACCTGCATCCACAGCATTTTTAAAAGCAACCATGGAGTTTTCCGGTACATTTTCAAGATTATTAAAAAGCCCTCTGTGAGCAAAATTCCTATTACAGAATAGTTTCACGGATTTCCGGCGGGGAAATCTTGGGGCTATGGTGTAAAAGTAAAATATAATTATGATGAGCAATATTATGACAAATTTCATTTCGTTCTCCAACATTTATGTTTCTGATAAAACATTTATTTTCTGTATTTTTAATTGAACGATAAGATCCGCCAGGTAGCTGCAATTTTCCCCGTCAACATGGACGGGAAGAAGGGTATCCGATAGTATGTGTGCTTTTTTACAGCGAAAAATATGAATCCCCTGAATTTTCACATGATTTCCTTTAAATGCGCTTGGGAATACAACCGCAATTTTGGCTTTTGGAATGCTGTCTACTACACAGATATCCAGATAATCATCGTTGTTTTCAGCCTCAGGGCAGAAGGCGAATCCCCCGCCTTCATATTTTTGGTTCATTATTGTGATAAAATAACATTTATCGAACTGATAAACTTTACTATCATCTAATGTCAATGTTATCTTAGACGTATTTAATAGCAAAAGTTGTTTTAAGGCGACACCCACATAGGTGAGTTTACCCAATTTCACTTTATTTAGTATGTTTTTTATGGGAGACGTATTGGATTCGAAACAAATGGAAGCATCAAATCCAATTCCCATGCTAACGGCGAATGATTTGGATTTGCCGTTATATAATACGTCTCCAATATCCATACTGCGTATGTATCTGGGATGTAAAATGCAGTCCAGAGCCTCTAATGGTTTCCCTGGAATTGGAAGTCCTTTTGCAAAATCATTGCCGGAACCTGTAGGAATATACCCAAAAGTTGTCTGCTCAAAATCTACGATTCCATTTATAATTTCATTTACTGTTCCATCGCCGCCAACGCCTATGAGAGTAACGGGCGAACCTGTGCCGGTTAATTTTTTTGCAATCTTGGTGGCGTGAAATCGATATTTTGTAAAATGGGCCTTATATTCTACTTGTTCCTCCTTTAACTTTGTCTCAACAGCGTTCCATACATATAGTCCATTTCCGGAGCGGGAAGCCGTATTTACTATAAAATTATACATATTTTCCTCCTAGTAATTCAAGTACGCCTTGGCGTACTTGCTGCGGGCGGATAGTCATGCTTGCATGACCTTGATGCTTTGCAATCTGCCGGAGGCTTTATCTCAAAGAGAGATTGGACTCCAACTGAGACGTATTTCTTATTCCGAACCCGGCATAATTGGATTTATCCAGCTATGCCAGGCTTCCACTTCATAGAGGGAGTCTTATCTTGCACTGAGATAAATCTTTTTATATTGTATCAGTTTTATATTCTGGGGACAAGGTATCTTTTTAAGAATTAACTCTCCCATAAAATCACTGGTTACTTCAGTTAATGATTTTCATATATGAAATTACTGTTGTAATCAGAGATTTCAAGGAATTTCGTCCGTCTTAGAATACAAAATGATCACAGCAAAAATAATTCGAAGTGATTCACAGATAGACGGTTATGGGGGGGGTGTGGTACAATAATATAAAGGCGAAAAGTATGGTGACCAAACGTTACGTTTTATTTATCCGCAGAAGTTGTAGAATATAAAAATGATCAGGCAATAGTAAGACAGTAAGAGGTGATTAATATTGGATACTTTAGTGAATTTAGGACTTACGGATACAAAGGAAATCGCTTCCATTGGGAAGGCGATTTCATCAGAGATCAGAATAGAAATATTAAGGATATTGTCAAAGGAGCAATTGAATGTGAATGAGGTGGCAGAGAGGGTGAATATAGCCGCCTCTTCAGCGGCTATGCATATTAAGGTGCTGGAAGAGTCCGGAATCATAAGGACCAAGTTAAAGCCGGGGCTACGCGGCTCCATGAAAATTTGTATCAAACAGGTGAATAAGGTGGTTCTGGATTTGCTGCCGGAAGAGAGGGAGGAAAATATAGAGGCAATCAGTATGCCTGTTGGAAACTTTGTGGATTATAAAGTTTTCCCAACCTGTGGTATTGTGAATGATATGGGGCATATAGATGAAGAAGATGAGCCAAGATGTTTTTACAATCCGAAGCGTACTACGGCAAAATTAATCTGGTTTGGAAATGGATATCTGGAGTATCGGTTTTCAAATGCCAGAATTCAGAAAGAGGAGTTAAAAAGCGTAGAAGTATCAGCGGAATTATGCTCGGAAATTGCTAATTATAATTTGGCATGTGCCTCCGATATTACGTTATGGGTGAATGGGATTGATGCGGGAACATGGAATTGTCCCAGTGATTTTGGGGGCAGGCGCGGGAAGTTGAATCCGGAGTGGTGGCCTGATAAGAATACCCAGTATGGAACTTTGAAAACCTGGACTATTAACCATGCCGGGACATATATCGATCAGGAAAAGGTAAGTGATATACCATTAAAAAAATATCACCTGGCAGAACATCCTTTTATATCCATAAGAATCGGAATTAAAGAAGGAGCGGCTCATATTGGCGGTGTCAATATTTTTGGAGATTCCTTTGGAGATTATCCTCAAAATATTATATTGAAACTAATATATTAAAAAAGTCTGTATAAACTGCACCTAAGGTGTTAAATGCTGCTTTACTTTATCTCTATCTATGATATAATAAGAACATAATAATTGAATTAAAACAATGAAGATGTTTTGATGAAAGGAGATATTATGAAGGCAAAGGTATTAAATAAATTCAATGGAATATTTGGAACTGGTGGAGATATCAGAATCTATTTTGCACCGGGAAGAGTCAATTTGATAGGGGAGCATACAGACTATAATGGGGGACATGTATTTCCTTGTGCGTTAACGATTGGAACGTACGGAGTGGCAAGGAAAAGAGTGGATAAAAAATTACGCTTTTATTCTGAAAACTTTGCACAATTTGGCGTTATTGAGTCCAGTCTGGAAGATTTGGTATATGATAAAGAAAGTAATTGGGCCAATAATCCAAAGGGTGTCGTATGGGCTTTTAAAGAAAAGGGTTATGAGATAAAAGAAGGGTTTGATCTCCTTTTATTTGGAAATATCCCCCCCGCTTCAGGGCTTTCTTCTTCTGCCTCTGTAGGAATTATGACTGGAGTTATGTTAAAAGATATGTATGGCTTTAATGAAATCGATATGGTGCATATGGCTTTGCTTGGACAATACGCAGAGAATAAGTTCACTGGTGTAAACTGTGGTATTATGGATCAGTTTGCAATCGCCATGGGTAAAAAGGATAATGCAATTTTCCTTGATACAAGTGATTTATCCTATGAGTATGCGCCTATTAAACTGGAAAATGCTAAGATTGTAATCACCTGCAGCAACAAGAAAAGAGGACTTGCTGATTCTGCATATAATGCGAGAAGAAACCAATGCGAATCAGCGTTAGCGGATATTCAGACTGTGAAATCTATAAATTCCCTCGGGGAGTTGTCAGAAGAGGAATTTGAAAAGGTAAAGGGTGCCATTAAAGATCCTGTTTGTGCGATGAGAGCAAAACATGCAGTATATGAGAATCAAAGAACCATAAATGCAGTAAAGGCTTTGAAAGCCAATAACATAGCATTATTCGGAGAGCTGATGAATCAGTCTCATATTTCATTAAAAGAGGATTATGAAGTGACCGGACTGGAACTGGACACTTTAGTGGAAGCAGCCTGGGAGATAAAGGGTATCATAGGTTCCAGAATGACTGGAGCCGGATTCGGTGGATGTACGGTCAGTATAGTTGAAAATGATGTGATAGATGAGTTTATTAAAACGGTAGGTAAAAAATATGAAGATGTAGTTGGATATGCTGCGGATTTCTATGTAGTAGAAGTAGGATCGGGTGCAGGCATATTATAAATAGGAAATTTTAGTGAATCTATAAGAGAGGAAGGAAGATTATTATGGCAATATTAGTTTTAGGAGGAGCAGGATATATAGGCTCACATACGGTTTATGCACTAAATGAAAAAGGAGAAGATGTAGTCATTATTGACAATCTGGAAACTGGTCATATAGAAGCCGTACATCCGGATGCAAGATTTTATCAGGGAGATATTCGAAAACGAGAATTTTTAGACAGTGTATTTGATAAAGAGGCCAATATTGATGCTGTGATACATTTTGCAGCCAATTCTCTTGTTGGCGAGAGTATGGTAAATCCCTTAAAATATTATGACAATAATTTATGTGGAACAAAAGTATTGTTAGAAGCTATGGTTGCCCATAGAATTAAAAATATTGTATTTTCCTCAACTGCAGCAACTTATGGTGAGCCAGAGAGGATCCCAATTTTGGAAAGTGATAAGACCGAACCGACCAACACTTATGGAGAAACAAAATTGTCCATGGAAAAAATGTTTAAATGGACCGGTCAGGCTCATGATTTGAACTATGTTTCTCTTAGATACTTCAATGCCTGCGGTGCTCATGAAAGTGGAGCAATTGGAGAAGCACATAGCCCTGAGACCCATTTAATACCCCTTATTTTGCAGGTGCCTCTTGGTCAGAGAGAAGCGATTTCTGTATTTGGTAAAGATTATGATACAAAAGATGGAACCTGTATCAGAGATTATATTCATGTAACAGATTTGGCACAGGCTCACATTTTAGCTGTGAAATATCTGTTAGATAGAAATGAGAGTAATATATTCAATCTTGGAAACGGTGTTGGATTTACGGTGAAAGAGGTTGTAGAAACAGCGGAACAGGTAGTAGGAAAACCTATCAATTCCATAATGGCAGAGCGAAGAGCAGGGGATCCGGCAGTTTTGATTGCTTCCAGCGAAAAAGCAGAGTCGGTTCTTGGGTGGAAACCAGAACATGCAGATTTGAAAAAAATCATTTCTTCAGCATGGGCATGGCACAGTACTCATCCAAATGGTTATGAGTCTTAATATTAGAATTTCAGCACTTTAACCGCCAAAGTAAGTCACCCGCTTCTATGCGAAGCGAAAGCGGTGGGTGTGACTTACCTGTTTCAGTGAGAGTTCTTACGTTCACTAAAAAGAAAACGGAGCTGCTGGGAGGTTACGGGCAAGTAGAAAAGCGGATTGCGAGTGTCCAATTTGCTCAATACCATTCAGGCGGAAAGGAGAACTTATGATTTATGAACATATTAAAAATTTGGTGCAATATGGATTGGAAACGACGCTTATAAGGCCGGAGGATAAAGTTTATACCAGAAATTTGATTTTAGATTTATTAAATTTAGAGGACTATATAGAGACAGAGTATACCTATCAAAATATAGATTTGGAAGAGGTATTGCAGGAAATTTCACATTATGCATATCGAGAAGGAATTTTAGAGGACAATGGGGTTGCTTACAGAGATCTATTTGATACCAGAATCATGAATTGTCTTGTTCCAAGACCTAGTCAGGTAATTGATAGATTTTTTGAATTGTATAAGGAATCCCCTGTCAAAGCAACAGATTATTTTTATAAATTCAGTCAGGATACGGATTATATAAGAAGATACCGTATTAGAAAAGATCAGAAATGGGTTAGTAAGAGTAAATATGGTGATATTGATATCACGATTAATTTATCAAAACCAGAAAAAGACCCTAAGGCTATAGCGGCAGCGAAGACTGCAAAGCAGATTTTTTATCCGAAATGTCTTCTATGTAAGGAGAATGTGGGGTATGCTGGAAGAATGAATCATCCGGCAAGAGAGAACCACAGAGTGATACCGGTTCAAATAAATGGAAGTGAATGGGGGCTTCAATATTCGCCTTATGTGTATTATAACGAGCATTGTATTGTGTTTAACGGTGAACACATACCGATGAAGATAGATAAAGAGGCATTTATAAAATTATTTGATTTTATAAAAATACTGCCACATTATTTTGTAGGCTCTAATGCAGATTTACCAATAGTCGGCGGTTCTATTCTGAGTCATGATCATTTTCAGGGAGGTAATTATACCTTTGCAATGGCGAAAGCTTCGATTGAATCTTATTATTGTGTAAAGGGTTTTGAGGATGTGGAAGTTGGTATTTTGAACTGGCCAATATCTGTGATTCGCACAAGGTCAAAAGATGAAAAGCGTTTGATTCAGCTAGGTGATTATATATTGCAGCAGTGGAGAGACTATACGGATATAGAATCCTTTATTTTTGCGCAGACAGATGGAGAGCCTCATAATACCATAACTCCAATTGCTAGAAAAACTCAGGATGTGTTTGAACTTGATTTGGCTCTTAGAAATAATATCGCGACAGAGGAACATCCTTTTGGGGTTTATCACCCGCATGCTGAGCTTCATCATATTAAGAAAGAAAATATTGGACTTATTGAAGTGATGGGGCTTGCCGTTTTACCCGCAAGGTTGAAAGATGAAATGGAATTAGTATCAGAATACATTTTAGGCGAAAAGGATATACGCTCGAATCCTGTGATTGAAAAGCATGCGGATTGGGTAGATGAATTTATTAATAAATATGAGGACGTGAAGGAATCTAATATTACGAAGATTTTGCAGAGTGAAATAGGAAATGTCTTTGTAAGAGTGTTAGAGGATGCAGGTGTTTATAAGTGTACAGAAGAGGGGCGCAGAGGATTCAAAAAATTTATTGATTCCTTGTAGAATAAACGGGAGTCAATGAAGAAGTATTTAGAATGAATGATAGGTGGTTAGATGAATTTTTTAGATAATATTACAGAGTTTATTTTTGTGAAGGATGAGCCGGAGCCTGTGGATATTATTTTTATCACTGGAGGGGCTTATCCGGAGGTAGGGGAGACAGCGGCAAGGCTATATATGAATGGATATAGCAGGAGGATATTGCCCTCTGGAAAGTTCGGTATTTTGCAAGGGAGGTTTCCCGGAGCTGCTGTCAGAAAAGAAATATATGACGGTGAATATTATACAGAGTGGGAATTTATTAAGGATGTGCTGATTAAAAATGGGGTTCCAAGGAGTGTGATTTTAAAAGAGGATCAGGCGGCGTATACTTACGAGAACGCTATTTACTCCAGAAAGGTAACGGATCAGGCTGGCATTGAAGTGAAAACAGCAATCATTTGCTCTCAGGCTTACCATGCTAGAAGATCTCTTATGTATTATCAGATTCAATATCCGGATACGCTTTTTTATGTTTGTCCGACTAATACACAGGGGATTACAGCGGATAATTGGTTTTTGGAAGAGGAGAAAATAGATAAGGTACTGGGGGAAGTAGAACGTTGTGGAAAACAGTTTACAAAGATTATTAAAGATAAAGCCCGAGGTCAATTTTAGGAACTGTCAAAATAATGTCTAGCATCTGTAGGGATATTTTGTGTCAGACGCTCTAGGAAAATTGCTTGTGCTCCTTCACTCTTTTTAACAATTCTACCGTTCTGTCTTTTTCTTCGAGCTGTAGCTTCAGACGATTGTAAAAATACCTCCAAAGTAGATTTTGGTTATTTTCCTTGTCTACTTTAGAGGTATTATATCATTAACCGACAGCCCCATATTGAGCGAAAGCAATAGTGTCGCATAGCTTGATTATTTATCCCAGTTCAACAAGATAAGATTCCCACTTCTATAAGTGGTGAGATTAAGCAATTTTGTCTCAGTGATAGTCCGATTTCTCACTGCGTTTAATGCCTCCGGCGGATTGCGCATTAAGTTAAGTAAGCTTGACTTGCGATGTATTATGTTATGCGGGCATGACGCACCGATCCCAGCAAAAGGTGTATTTGAAATTCAATATTAAATTATTTCGGAAAACTTGGTTCTAAGTTGAAAGTTAATTTGTTCATAATATGCAAGTTTTTAGTACGGAAATGCACAGATTTAGTAAATTTGAAATGCTATACTGAATATAGAAAAATGAAATACGAAGATGTCTTAGGAAAGGAAGGTGGATTATGGAGCTTAGAACAGCAGCATCTCCAAAAGATGTAAAGCATTACACTACAGATAGATTAAGAGAAGAATTTCTTATTCAGAATTTATTTGCCGCAGGGGAAACTAAGATGGTATACAGTCATATTGACCGAATTATTACGGGAGCTTCTATGCCAATTGCACCATTAAAATTGAAAGCAGGTGATGAATTAAGAGCAGAATACTTTTTACAAAGAAGAGAATTGGGAGTTATTAATATTGGTGGCAAAGGTACTATTACTGTAGATGGAACAGAATATGTATTAGAGAATAAAGATGGTATCTATATTGGAATGGGTTCACAGGATGTTACTTTCGCAAGTGAAGAAGAAAAAAATCCAGCTAAATTCTATTTTAATAGTGCACCAGCACATATGACTTATCCAACGGTACTTATTAAACCAGAGGATTGTGTGACAGTTGAACTTGGTTCATTGGAAGATGCAAATCATAGAATTCTTCGCAAATATATTCTTCCAGGACAGGTGGAAAGCTGTCAGCTTGAGATGGGCATGACACAGTTAATGCCGGGAAGTGTTTGGAACACGATGCCTTGCCATACACATGACAGAAGAATGGAAGTTTATCTTTATTTCGATATGAAAGAAGATGCTATCGTTATGCATTATATGGGAGAACCAAAAGAAACAAGACATATTGTTATGAGAAATGAAGAAGCGGTTATTTCACCAAGCTGGTCAATTCATTCAGGAAGTGGTTCAAGAGCTTATACCTTTATCTGGGGTATGGTTGGCGAGAATCAGGATTTCGATGATATGGATACCGTGCAAATGACGGAATTGCGATAAGTTTAAAGGCTATGCCCACAGGAATAAATGAATAGGTAACTATGCATGGATAGATAAATTTAGGAGGAAATAAAAATGGGAATATTGAATCACTTTTCATTAGAAAGAAAAATTGCATTAGTAACAGGAGCTTCTTATGGAATTGGATTTGCAATTGCAAAAGGATACGCAGAAGCAGGAGCAACAATCGTATTTAATGATATTAAACAAGAATTAGTTGATAAAGGTTTAGCAGCATACAAAGAAGAAGGAATCACTGCTCACGGTTATGTCTGTGACGTTACAAATGAGGAGCAGGTAAATGAGTTGATTGCCAAAGTGGAAAGTGAAGTTGGAGTTATTGATATTCTTGTAAATAACGCAGGTATTATCAAACGTATCCCAATGCTGGAAATGACAGCTGCAGAATTCAGACAAGTAATTGACATCGACTTAAACGGACCATTTATTATGGCGAAAGCAGTTATTCCAGGCATGATCAATAAAGGTCACGGAAAAATTATTAACATTTGTTCTATGATGAGTGAACTTGGACGAGAAACAGTTTCTGCTTATGCTGCGGCTAAGGGTGGATTAAAAATGCTAACAAAGAACATTGCATCTGAATATGGCGAATTCAATATTCAGTGTAATGGTCTTGGACCAGGGTATATTGCAACTCCACAGACTGCTCCATTAAGAGAAGAAGGACATCCATTCAATAGCTTTATTCTTGCGAAAACACCGGCAAATCGCTGGGGAGAGCCACAGGATCTTACGGGGCCTGCAGTTTTTTTGGCATCTGAGGCATCAGACTTCGTAAATGGACACGTTCTTTATGTTGATGGTGGTATCCTTGCTTATATTGGAAAGCAGCCTTGATGGTATCCACTGTTGATAAGGCATTGGCTAACCGCTCCCATGAGACCGCATCCTGAGATTGCCTTTCGCATTCAGTGGCTCCATACAGAATCGCTGGTTCTGTGAGTCAGAACAGTTTAGTCTGTGAATAGTAATAAGTGTAAAGCACAAAAACAGGGAGCAAGAAATAATAAACATAAAATATAAAACATAAAACATAAAGCATAAAGCATATAAGGAGTTTATACAATGAAAATTGCAGTAATTAATGAGAATAGCCAAGCGGCTAAGAATAGTGTGTTGGTTGATACACTTAAGAAGGTGGTTGGCCCAATGGGGCATGAAGTTTTTAATTATGGAATGTATGCAGCTGAAGATGAAAGTCAGTTAACATACGTTCAGAATGGTATTTTGGCAGCAATTTTGTTGAATTCAGGAGCAGCGGATTTTGTTGTGACTGGCTGCGGTACCGGAATGGGCGCTATGCTGGCTTGTAATTCTTTCCCTGGAGTTGTTTGCGGGCTTGTGATTGATCCATCTGATGCATTTATGTTTTCACAGATTAATGATGGGAATGCAATTTCTCTTCCATTTGCAAAAGGATTTGGTTGGGGTGCTGAATTAAACCTTCAGTATATCTTTGAAAAATTGTTTGCATGTGAGGGCGGACAAGGATATCCGAAAGAGAGAGCTGTTCCAATGGCTAATAATAGAAGAATTTTAAGTGAAGTGAAAAAGATTACTTATGCGGATATTATGACAATCCTTAAGAATCTTGATCAGGGTTTATTAAAAGGTGCAGTGAATGGAGAGAAGTTCCAGGAATATTTTTTTGCGAATTGTAAATGTGATGAGATTGGCGAATATGTGAAATCAGTCTTGGCATAGGAGACAGCCTGCATTATTTAACCTCAGTGCAAGATAAGTCTTCCATTTTTATAAAGTGAAATCCGAATAGGTTGGTAAGAAATTCTTCTCTTCTGTAACCATGATGATTTTGGAGGTTTGAGATGCATAAAATATGGATGAAAGAAGGAGGTTTAGAATGACAGCATTATCATTGAAGATTTTGGATAAGGATGGAAATATAAAAAGAGGGAATACAAGTAATGATGAGGTATTCTTAGTGTATGAGCAGGAATATGTTGATGGTGATAGGATTGTTTTAACAACGGATGAAACAGATATTCATCTTATTGTACAGGTAGATGATGCGATGGGAAACGCATTTACTTACATAAAGAAAAATGAAGTTATTTATCATATACCATTTGGTGAGAAGAGAATATCTTATTCGCCAAAGGCTTTTACTGGAGCCATGCATTTGCTTTTTGCAAGGATTGCTACTGCTTGGGAAATTGCAAATTATAAGAATCTGGCACTTAATGTTGTGGATCAACATGGAGAACCTGGGCTTTTCCCCCATGCTTTAGCGAATGTGGAAACCAGAGGAGAATCCGTTTTTGCCGCAAGAAATGCTATTGATGGGGTGAGATATACGAGGTCTCATGGTTCTTGGCCTTTTGAGTCATGGGGAATTAATCAGCAGGAGGATGCAACAATTAAGGTTGATTTTGGAAGGATGGTAGAAGTTGATAGGATTATTATGTATACAAGAGCGGATTTTCCGCATGATAACTGGTGGGTGAAAGTAACACTGGCTTTTTCGGATGGATCAGAAATAATTTGGGATTTGGAAAAGAGCGATACGGGTCACGTATTGGAATTTGAGAAAAAGCAGATTGAGTGGGTGCAGTTACACGATTTAATCAAGTCTGATGATCCGGCACTATTTCCAGCATTGACTCAGTTGGAAGTTTATGGTTCAGATGCGTAGACGTATTATCAGATGCTTTTAGAATTTTTTATTCGATTATATTTGGTACTATAGATGTTAGGGAAGCATATTTGAATTTTGATTTTGTTATTTATTATTTCCACACCAACAAAATATAATGCGAAAATGAATTATTTTGATACATCAACAGTGGAAGCTGTGATTGAACTGAATACATATCTGGCACCCAGAGTAACCTTTTTAATGAATTGGATACTTATGCTGAGATGAGAGGTCTCAATGCGATGCAGAGCAAAGGGCATTGAAGTTGTCATTTATGAACCAACAATGAAAGAGGAAACTTTGTATAAATCAAGAGTTATTCTTAGTTTAGATGAGTTTAAAAAAATATTGGATGTGATTGTCGCAAATTGATATAATGATGATATTGGTGATGTACTGGATAAGGTATGTACAAGAGATTTGTATTTTAGAGATTAATAAAGTTATTTTATAAAGCCAGAAAGTATTGTTAAAAAATATTTTCTGGCTTTTTGGGTTCTTAAAGGAAAGAGAATTATTTAGCAGCTTCTTTGGCAAAAGTGGTATCCACTAGATCAGCATAAGGAACTCTTTTTCCTTAGTACTTGAGTATCTTGAAGGTACAACACTCTTTTATGAATATCAGAAAATTGCAGAAACGGAATAGAGGATATATTATAAAAGCAAGTATGCTATGACAGCACACTTGCTTTTTCATTAATACTGCTAGTGACTATTCAAAGGAGAGTAGCCCACTGGTTTATTCTTCATCAATAAACTCAATATTCTTCAAAGCATAAGCCAACGCCATGCACATAAGTTCATTTCTGGAACGATTGGTTTTATTAGCCCAATCTTCATACTGTTTTTGCAGTTTTTTTTCAATTCGCAAGGTCATGTTTACGGATTTTTCTTCTCTGAAATCAGGTTTCCTGCTTACTTTAAACTTTTCTGATGATCTGTTTTCGCTCAAGTTCTTCCCCTCCATTATGAGCTAATTATAATACACGTGACCACTAGAAAAAATATTGCAATTATGCAACAATTAGTATATTATAAAAGTGCAATATAAACGCTGAGCTTTCAATAGCCCATCAAAGAAATCATCCATAGAGGAAACTTTATATAATTCTTTCATGGCTAATAATACGCTTATTCGTATGCTGTATTTTTCTTGTTCCATTTGCGATACAATTTCTCGGCTAGCTGGAAGCCCTAAGACTTGTAGTCTGGCGGCGACCTCATCCTGTGTTAGCCCTGCATCTTGTCTCAATTTTTGGAGATTAACGCCAATGGACACATCTTGTTTAAGTTTTATAGACATAGTATTCTCCTTCTTATAATCTCTTTGGAATGGATGTGTTCCAAATACAATTTTATATATTTTATTAAGCATCTACGGAATGTATAGATTCCAATTTAGAGTTAAGGGAATTAGTGCTAGCGCTGCTGTCACCACACCAGACCTCATTGATGTGTGGACGTTCATAGCGGCGCATATCCTGATTAGTGATTGTTTTCATTTCCACTGCAAGAAGGTTCAGATAACGGTTAACCGTGGATTCGGATAATTCTACCGGTCTAATGCTTCCGTTGTCATGGAGCTGCCGGTAGATTGCGGCTGCAGACATGCGTGGATAGTTGGATTTCAGATATTTGATCTGTTCCTGAAGTTCATCATCCAGTTTTCTGGGCTTGCCAAGATCCGCACGGGAAGATGGAATCAGAGCATCAAAACCGCCACGATTGTAGTGGTTGTACCATTTCTTGATTGTGGTTGGAGCAAAGTGTTTTGTAGTGCTATCCGGAGCGGTCACGCCCTTGGCAGAGGCATCACGAAAGAAAGCCTCATGGGAGGGTTTCATTTCATTGGTCGTGTCAGGTTATGTGGGTTTTGGGAAGAGGATGTTTGGCGTGGTTTTAATCTGCATGAACTGGCGATGAAAGCAAGAAAAACAAAGCCTGATGAAAGGAATGGATAAGAGGAGGGAGAGATGTTCAGAAAGGAGCCGCTGCATCCAGTGGCGGATATATCTGCGGATAACAGAGCGGATGTTGCTTTCATCTATGGAAGGTGTTCCATCCATGATGGCAGAGAAATCACCAGAGTTCTTGGAACGGGAAATGATGCTGACCTGGTCAGGGAGAGAAATCTGGGAATAAGGAACGAGGGAGGACAATAATAATGCATGGGTGGTTCCACAATTACCACACTGTACACGGCAGATGTGCAGACGGATAGAACCATCCTCAGATTTGACACTGCGGTCATAGTAGCCATGAATCGTAAGACATCCAGAATGATCACAGCTGCAGGTCAACTGATGGAATTGAAGAGTGGCAATTGTCTTATCATAAAAATTCCGTGAAATGGGATTGCAAAAATCAGTAGATATAGTTATCATAAGTATGTGTAAGCACTGTGGCATAACCACAGGCATAGGCATGCGGCAGAGACCAAACTGTAGGAGGGGAGGGTTCTGCTGCATTTATTTATAGGAATAAAGCTATGATAACAGAAGGTACTGGATGTTAAAGATCCACTTTCTGTAACAGGGGATGAAAAACAAGTGGCAGAGTGTGGAAATGTACATATTTCTTTCTTTTGAATTAATAGTAGGGCTTATGGGGGCCAGGACGCCGCTGGGGGAGCCGAGGTGCTTTATGGTAGTTTATAAGTTACATGAGGATGATGCATCTTGCACAGAGAAAATCCCGTTATGAGAGAGACTCTTCTCGTAAATTGCTTGAAAAACCAGCGTCCAAATAATGTTACAGTTCGTAGCCTGGCTAGGGCATGAACTGTAACAAAAGTTGTGCAGGTTTTATAAATAAAGCTTGACAAACTAAATTTTAAGTAGTATTATTTAAACATGACTGATCATGACGACATGACGACATGATGTAAAGGAGGAGAAAATGAAGAAGAATTGGAAGAAGGTAATGGGTTTTGTATTAACGGGAATTATGATTGCAGGAACTTTGACAGCATGTGGAAGTAAAAAAGAAGAATCAGGCACAGGACAAGAAGCGGACAGTGATATCAAGATTGCAATTGTCTGTGATTCAGCAGGGCAAAATGATAATGGATACAATCAGTCAGCTGTGAACGGTGTCAAAAGAGCAGCAGAAGAGTTAGGGGTAGAGTATAAAGTGGTAGAGCCTACAACGGGAGTACCGCAGGCATTGGAATCCCTGGCAGATGACGGCTACAATGTTATTTTTAATCTGGAATATGATTTTGAGGCGCTGATTGCAGGAACTGGCGGAGCTAAGCCGATCGCAGAAATGTATCCGGATACTACCTTTGTATGTTTCAATGAAAATGCCAATCTGGATGAAACAGGAAATGTGAAGCACGATAACGTAATCAGTGTTTTGTTTGATGTGCATGAAGCCTCCTATATTGCAGGAGCCCTGTCGGTATTGGTAAATGAGAATACGGAAACACTTTTTGGAGCAGACGGTTATAAATTTACCCCGGCAGACCAGGGCGGGCGTTCCATAGGGTTTATTGGAGGCACTAATTCAAATGGGATTACGGTATTCTCAAATGGGTTTATGGAAGGAATCAATGCTGTGGCAGAAGAGCTGGGTGTAAATTATGATTTCTATGCGAAATATGATGCTGGTTTTGCTGATTCAGCAACTGGAAGTACGGTAGCAGGTACTTACTATAATCAGGGGGCGAACATTGTATTCTCTGTAGCAGGTTCCGTCGGAGATGGTGTGGCAGCGAAAGCAAAAGAAGAAAGAAAACTGGCTATTCATGTAGACGCAAATAAAGATGCACAGCAGCCTGGCTATATTCTAACCAGTGTGATTAAAAACACAGAAGTACCTGTATATGAAATTGCAAAGTCAGCGGCAGAAGGTAAGATTTCCGATATGGAGCGGCTGCAGAGCTATTCACTTGCTTCAGGAGCGACCTCTATCACGGATTTGGCTGAGATCAGCAAATACATACAAGAAGATGGCAGGGAAAAGTGGGAAGAGATTAAATCTCAAATAGCAGATATGGAAGTTCAAATAGGTAATGGAAGCATTAAAGTTACCAATGCACAAAATGGGGAAGAGTTAGACCCTGCAAGTTGTCCGAATGTAACTATTAAGTAGAGGCTTAAGAGTAAAGAGGGGTAATGTAATGGGCAGTATGATACAAACAATAGACCTGACAAAGAAATTCGGGGATTTTATGGCAAACAACCGAATCACTTTAGATGTACAAGAGCGGGAAATTCAATGTATTGTAGGCGAAAACGGAGCCGGAAAATCCACCCTGATGAATATGCTCTATGGCTTACTTAAGCCCACCGGCGGCAAAATATTGATCCGGGGGAAAGAAGTGCTTATCAATAGCCCGGTCGATGCAATTGCAAACGGAATTGGTATGGTGCACCAGCATTTTAAGCTGGTGCCCAGCCTTACTGTTTATGAAAACATTTTGCTGGGAGCAGAAATTAATATTAAAATGGGCAATATGAAAATGCCTTTCATTGATAAGAAAGAAGAACTAAAAAGGGTTAGGGCATTAATAGAAGAGAATCACTTTATGTTAGATCCTGAAGACAAAATTGAAGATATCTCTGTGGGAGGGTGTCAAAGAGTAGAAATTCTAAAGATGCTGTATCGGAATGTAGACATTCTCATTCTGGATGAGCCTACGGCAGTTTTAACACCACAGGAAGTCGATGAGTTAATGGTGACGCTGAAAGGCTTAAAAAAACAGGGAAAAACAATTATCGTAATCACTCATAAACTCAGAGAGGTTATGGAACTGGCGGATGGTATTACCGTGATAAAGCATGGGAAGGTAGCCGGTAATGTCAGGAAAGAACAAACCAGTGAAAAAGAACTGGCTCAGATGATGGTGGGGCGTAATGTAGTTCTGACCGTAGATAATGCCAGGAAAACACCCATAGAAAAAGAGGTTGTTTATCAATTAGAAGGCTTGAGTACGGTGAATGTCTATGGCAAAGAGGTTGTTTCAGACATATCTTTTCAGGTCCATAAGGGAGAAATCCTGGGTGTGGCAGGAGTCGAAGGGAATGGACAGAGCGAATTGGTAAAACTGATGACCGGGTTGATGGAATCGACGAAAGGTACTGCTATATTTGGCGGGAAAGACATTACCAATTGGTGGCCGGACCGTCTGAGAAGTGAAGGTATAGGGATGATTCCCGAAGACCGATATGCCCAGGGGCTGTGCAGGGATATGGGCATTGGGGATAACTGTATCGCCGGATACCACCAGTCGAAAGACATTTTGAAGCATGGGATTTACGATCAGAAGAAAATAAAAGAAAAACGGGACA
>Ga0153997_1000027_pt1 | contig 49736 bp, 43 predicted proteins | sample TSNC081MetaG_FD_104750 | JGI IMG/M metagenome (GOLD analysis project Ga0153997, IMG submission 104750) | Attine ant fungus gardens microbial communities from North Carolina, USA - TSNC081 MetaG | ecosystem: Host-associated > Fungi > Mycelium > Unclassified | place: USA: North Carolina, Lumber...
ATGAAAATAGGATCTAAAATTGTATTCATGACTGCACCAGCAAGCATACTATACATGGCAACTTTAGGACTGCCATCCGTTCTGGCCATGTTAGACATGCTCATACCAAACATATTAAATGGTATTCCAATAATAATAACAGCGGCATATTCTTTTGCATAAGACATCGTCTGATCTGTGGCACCGAATAGTGATAAGATGGGCTCCAGAAATATTAATCCCAAAGCTGTTAATATGAAACTCGCTATAACTGATAATAACGCTATATTGCCCAGTGTCTTACGAGCATCCTTCGCATTTTTTTCACCAAGCTTAATTGCCGCATATGCGCTTCCGCCTGAACCTAATAAAGCTCCAACTGCAAGTACAATTGTTACAATTGGGAAAGATATGGTGGTAGCTGCATTGCCCAGATAACCAACACCTTGTCCTATAAAAATTTGATCCACTATATTGTATACCGCATTTACCAGCATTCCAATTACAGATGGTAATGCAAACGATAATAACAGCTTAGATATTGGCTCATATCCCAGCGGATTTCTTTTTTGATTTATTTCTTTTTCCATGATTCATCCTTCCTCCAAGGCGTGTTTGAAAAATGCTTGTACTATGCTGCGCATCTTACTTTGTGGAATAGAATTCCTTATTTGGGAGGCGTAGCGAGCTACGCTGACCAAAATGGGGCGAAGCAAACCGCAAAATGGGGCGTGAGAACAAACCCTTATTATGATATAAAATCTCTTGCTGCTGCTCTCACATTTTCCAGATCCTCTTCAGTAGGATTAAACACACATTTCACCCCATCCTTATAAACATTATATTTAATACCTGCAAGTCTGTCGCAAAGCAGCGGAACAGCTTCTCCACTCCATCCATAAGATCCAAATACCAATGCTGGTTTATTCCGAAGATTAATAACCTCTGTAGCTGAAATTAAATCCCATACAGGCTTTAAAGCATCTTTGTTGATAGTTGGGGAACCAAATAAAACTGCTTTTGCAGTATTCATAGCATGTGCCATCTCTGCCTCGCTATGATCAAGCATATGGTAAAGTTGTACCTCTTCTTCTGCAGCTCTGAATTCATCCGCAAAGGTTTCAGCCATTTTTTTCGTATAACCATATGCACTTACATAGAAAATAGCGATCCCAGTTCTTTCCTCTTCTTTTGACCACTTTGCATACAAATTCATTACTTCCTCCACTTTTTCCTGTAAGACAGGTCCGTGACAGGAACAGATCGTGGTAATTTCAAGGTCTTTCACTTTACCAATACCCGCTAAAACAAACTTTTTAAACGGCGAAAATATACTATCATAATAACTCCTCAGTTCACCAAGATATGCATCATTATAAATAAGATGTTTATCAAGTACCATCGGCTCACAGAAATGGCAGCCAAAGAAATCACAGCTAAACAGCACTTTTTCTTTTTTGAAATAGGTAAACATGGAGTCTGGCCAATGTAAATTAGGTGCCGAGATGAACTCTAATAAGACTCCATCTCCCAAATCCAGTGTATCTCCTGTTTTCACAACTCTGCTTAAAAACTCTCTATTCGTGATATTCACCGCATTCTTAATGGCAGCACTGCTTCCAATAACCAGAAGGTTCGGATTCATATCTAAAAGATACCGCAGACTTCCGGTATGGTCTGGCTCTGTATGATTTAAAATTACATACTTAATATCCTTTACCAAAACTTCACGCTCTATCTTGTCAATAAAATCTTTTACATAGTTCTCATGAACTGTTTCAATAATAGCATACTCTTCACCATGAATAAGATAGCTATTATAGCTTGTTCCATAGTTTGTGGCCATTATAATATCAAATACTCTAAGTGCCGGATTCTGTGATCCAACAAACGATACGTGTTTTGTTATTCTCATAACTTTTAACTCCACCTTTCTATTCTATCAAGGAAGTCCCTACTTTAATAGTGAAGCAGATCACGAACATCCGCTTTGACTCCTCGTTATGCTTTGATCGTTTTCTTAATAACATTTTATATTTTAGCATATTTTTGAAGTTCTCTCAATCAGTTTTTCAATTTAGTACAAAACGGATACCCTTTAGTTGGTTGTTACTAATGATTGGCAATGCCATTTCGTTTAAGCAGTTTATAACTCGAAGTATATAGGCGGAAAAAAGGAAAGGTGGTCAAAAGTTGGGAAACAATAAAATATCCATGAAATCCTCAACTAGTTATGGTAAAAAAATATACAAAAAGGAACACCACCCACAATGAGTGGCTGCTCCCAGAATGGTAAAACTACCCTAAATAGGGTCGCCTATCCTGTGTGCGTAACAGGGTAGGCATTTTCATTTTCTCTTTTTATTTTTTAGAGAGAACTGCAACCAACATTCAAAGGCTATCATTAATGTTAATACCTCGTATGTGCAAATTTACTATAAATTACTATACCCAATCAAACTATAATCTACTTCATTTGCCACTTCTCTGCCTTCCCGGATAGCCCATACTACAAGAGACTGTCCTCTATGCATATCGCCGGTTGTAAACACTTTTTCCACAGAAGTCTGATACATACCGTTTTTTGAAGCCACATTACCTCTCTCGTCAAGATCCACTTTAAACGCTTTTGTAATATATTCTTCACTCCCTAAAAAGCCAGCTGCAATCAGTACAATATCTGCTTCCATTACTTCTTCACTGCCTTTTATTGGAACCATGTTCATTCTTCCGGTGGTTTCCTCTTTTTGCATTTCCAATTTCACTGTTTTTGCTCCACAAACTTCACCTGCTTTATTGGAAATAAACCCTGTCACAGTGGTTTCATATACTCGTGAATCCTGCCCAAACACATCAATTGCCTCTTCCTGACCATAGTCTACTTTACAAACTTTTGCCCACTCCGGCCATGGATTGAATTCGGCCCTTTTTGATGGAAGCTGAGGCATCATCTCCAATTGCACTACACTCCCCGCACCTAGCCTGATGGCGGTCCCGACACAGTCATTCCCAGTATCTCCGCCGCCGATTACAAGTACCTTTTTATCCTGAAGCGGAATTACCTTCTTATCTTTCAAATCGGAGTCTAGTAAGCTTTTGGTAACAGATGTTAAGAAATCCACAGCAAAATAAATTCCCTTTGCATCTCTTCCTTCCACTTTTATATCGCGGGGTTTTGAAGCACCGCAAGCTAATATAACTCTGTCAAACTTTTTTAAAAGAGCCGCCGCTTTGTAATTTTTACCTACATCGGTATTGATTACAAAAGTAATACCCTCTTCCTTCATAATATGAACCCTTCTCGCAATCACCTCCTTTTGCAACTTCATGTTTGGAATTCCATATTGTAAGAGTCCGCCCACTCTGTCATTTCTTTCAAATACGGTTACGCTATGTCCTCTTTTATTTAACTGTGCTGCTGCTGCAAGCCCGGATGGACCGCTTCCTACAATTGCTACTGTTTTACCGGTTCTTACTTTCGGTGGCTTTGCACTTACATACCCACTCGCAAATGCATTCTCAATAACACCATATTCGTTCTCCCGTATGGAAACAGAAGTGTCATTTAACCCACATGTACATGCCGCCTCGCATGGAGCCGGGCAGACGCGTGCCGTAAATTCAGGGAAGTTATTGGTTTTATTCAATCTTCGATAAGCCTCTTCCCAATTTCCTGTATATATCAAATCGTTCCATTCCGGAATCAGATTATGCAGTGGACATCCAGTTGTCATATTGTTAAGCACTATTCCCGACTGACAAAACGGTACGCCGCAAGCCATACATCTTGCTGCCTGTAATTGCTGTTTTTCCTTTGATAAAGGAGTATGAAATTCCTGAAAATTCTTTATTCTCTTCTTTACACTTTTGGATTTGCCTGTTACTCTTTCATATTCTAAAAAGCCTGTCGCTTTTCCCATGAATTCACCCCCCTATTTCTTTGAAATTGCATAAAATGCTTCAATTTGTGCCTGTTCACTGTTCAATCCTTTTTCTTCCATTTGTACAATGGTACCAAGCATACGTTTATAGTCATGAGGAATTATCTTTTTAAATTTCGTAATGTATTCTTGGAAATCAGATAGTATTTCTTTGCCTTTATCCGAATTCGTATATGACACATGTGCCTCTATCATCTCCTTTAGTTCCGTACTATCGTATTTGGAAGTAATCGGTTCAATGGCTACCATCTCTTTATTTACCTTTAGATAAATATCATTCATCTCATCTAAAACATAAGCAATACCACCGCTCATTCCCGCCGCAAAGTTCTTACCAATGCTTCCCAGAATAACCACGCGGCCACCAGTCATATATTCACAGCCGTGATCACCGACGCCTTCAACTACAGCAACCGCCCCTGAGTTACGTACACAGAAGCGTTCCCCGGCAACACCATTTATATAGGCTTTTCCGCTGGTGGCTCCATAAAATGCTACGTTTCCTATAATGATGTTTTCATTTTGTTTGAAAATACTTCCCTTTGGAGGATATACGATTAGTTTTCCACCCGAAAGACCTTTTCCAAAATAGTCATTACTGTCTCCTACTAATTCAAGTGTCAACCCATTTGGTATGAAAGCTCCAAAGCTTTGACCACCGGCTCCATTACACCTCACTGTATAAATATCATCTTCAAGAGTATCTCCATATTTCTTAGTAATTTCGGAACCAAACATGGTCCCAAAGGACCGGTCGACATTACTAACATCAACCTCAATGCACCGCTTTTGCTTACTCTTTAAGGCCGCCTGCAATTTACGCAGTAAGATTCTCTCATCTGCCGTATTTTCCAGATTGAAATTATATATTTGCTTTTCATCAAAGGTAACCGTCATGCCCGGCTCCATAAATGGATTATTTAACAGGGCAGATAAATCTATTTTCTGCTCCATGGCGGAATCTTTCTTTTCTTTTAAAAGGTCGTTTCGTCCCACTAATTCATCAACCGTTTTTACACCTAAAGCTGCCATGTATTCGCGAAGCTCTTCCGCAATAAATTTCATGAAATGGATGACATATTCCGGTTTCCCCTTAAAACGTTTACGAAGCTTGGGATTTTGCGTCGCAATCCCCACCGGGCAGGTATCCATATTACATACTCTCATCATAACACAGCCCAGCGTTACAAGCGGCGCTGTAGCAAACCCAAATTCTTCTGCTCCTAATATAGCAGCTATTGCCACATCTCTACCGCTCATTAATTTGCCATCCGTTTCCACGCGGACTTTATTCCGCAAGCCGTTCATAATTAAGGTTTGATGCGTCTCTGCAAGTCCTAATTCCCATGGAAGTCCCGCATTGTGAATAGAACTTTTTGGAGCTGCACCCGTTCCGCCATCATAACCTGATATTAGTATAGTGGAAGCCCCCGCCTTTGCCACGCCGGCTGCTATGGTTCCAACTCCTGCTTCTGATACAAGCTTCACGGAAATCACTGCGTTTTTATTGGCATTTTTACAGTCATAAATCAATTGTGCAAGGTCTTCGATAGAATAAATGTCATGATGTGGCGGTGGTGAAATAAGTCCAACACCCGGCGTAGAGTGTCTTGTCTTTGCTATCCATGGATACACTTTTCCCCCCGGAAGATGACCGCCCTCTCCCGGTTTTGCTCCCTGAGCCATTTTTAATTGAATTTCCTTAGCACTAACTAGATATTTACTTGTTACTCCAAATCTTCCCGAAGCCACCTGTTTTATGGCGGAACAACGATTTAAACTGTCTTTTCCCAGGTTAAGTCTATCTAAACTTTCTCCACCTTCCCCACTGTTTGACTTACCATGTATCGCATTCATGGCAAGTGCAAGGGTTTCATGGGCTTCCTGCGAAATAGAACCATAGGACATTGCGCCGGTTTTAAATCTTTTTACTATAGAATCTACACTCTCTACTTCTTCTATTGGAATACCTTTCTCCGGATATTGGAAGTCCAGTAAACCTCTGAGTGTTCCCGGGCCGCCCTCTTCATTGATGCTGGCAGTATAATCTTTGAATAATTTGTAATCTCCATGCTTTGTAGCTTCCTGTAAAAGATGTATGGTTTTAGGATTGTATAAATGCTCCTCTCCACCACTTCTATAGGAGTGCTTTCCAACACTGTCTAAGGTTAAATCTACTTCCAGACCCAGAGGATCGAATGCAGCAGTATGAAGTTCATCTGTTGTTTTTTCGATGTCCTTAATGGAAATACCACCAATTCGGCTTACCGTATTGGTAAAGTACTTATCAATTACATGATTATCAATACCAACAGCTTCAAATATCTGGGAACCCTGATAGGATTGGATTGTTGAGATTCCCATCTTTGATGCAATTTTAATTATTCCGTGTAATACCGCATTGTTATAATCTGTAACAGCTGCATAGTAATCTTTGTTCAGCAGACGCTCCTCAATTAATTCCTTAATACTTTCCTGCGCCAAATACGGATTAATCGCACATACACCGTATCCTAACAAAGTGGCAAAATGATGTACCTCTCTTGGCTCTCCTGATTCCAATATCAAGGCAAGGGCCGTGCGTTTCTTCGTCTTTACCAAATGCTGATGTATTGCGGATACAGCAAGAAGGGAAGGTATCGCCACATGATTTACATCCACACCTCTGTCGGATAAGATAATAATCTTTGAACCTTCTCTATGCGCACGATCCACCTCAACAAAGAGCCTTTCAATCGCTCGCTCTAAGTTAGTATTTTTGTAATATAAAATAGGAATAACCTCCACTTTCATATTATCAACACTCATACTTTTAATCTTTAATAAATCCGTATTCGTTAAAATTGGATTTTTAACTTTTAATACCTGACAGTTGGTTTCCTTTTCCTCTAATAAATTGCCCTCTTCTCCGACATATACAGTTGTTGATGTAACAATCTCTTCCCTAATTGCATCAATTGGAGGGTTCGTTACTTGTGCAAACAACTGTTTAAAGTAATGAAACAAAGGCCGATGTTTCTTCGATAAAACCGGCAAAGGAGAATCTACACCCATTGAGGAAATTTCCTCTGAGCCCAGTAGAGCCATTTTACAAATGGATGTTTTATATTCCTCATATGTGTATCCAAAGGATTTCTGCAATCTTTTTAATTCTTCTTTACCGTATGAAATAACTCTTTCATTTGGAATTTTTAAATCTTTCAAATTCGTTAAATATCTGTCCAGCCACTCTCCATAAGGCTGTTTCATGGCATAGAATTCTTTTACCTCATCATCAGAAATAACTTTTCCCTGTATAGTGTCTACCAACAGCATTTTTCCGGGATGCAGTCTTTCTTTCAGAACAATTTTACCAGGTTCAATATCTAATACGCCAACCTCCGAGGATAAAATTACATATCCATCATCCGTAATATAATATCTGGAAGGTCTAAGCCCATTCCGATCCAGAACCGCTCCCATCACATCACCATCACTAAATAGAATAGATGCAGGTCCATCCCATGGCTCCATCATAGTTGAGTAATACTGGTAAAAATCTTTTTTAGACTGAGACATATTTTTATTGTTTTCCCATGGCTCGGGTATGGTAACCATAACAGCCAGCGGTAAATCCATTCCACTCATTACCAAAAATTCCAGTGTATTATCAAGCATCGCAGAATCCGATCCACGAACATCCACAACAGGAAGTACTTTGTGAAGTTCTCCCTCCAATTCATTAGACTGCATGGTTTCTTCTCTGGCAAGCATTTTATCTGCATTTCCCCGAATGGTATTGATTTCACCATTATGTACGATAAATCTATTTGGGTGCGCCCTTTCCCAGCTTGGATTCGTATTGGTACTAAAACGGGAATGTACCATGGCAATTGCTGATTCATAATCTTCACTTTGTAAATCTTTAAAAAATGTACGCAACTGTCCTACAAGAAACATTCCTTTATATACTATGCTTCTACTTGATAGTGAAACTACATATGTGTTGTCATTACTCTGCTCAAAGATCCTGCGCAGCACATATAGCCTTCTATCAAATTCTATCCCTTTCTTTACATCTGTAGGTCTCTTAATAAAACATTGCATAATAGCAGGCATTTTATCAATCGCCTTTTTACCCAGTACTGCCGGATCTGTTGGCACTGCTCTCCAGCCTAATATCTCAAGTCCTTCCTTCTCGGCGATAAGTTCAAACATTTTCTTCGCTTGATTTCTTTTCAATTCCCCTTGTGGAAAGAAGAACATTCCAATTCCATAATCTCTTTTTGAACCTAAAAAGATGCCAAGTTCCGAACAAACTCCGGAAAAAAAATTGTGTGATATCTGTAACAATATCCCTACTCCGTCACCTGTCTGGCCCTCGGCATCTTTGCCGGCTCTATGTTCTAAATTTTCAACTATCTTCAATGCATTTTCCACGGTTCCATGTGTCTTTATTCCCTTAATATTCACAACCGCCCCAATTCCACAATTATCGTGCTCAAATCTGGGGTCATATAATCCAAGGTTGTGAGGATAGGCGTATTTTCTCTGATTATCCATTCACTCAATCCTTTCTAAAATATTTGCTTTGACTTACTATACAATATTTTGTTCAAATTGTAAATAGGTTTTTTAGAATTTTCAGATTGTTTCTCAATTGAATTATATAATATAAATATTTTGTAAATTATGTCTCATTTCCGAAGAAATCATTTAATTTTATTTCCTTCAAGCTCATAAATCGTAAAGCTGCACTCCCTATTTTGCCATCTGCAGCATTGTCATTTGTCGTCTTAGCCACCGCTATGCCTCCTGCTTCCGCCTTGCAGGCTGACAAAATAGGATGTACAGTTGTATGAAAGATGAACCAGACAGCACACTAGTGTCGTAACTAGCTGTTACTGCTCATTTGAATGCAGAATATTTTCTCCAGCTTCAAGGCCAAGGAGCGAGGCCAAGTGGATCCTCCGCCGAATGACGACAACGCTGAAGATGGAAAAAAGGCTGTATTCAAACCAGCCTGTTCTTTACTGTTTGGATTCAGAATAACATTTGTCTACTCACACTCATTTTTTTCTGTTGCTTAAAACTTCACAACAACCGTTTCTTCCTCGTTTGCATCTATGCCGGATAAATACTGAATATTCGTATATTCTCCCGGATCCGTCACTGCCAATACCGTGGTTATTGAAAATCCTTTCCTCTTGATAAAATCTCCATCAAATTGTATTAGCATGTCTCCAGTTTTAACTATATCTCCCACTTTTACCAAAAGTTCAAACCCTTCCCCACCAAGTGTGACCGTATCCAATCCTACATGAAGCAATATTTCAATGCCATTCGCAAGTTTCATTCCCACAGCATGTTTAGAGTCTTCCATAGTTACCGTAACTTCTCCGCTTGCAGGCGCCTTAAGAACATTACTTGTTGGTACAATTGCAACTCCATCACCCAACGCTTTCGATGAAAACACTTCATCTTCCACCTCTTCTATTGAAATTACTTTTCCTGTTAAAAATGCTTTTAAATCCACTATTTTTTCTTCTGGTAATACATTCTTCTTTTTTAAAAATGAAAACATAATATGATTCTCCCTGTATACATTCTATAATTATTTTGACGAAATACGAATAAGCGTAAGATAAGTATCCCTTTTTTTGAATACTGTATGGCAATACATATAAACTCTTACATTCTTGATTACTTTTTTATTATGCCATAAAAGCAACAAATTTTAAATATTTATTTTCCACATTTTTCACGATGAAATTTCATCCCATTAAGGTGGCTCATAAATAGAAGCACAATCAAACATTCTACGGTTGTAGATAAAATCACTCTATATATATTACCATATAGCACATTTTGCAAAGAAGTTTCCTGCAAAAGTACAGAAAATATATTAGCTCCCATATGAAAAAGAATAGCCATAATTACAGTCCCAAACTTCTCCTGCGCAAATATAATAAAGAAAGAAAGAAAAAATGCATAAATTCCCTGCACAACATTCCCATGATACACCGCAAAAAGCAGACTGGTAATGATTGCTCCATTTCGCACCCCGACATTTGTCTTAATTCTATTATAAATAATTCCTCTAAACAACAGTTCTTCAGCTATAGGAACGATAATACCAAGTCCAATCGCATCTGCCACTACATTATTGCTGTAAAGTGCTCCTAAAATATCTACATAATTATTAAATATTCTCCCTATTCCACTAAAGCTTATAAGATTATTAAGCAAAGTACCAGACGCCATGGCCAACAAAAAAACGCATAAAATTCCCTTTAAATTGACTCTTCCCATGGATTCTTTATGATACTCATATCTATAATCCCTTCTATACATATAGATATAAAACGGTATTGAGCAAACCGCCGTACCGATTGTAACATTATCGGTCAGCATGCCCATATAATGAACCACCTGAAAACTCTGCGTAACTTCATATACCATATCACCAATCACATATATGACTAGGGCATATGCACTTGATACAAAAAAAGGTATTACAATTGGGCATATACTTTTAACAACCTTCCATGCCTGTGATTCCGATTGCATTTTCATACACAGTTCCCCCCTTTTTCCGTAAACAATGAAAATAGCACAGGAATGCTCGCATTCTTGCATTATGTACAGTACACTGAGCGTGTTTGAAAAATAATTGAACTAATCTATGCGTTTCACTTTGTAGGATACAAGTCCTAATTTGCTCAGCGTAGTGGGTACGCTGAGCAAAGCGAGGCGTGCAGATTGGTGCAATTATTTTTGCAAAATATTTTGTACTACTCTTCACCGCTCTGGCATCAACCTTGCCAATCACACTTTTCATTAAATGATTGCATTATAGCATATTATGAAAAATACTTCAAATTGCATTGCACCAGCGCTGATTATATTAGCATTATTTTTTAATTCTATGAATACCTGACGCTTTCTCACATTCATTTTTGATGCATAATAGTTATACATTGCGTTTTCTGGAGTGACGCTCATATCCTTTACTTACTCTATTATCTTTATACCGCCTTTTTCTTCTACTACATTAACATTCTTGTTATCATAATAATTGTTAATTTGTACCATTTTTTTCTCCTACACTTATTATTTTTTTGTGAACATATTTATTATACATTATTTACTTATATTTCATCATAATATCAGAAGCTGCCTGTGACGTTTTTTCAAAAATTCTGCATTCGTTAATGTCGTTTTTTTTTCAGTTCAAGGACTCTCACTTCTATGAAGTGAAATCCAGCAAATCCGGATTTATGAAAGTAGTCCTATTGGGAGTCCAATCGATTCCGATCTCTTGCCTAGCAAATGCTTTATGTACACTATTTACGCAATAATGTATTAGTACGCCTTAGCGTACTAGAATAATTTCCTAATATCTCTTTTAGATTATATTTGCACTTATGTAAACATTTCGATAATAATGAAATAAGAGTTAGACAATAATGTCGAAGTTATATGCTCCTATTTGATATTGCAGAAAATTTTATCAAACTAGCTTAAGATTAGGGATTTTTACTAAAAAAACTAGACAATCCCTTAAAGAAACTTTTGAAATTCGTATTCGAAAAACCGGGCAGAGAGGTGTTCATATGAAAATCGAATTATTTTTTGATTATATATGCCCATATTGCTACAAAGGGCATGCTAATCTTTTAGATCTTATGCCAAAATTCCCCGAATTGGAAATGATCTGGAGACCCTGTGAAGCGCATCCAAAACCGGAAATTTTCGCTGTCCACAGTGACTTGGCTATACAAGGAATGTTTTTTATTCAAGAGAAAAAAGGGAATTTTTAGAATTATCATGAATTGGTTTATGAATCTTATTTCATAAAGAAACTCAATATTTCAATTCCGGATGTTCTTGCAGAGTGTGCTCAAAAAAGTAATGTAGATACGGATATGTTTAAGCAGGCAATTATTGAGAATAAGTATGAGAAAGAAGTATTGGATGCCAATCGGTATGCCTGGGAGCAAAAAGAATTAATAGCAGTTCCAGGCTATATTTCCGATCATAAATTTATCGGTTCTCAGAATGGAATTTGGGTATCGAAAGAGCATTTAGAAAAATTTTTATCTTCGCTTTAACCGCCAAACTAAGTTCCCTGTTACAAAGCGAAGCGGATTGCGAGTACCCACTTTGGCTTCCTCGCCCTCCGAGCATACTAACATAAAAATCACCTTATATACTTTATTAAGGTTCTTTCTGACCTTTGGGTAATACGGGATTTTTGTAATAATAATAGGAGCTTTAAATCTGTGATGAATAACGGACTTAAAGCTCCTTTCCTATTTGGTGCCATAATACTCATTTACCCATAGTTCAGAAAGAACCTTTTTAAGACTATAAGGTGATTTTTTCGAATTAATTATTTGTTTTTTTTAGAATAAAAGTATCAATCATCAAATTCTTAGATTCACGAAGTTGTTTTACCATTTTACGTAACAACTCATTTTCAGCTTTTAGTTTTTCGATCACCTCATTTTTTTCTTGCATTAACTCAAGTAATTTGTCATCCATTTTTTTACCTGCCCTATATATAATTTATGTTTCTACCATTTATTATAATATAATTATAATCAGATTTAAACAAAGAATTTTGCAAATTATCGACGCAATATTCTGTAATTCATGAAAATATACAAATAAAATGCATAATATACCAAAATAATTAGTTTCAAAATAGTTTTAACTTCTAAAAATAATACTTGCTTTTTTCTTGTAAATATTATATTATGAGTAAGCACTGATAAATGGTTCGTTGGTCAAGAGGTTAAGACGCTGCCCTCTCACGGCAGAATCACGGGTTCGAGTCCCGTACGGACTGCTAAGTAATTTTGAAATCATCAGCATTTATGAGGATTTCAACACAGCCATTTTTTTACGCTTTTTCTCAACTTCTGTTAAGATGATATAACACTGTTCAGTAGTTGAAATGTCTGAATGTCCTAGCGCATCCGCAATATCTCTTGTGCTCATACCTGCCTCAGGTAATACTGTTGCAACTGTTTTTCTGATTAAATGGGGATGAACTCTATAAGATGATACCCCCGACTCAATACATCATTTTTTAAGTCACTAACCAGCTTGGTTGTTTGGGCTACACGCTTCTGTCCATCATAGCAGAGATATTGTTCTGGACGATACCAGCCATTTTTTTCATGCAAGTTCTTTAATAGTTAAATTATTAATATTGCTTTATCTGTTAATGGAATTTCTCGTGTTGAATGTTCGGTTTTGGTTGCTCCAATATCATATACATGTTTCAACCTGTTACCATGTTTATCACGTATATAATACTTATTTACTGTTTTCGTTATATTCAATACCGCTTCTTCTAAATTTACATCTTTCCATGTAAGAGTCGCTATTTCCCCTATTCGAAGACCTGTATACGTTGCTAATATACATAGTAAAGAAGACACTTTTTCTTCGTGCAATGCAGTTTCCTCCATGCTTTTTCTTTCATTTTCAGAAAGTGCAATTTCCTTTTTCTTAGGCGAATGAATCGTTGCTTTTCCCTCTATCTTCCTTTTTACTGTATCCCATGACATTTCTTTTGGTACAGTTTTTTTTCTTGTAATGGATTTCTTCTCTGATTGAGTAATGCATTCAACTATAAAATTAATAATAATTGACTCATCCAGATATCAAATATCTAATTAAGAGAGTTCTTTTTTGTAGTATTTGATATATGTATTCTCTATATGGTCTAGGCTTTGTGGTTTGATGGAAGTATTCATTTTGGTGATAAACCATTGTTGATAGAACATTCCAAATGAATATTTTACCTCTTCCGTCTTTACTATCCTGTCTTTTTCCTCCAAGGCTTCCGCCTTTTTATCAGCTTCATCTGGAATTTTTCCATAAACGGCTTTACGAATTGTTGAAAGCTGGGCATAGCACATATAACGACCGTCTTTTCGCATTATTATATTACGTGATATTTGCATATTTTTATTTTCAATGTTTAGTTTCATATTTTTTTATTTTGAAGATATTAAGTTTTCAGACACTATTATACCTTTTTCAATTCCAATCTGCAACCACTCTTTTCCTGTCGTTTGTGTCATGTAATCATTGGAAATTCTTCAAATATTTTTCGATATGATATTTACCATATGATTCGCTTCTTGGGGCGACCATCTCATTCTTCGGTGTTTCATCCTTAATGTTGTTGTCGTACAGTTTTGATTTTCCTGTACTCCCATTCCTTTATACACCAGATGCTCCGGTGCCTCCGGAATCTCTATTCCTCTATCCTGATATGGCAGCAATCCGTCTTTGTTATTGTTCAGATAATTATCAGCTCCATTGCTTTGCTGCTGGTCAAATAATTCTGTGATTCTTTTTTCTGCTTCCTTGTTGCTGATCTTACGTTCTATTTCCTGATAAATATGGAACCGATCCAGCTGGAAGATTACATCCGGTCATAAGGGTCTTTTATCCAGCTCCCTCCGTCTCCGTTCAGAATTCATCTTTCAGAAAAACATGATTCCTTTGTACAAGAAACAAATTTAGCAATTGCCTATATCATGATTGAAGAACAAACAAAAGGCGATGAAATGTTGAAATCTCTTATCAAACGGGGAGAAGAGGTTCCAAACTTTGGAAGTGCTTTAGGTGAATTATATGCAAGCGCAGGAATAGCAACACTACCGTTTAGTCCCGATACAGTCAAAGAATATTTCCTTAAGGCAAAAAAATCGCTTACTACACATTTAACACAAGAGGATGATATAGTGCAGATATTAGACACTCTTATTCATCAATCAAATTATGCTTTAGCAATGAAAAAGCCTAAACAGATAGATTAAAGTTATTTACCTCTTCACGAAGTTACAATAAAAGAAAGAGCCATGTAACGGATGCTTCGCACCAAAAATCTGGCAAGTCCTTGGCATGGTTCTCTCGTTTATTGTGTTTGGTAATTAAGAGGAAAAGTAATTTTTACAAATTACTTTTCCTCTGGATATTTTGGTGTTAATTTCTTGTTGTCTTATGCGAATCGCCTGTCTTCTTGATCAGCTCGTCCTGATCTATAACTTACAAAGCTAGCAATCTTTTTTCAAATGTTAGATTTATCAAGGTAATAATTGTTGTCTGTACCCATAAATTATGAATCAAATTTCTTAGAACATCTCTATCATTATAACTTTTATTAGCAAAGCCATAGTAAAGAACGGAGATAAAAACAAATGAATAAGTAACAAAATATAACGTAAGCGCTCTATAACTGAGCGCTTACTCTCGTATGATTTAATATTATTTTCAGAGCCTTGTATTATATGGTATAAACTACATTATCAAATTATTGCTGGTTCTTCTAAAATGAAATTTTCTTCATGCCCATCTCCGGTTATATTAAACTCAACATAACCATTCTTCGAGATGCTTTCAGCATATAAAATAGTACCATCAGGTTTATGAGCGTTATCTTCTGAAATATTTCTATATGAAATATTAAGTACATCCGCCCTAATCCATCTTTTTGATAAACTTGCTTCATAATTGCATTGATCATAATTGAAGTCGGTTCAATAAATACATTAAGTAGTATAATATTTGTTATTATCATAATATTTATTAACTATAACAAAAATATCTTCTTCTAATTGATTACATTCTCTTGATATTCATCAGAAGAAAGTAAATCCATTTTCCAATATATAGAATCAGATTGCAGAGAGTAATATACGCTAATAAACATTACAATACGCATAATAAAGTATGTTACCACAAACGATATTATAATTTTAGTAAGTTGAAGTATTCCATATAATCTCCATTTGTAACGTGGCAGTCGTACTTGCCAAATTAGCTACACTCCAATATAGCTCTACTAAAATGCTTGCGCTAGAGCCATATCCGTCCATTGCATCCTAATATATAATGCATAATCGCAATATTATTATAAGTTAAGCTAACCCAGGAAATACAATCAATAGTCCGGTAACCAATAACACTCCGATAAATGTAAATAATACAGTGGTCGCTGCAATTGGAGGATAACCCTCCTTATATTTGATACCAGTGATCGCCATTAAGGCTACAATGGCTCCGCAAAATGGAAGTGAATCCAATACGGTAGTCGTTAGCAATAATACCCGATGAGCTGCTTCAGGAGACACGCCAAGAGTCGGGATATACACAGAAGCAGCAACACCAAGCGAAATGATTAGACCAGAAGCCGAAGCTGCTGCTCCCAGCAACAAGGTTCCCATGAATGCCAGGGAAAGCAGTGCCGGGCCAGGAAGGCTGGTGAATGCATCTATAATTGTCTTAAAAGAAGGAGCTGCCTCTATTGCGTAGCCCAAGGCATAGTTAAGCAGAATAATAGCCGGAATACCTGCTATAGTAACACCATTATTCATACTATCGGCTATTGTCATAATACGGCTGGTACCATCTTTTTTAGGGATGTAACGTCCAAAACAGATGATGCCGGATATACAGCCAATTCCCATAGCTGCCCATGGAGCCCCTTTTGTTATCGTATTAAAGCAAATCGGAATGATAAACAAGGGAATTGCAGATAATATGAAAGGAGGCTGATTATCTTTGTCGATCGTAAGGGGCTCCAGCGGTCCATACTCAAAATTTACACCATCGGCAACGTCTTTTTTGATCATCTTATTGATATACCACATTGAGCTTCCCATAACAAAAACTACGAAGATGAATCCCGGTATAGGTGCTGAATAAGCACTGGTGCCTAGTAAGTCAATGCAAAGAATATTTGGTACCGCCAGCGAGCCTGGTAATACACTACCTATCGTTGCGCCTAATACAAGAAGAACCGGCATGTATTTTCTAGGAATATCAGCCTCTGACATGATACCGGTTGCTATACCAATCATAGTAAACAGAGAGGCGAATGGATCTACGCCAACGAAATTAAATATTACATCCATAATCACAATGCAAACGCATCCAATAATTCTAATTCGTGCAGGACTGGCATTCTTACCTAAGATATTAAGCAAGGTATGCGATACGGAATGAGCTGCACCAGAATCAATAAACATTTTTCCGAAGATAGCACCAAAAAGATACAAAGGCAACAGTGTTGGAACCTGCCTTGCAACCCCTGTCATAACAGGATCGGCAAAGGTCTCCAGAATGGGCATACCATTGGTAATGAACACTATCAATATAGCAATTATAACTACATAAGCTAAATGAAATCCTTTATAAGTGAAGAAAATAACAACAAAAAATGCTAAAGCAATACCTAATAATCCTATAACAGTTGACATATTTTTCTACTCCTTTTTGTGGAATTACCCTTCTGAATAAAAATCGCCTTCAAAAGAGATTTAATGTACAAATTTATCCTTATAATTTCGGTTTAGATGCTCATTGCTGTTGCGAAAGCAGAACGCATGGCCTGCTGAATAGTTGCAGGTTTCTTGCAATCACCAATCATATAAAACTCTTTTGCGATACCGTAAAAAGAAAGTGCTTCATCCGTTTTCGCTTTTGCGCCTGCCGAGAGGACAATACTGTCGGCAGGTACGAAATGTTCCTTCCCCTCTTTGTCTATGTAAAACACTGCTCTGTCCTTTACTTCAACGATTTTTGCATTGACAACGGAATGAAATGCCGGCAGGGCTTCCCACGCTTCCTGAAACATTGATCGGTAGTGGATCTTAGTAGTATCCGCCGCCAGAATATTGCGCATTTCCAGAACTGTAACATCATGCTCATGTCCTGCTAGATACATACCTACTTCTACACCAACCTCTCCACCACCGATGACAACCACGTTTTTACCAAGACTTTCCTGCTCCATAAAAGCTTTTTCTGCTGTAACGACATTCTCATTAGATTCCAGACCAGAGATTGACGGCTTAGCCGGAATTGCCCCTACTGCCGAGATGATGACGTCATAACCTTCTGGTTTTAGCAAATCCGGAGTGACCATTGTATTCATCTTCACAACAACATGTTCTCGTTTATCCACTTGATAAATCAAGAAGTCCTTAAACTTGCGCAAAGGCCACTTGAAGTCAACATAATCAGAATGCTTTATCGCACCACCCAGCCTATTAGATACCTCATAGATGGTAACATAGTGACCTCTGTCAGCCAAATACATTGCGCATCTCATTCCAGCAGGACCACCGCCTATTATTGCCACTCTTTTATTCTTTTTCACAGGCTGAATCATTCTATCAATTTTATGCTCCAAACCAATGACTGGATTTACGGAGCAGATACTTTGAAATGGATCGTGTTCGCCCCGGCCATGACATTTATTGCACCGCAGACAGGGAACTACATCCTCTCCGCGCCCATCCAGGACAATCTGCCCATAGTCCGTATTTGATATCCAGGCTCTTGCCATTGCAATGAGATCTGTCTTGCCTTCGGCAATGGCTCGTTCACATGTATCTAAATCCTGAAATCCGCCAATCGTGGTAACAATAAGGTTATCTACATGCTTTTTCACATATGCTGAATAATGCAGGAAAGGTGTTTCTTCCAAAGTAAAGCCGGTCGGATGAGCAGGATCTGCATCTGGCGCACGCAGTTGCACGATATCAATATATTTGGATGCCTCCTTTAGAAAAACAATGGTATCATCTAAAGTGTAACCGCCTTCAATATCTTCTGCGCTCCAGAGCATTTCAAGGAGGAAGTCAGAACCAACCCTTTCTCGAATAGTCTTTAACACGAATAGTGGAAAACGCATCCTGTTTTCAAGACTGCCGCCCCATTCATCCGTACGGTGATTGGTGATTGGTGACATGAACTTGGCTGGTAAATTTGCCCGATATGCAAAGTGGAGATTCAGTAAATCGTAATCCAGCATTTTCAAAATCGCAGCCTGCTCGGCGTAGGATTCTGCGATTTTATAAAGCGTCTCCTCATCATATTCATCAGGAAGACCGTGTCCGTGAATAAGCTCAATTTCAAATTCATCCACCTTGGCCGGCTCGAAAGGATGTTCTGCATCGCCTGACATACCATTCACATCTCCCTGCATTACACCCGGATGCTTCTTCTTCATTAATGGGTAAGCAGAAGGAGGACCAACAAAGATACTCATTCCTGCAAGAGAATTGTAAAAATGAATCGTATCAGCAAGCTGCAGTAAATAATTTTGACAGTTACTATCATACAAATCAAAATCTGGAAAATGGCCAAAATCCAGATTCATTGGGAATTGTTTTCCTTTCGAAAAATTATTAATACCCATACAGGTAACCATGGAGGCTCCCTTTGCTTTATTTGCATAATGAGAAATTACAGTCTCAGCAGGATAAGGTTCCGGACCCTGCAGGAAATGTGGAAGTGAATTAGCTGCAGTCATCCTGTTTTTCAAGACAAAACCACGAACCTTTAGCGGCGACAGCAGATTTTTATATTTTGGACCCATGTAAATTTCCTTCTTAGTGACAACAAGGTGGTCACCAACCTTTCATAAATATTCGCAAGTACAAAACCTTCTTTTTTCAAACATAATATGTGCAGGCGCATCCCTTTGCTTCATCTATTGGATATTTCTGGAATACCCACTTAACAATACAAAACCGCCTACTCAACTCCTAATATCCTAGTATTATATCCTCCTTTCTATTTGAGTAATAGCGTATAATTATTCATCTCTATTTCAATGGAATTCGCCATATTGACCAATAATTACTTAGTTATGAATATAATACAAGTATAACATGTTTGGTATTTTGACGCCAATGCAGAAACAGATGGCTATTATGCATAAATTGCATAGCAGTCTGATTTCTTTGTAAATCCAATGAATATAAAGTCAGTCAAACACTCAGTCCCGGGTTGACACACAATTTTTCATTGTACATCAGCCACTGCTCACGAATAAGCAATGCGCCATATTAAAAGCACAATAAATGCAAAATCTCTTCCCTTAAACTCCGACTTTACAAATGCTTAAGCAGCTAAACTGCTGGTTACAAGTTGAAGAAAGGTTATTATAAGTGTAAGTTTAGAAATATTCTTTAGAAAAAATAATAATGGTATCTTTCTCCTTATATCTACATAGTTATTCCATATAAATGTTTTTGGAATCCAGGTAATTGTATCAGGATGATCTAAAAAGACAATACATGATATTTTATGTTTTAAGTAGAGTGATTTTACCTATATGAAAAAAAGTATATATATATATGTTCAATTATTACATAAAGTTCCAATTGATTGTTTTCATACATATACTATAATATGTTAGCTAAAGTAGACTACTTAAAGGAGGTCCTAAAATAATGTATATTAATAATTATTATGCATATCGAATTAATAGATGCGAAGGCCGAAGTCTTGTTACTGAAGGAATCCATGATATAAGAAAGGGACTAGAGAATATCCGTAAAAGTTCTAGTAATATCAGTGACGATAATGTCAGTCTCGGAAAAGCTGATATTCTGGAAGGTCTTATTGATATTGAAAGTGGATTAAGATATATTATTGATGGACTATTCCGCCTTAGCCTTATCCCAAATTCCAAAATTGACAAGCAAACCGGGAAAGGTATCGATAATATCAAGAGCGGAAGCAGTGATATCCGTAATGGGTTAAAAGATATGCGTAATGACAATATTAGTGAATGGATTATTGGAGTCAATGAAAAAATCCACTATATCGAAGAAGGAATTAATGATATTACCAGCGTTTTGAGATAGAATTACAATATTTATATCTTTATTATCTACCAGATGTCCTGGACAACATCTGGTAGAAACTCATCTAATTTACATCAATTCCTCTTGACCCGTTTCCAGTTGAATGTTGGTAATTCTGTCACTGGTTTGAGTGAAGCTCTCAATCCCATTTTTCATTAGAATTGTCTGATTTCACAATTTGCAGATTCCTCTATCTATATCAAAATAATCACTCGCTTTTTCCTATAAAACGGCTGGGGCAAATGGACGAAAGGCTTCCCCGAATTTCACTGGAAAATTAAGAATATCTTTATTTTCTTTTATTCTAATAGGCTGAATGCTTACACATGCATTTCTCCATGACAATTTAATCATTCGTTTTTGGGATTACTTCCCCAAGATGTTTATAAATAGAGGCGGCAGCAACACATCCTCTTACAGAAGACAATGGGTATATATTGCTATCCCTGCCGATTACAGTTCCTGGATTTAAAACAGAACCACAACCCACCTCAACATTATCACCAAGGATCGCTCCAAATTTCTTTAGTCCTGTTTCCGTTACTAATCCGTTGTGTCGCACTTTTACTAAAGTTTTATCAGACTTTACGTTAGAGGTTATAGCACCAGCCCCCATATGTGCCTTAAAGCCCAGAATCGAATCTCCTACATAGTTATAATGAGGAACCTGTGCTTTATTGAAAATAATTACATTTTTTAGTTCTGTAGAATTGCCAATCACTGCACCTTCACCCACGATTGCATTTCCTCGGATAAAAGCACAATGCCTTATTTCTGCATTTTTTCCTATTATAGCTGGCCCCGCTATGTATGCAGAAGGTGCTACTATTGCTGATTTGGATATCCATACATTATTACCACTTTTATCGTACTCTTCCTCTAAAAGACTCGCCCCAAGTTCCAATATATAATTGCTGATTTTAGATAGTACCTCCCAGGGATATGTTGCTCCCTCAAAAATGTCTTTCGCAATTGTTTCATCTAATGTGAATAGCTCCTGAATTGTAAATTGTTCCATTATAAACCTCCAATTTTTTTATTATTTTGAAAAGATGTACCCTCCATTGTGTCAATGACGGGTAATATAAATTTTACTCTATTTTTTTGTAATTTCCCGCAGCTTTATTGAAGCATGTGTTTAAGATATATTGATTTTGAACTCCCAGTACGGCATCTGTACGAGTAATTATGAAATTCTCCAGTTTCATCATATACTCATCAGGTGTTATTTCTCCATTTGCAACCAGCGTTAAACCCTTTTCCCAGCTTGCCGTTAATTCAGGATTCAGCAGTGAGCGGATAGAAATATTAACCACGTCATAAATCATCTCTCCTAATAAAAGAGGAGTAATAATCTGCGTTTTTTTATTCAGCGCAATATAATTATTATTCACCAATTTTTTTAATATTTCAGCTCTGGTAGCACTGGTTCCAATTCCACTGCCCTTAATTTGTGCACGCAATTCTTCATCCTCTATTAACTGTCCGGCGTTTTCCATGGCAAGGATGATTGAACCGGAATTATAGCGTTTTGGCGGTGATGTTTCTCCCTCTTTTATCTCAAGACTTTTAACAGGAAGTTCCATTCCCACCTTTATGGTTTTTAAAGATTCTATAAAGGAAGTATCACATTTTTCCTCTTTCTCTTCTTTGTCCTCTGTTTTTTTTCTGTCAAACGAATTCCGGATCACTTTTAAATATCCTTCTGAAATAAGGACTTTAAATGTGGAGAAAAATCGTTCTTCCTTTATCTTTGTGACCAGAGAAATTTTCTGATAGACTGCAGGAGGGTAAAAAACACTTAAAAATCTTCTTACTATAGATTCATATACCTTCTCCACATTCCTCGTAACACTTCTTAGGGTTCCAATTCCCTGTCCTGTTGGAATAATTGCATAATGATCTGTAATCTGCTTATCATTTACATATCGAGTTTTGGCTATCTTTTTATAGGAGTCACCACTCAGAATCTCTTCTGCAAACTCTTTGGCATGGGGGTAATTCCTAAGCCCCCCTAGATTCTTATGTATCTCTTTGGCTACAGCCGTAGAAAGTACTCTTGCGTCGGTCCTTGGATAGGTTACAAGTTTTTTCTCATATAATTCCTGCACTGCCCTTAGCGTTTCATCCGGGCTGATTTTAAATAATTTCGCACATTCATTTTGCAATTCGGCTAAATTAAAAAGCAAGGGAGCATTTTTATTCTCTTTTTTTTTCTCTAGGGAATCTACTTTACTGGTAATTGGCTTATCCTCACTTAGACTTAAAAGCAACTCTTCTGCTTTTTCCTTTTCTTTGAAGCCATTTTCCTTATATAAGAAAGGAGACAGATAATAGTTGGAGTCTTCCACCGCTCTCCATTCTCCTTCAAAGTCTTTTCCGTTAAAATGAGTGCTGCTAAGTACTCTGTAGAATGGCGTCTTAACAAATTCTCTAATTTCCCGCTCTCTTCTGACAATCATGCCGAGCACACAGGTCATTACCCTTCCCACAGACACAACAGTATATTTGGTCTTTAAGTAGCTGGATATGGAACTTCCGTATTTTAACGATAAAAGTCTTGAAAAATTAATTCCCATCAGGTAATCTTCTTTTGCACGTAAATATGCGGATGCTGAAAGATTATTATATTCAGATAAATCTTTTGCCTTCTCAATACCTCGTAATATTTCTTCTTCTGTCTGAGAGTCAATCCAGACTCTTTTTTGTACTTTTCCTTTGACACCAGCCATTTGATCTACAAGACGGTAAATATATTCTCCCTCACGTCCGGAGTCAGTACATACATATATCGTACTCACGTCTGCCCGGGTAAGCAGCCCTTTTACAATCTGAAACTGCTTACTCACTCCCGGTATGACCTCATACTTAAACTCCTTTGGCAAAAATGGCAGAGTATTTAGACTCCACCTTTTAAACTTTATGTCATACTCCTCCGGATAACTCATAGTAACCAAATGGCCCACGCACCATGTTATAACGGCCTCTTCCGCCTCCATGTACCCTTCCCGCCTGCTTGTATTTAATTTTAAAGCTTTTGCAAATTCCTGTGCAACGCTCGGTTTTTCTGCTATGTATAAAGATTTCAATATATAGTTCCAACTTTCTTTTATAATTATATTTTTCTATTCTAACACAGAATGTGCAAATTGTAAAAGTAAGAAGTAAATGATCTTAGCTATCACGTTACAGTTCAGTGCGCACCCTTGCCTAGGCGCACGCTGAACTGTAACGCAGTCACATGGTGTCTATTGCTACTATCCAGTACATATAGGAATCATACATACAACAATTGCAGAACCCCAAAATCTCTTCAAACTTGCTTTTGCATTATGCTTCAACTCACTTCGAGTCCACATATTTCTTCCCTCATGAGAATCCTATTCACAGATCCTTCAAATCTCTTGTCGCTGACATTACTTTCGAAATAAAACTATACTTATTCACTATTATTACGCATTATAATTAGATTATTTTTGTGAAAGCATCAAAATTTCCGTAAATTCTACTATTTACCACTTTTTTACCAATAATTTAAAATGGATTTTTTATCTGAGAAATGATACCCTATGTATATAGAGGTATACCTGTACTTTTTTCATTTCTCGAGAATAAAACAGAAAGGCATAGGTCTAAAAATGAACAAAATAAATTATAAGAAAATAATACTTTTTGTAAGTTTACCCGTGATTCTACTTATTGCCATTATTAGTACTATTTTGATAAATGCTACTAATGAAAAGATGACTTACAATGATTTTTTACATAGTGTCGATAATGGTTATGTGGAAAAAATTAAGTTTTTTCCGGAAGGTAATACATTTACAGCTTTCTTGAGAAATCACGAAACTTCATATGAAGTTTCGAATCCAAAATCAGATGATTTTGTTGAATATTTATTGCGAAATAACGTGACTATTACTTATACTACCGGAAGTACCAACCAGACTGTTGGAAAGGCTATGATATTTCTGCTTATGGCTCTTGCCATCATTGTCTTTGGTATTAGCAAGAAGAAAAATGAACTTATAAAAGACACTGGTAATTATTCTTTAGATATTGCAGTTACCCTTTCCGATATAGCAGGAAATGCGGAAGCCAAATATATGGTTGAGGATATTATTAATTTTATTAAGGAGCCGGATCAATACACAAAGCTGGGAGCTAAAATGCCGCGAGGTATCCTATTCTATGGTCCCCCTGGCACTGGGAAGACATTGATGGCTAAGGCTATTGCCGGAGAAGCTTCTGTTCCCTTTTATGCCATGAGCGGTTCTGACTTCATACAAATGTATGTTGGCGTTGGCGCCAGCAGAATTCGCGAGTTATTCAAAAAAGCAAAGAAAACAGAGAAGGCTGTTATTTTTATTGATGAAATTGATGCGATTGGTAAAAAAAGAGGAAAGTCACCGAATTCCAGTAATGATGAACGAGATCAGACTTTAAATGCACTTCTCACTGAAATGTCCGGTTTTCATGAACGTTCAGGGGTTGTAGTAATTGCTGCCACGAACCGTCTGGATACTTTGGATGAAGCCTTAACAAGACCAGGACGGTTTGACCGATTAATTGAGATTGGGCTGCCGGATATTAATGCGCGAAAAAAGATCTTATTGCTACATGCGAAAGCAAAACCAATTGCAGATGAAGTGAATTTGGAGGAACTTTCCAAATCCACAGTATCCTTTAGTGGCGCAATGCTGGAACATTTGCTAAATGAAGCTGCCATTTTGGCTGCCAATGAATCATGTGAGTATATCTGTACCAAGCATATAGATAAAGCTTACTATACAGTTATTGCCGGTGCTCAAAAATCAGACACCAGTTATATTTCAAATGAGGAACGAAAAGTGACTGCCTTTCATGAAGCCGGACATGCTTATATGACAAAGCTGCTTCTACCGGATTCATATATTTCTAAGGTGACAATCATTCCCAGCGTGCAAGGAGCCGGCGGATTCTCATTGAGTATTCCTAAAGACAGTTTATATATGACGAAACAAGGAATTCTGGCTAATATGAAGGTATTATTAGCTGGCAGGGCCTCAGAAGAATTGACCTTTGGAAAAGAGTATATTACAACCGGGGCTAGTAATGATATAGAAAAAGTATCTAAGCTTATGCTTGACTACATTAATAAGTATGGAATGGATGAGGATTTTGGAATTTTTAATTCTCTTTCTATTGATTCTTATAATATCAATCATCTACTGGATATCTGTAGAGAAAAAGTGAACCTTCTATATGAAGAGACGCTTCATGAGTTGCAGCAGAATTTTAATACTTTAAGTATGATTGCGGATACGCTTTTGGAAAAAGAATCATTAAATGGATATGATATTGAGAAACTATGTAAACGTGAATAGGAAAAAAGGAAAAAACATATCTTCATTTCCACTAAAAATAGAATTCTCACTCAAGTATAGTAATTTACACTCTCCAATACTTGAGTAAGAATCCCTAAATGCCTATATTTCCTTTTCGGTTATAGTTAATAATTATAGAATGCATCGTCATCATCGAATGAATCATTCTCATATTCTTTCGTCCAGTCAATATTATTGGTTCTCTTAATGCGCACTGGCTGCTTTGCTGAATTTGCTTTTGATTTCTTTCCATTTTCAGATTTCTTTTTGACAGTCTTTTTCTCTTTTTCAAAGCGGTTAATAAGTTCCTCTTTTTCTGTCTGAATCTCTTTGTTTTTCTCTTTTGCAGGAACACTCTTCGCGCGATTATGTGGGTTTGTATCATATTCACTGTCTGAATCTCTGTAAAATCCACCGCCTCTTTGTGAATCTCTTCCGTGGTAATACGGACGCTTATTGGCATAATCTCGGTTTCCTGTACCTTCTTTTTGTTTATATGGACGATTTCCGGCATCTTCTCTTGGCTTATAACCCCTGTTATCAGAACTGCTCCTTGGCTTATAGTCTCCTCTATTGCCGTTAGGACCTGTTCTTGGTCTATAGTCTCCTCTATTGCCGTCAAAGCCTGTTCTTGGTCTGTAGTCATTTCTGTTCCCATCAGAGCTTGTTCTTGGTCTGTTGTCACTTCTGTTGCCGTCAGAGCTTGTTCTTGGTTTGTAGTCACTTCTGTTGCCGTCAGAACCTGTTCTTGGTCTGTAGTCATTTCTATTACCATCAGAATTCGTTCTTGGTCTATAGTCTCCTCTGTTGCCATCAGGGCCTGTTTTTGGTCTATAATCATTTCTATTACCATCAGAATTCGTTCCTGGTCTATAGTCCCCTCTGTTTTCATCCGAGTTCATTCTTGGCCTATACTCCTTCTTCTCCTCACTTTTTTCTCTGTTTTGACCATATGAATCTTGCCTGCCTTTGTTATTACTTGTATTGCCGCCTGTTACCACGAAATTTATCTCCTCTCAAATTTGCGATTGTTGTTAAGTATATTTTATTATAATTCCCCGTAAAGTCAACACTTTTTGTAGAAATCAAAAGATTTTTTTTTATTTTCTTGCATTATCTTAGTCTATCTGATAAAGTAAAAAAGAGTAACCACTATATGTATTTCCATTCGACGTATTGCATGTGACTGAACAGACACAAAAAGACAAGAATCAGACATAGGATTTCATCCATGTAAATTATGAAAAGAGGTATTTTATATGAGCGAACATAATCATGAACATGAATGTGATTGCGGATGTGATCACGATCATGATCAAGAAGCATCTGTTACACTAACCTTAGATGACGGTACAGTCCTTCAATGTGCTATCTTGACTATTTTCCCAGCAGGAGATCATGAATATATTGCACTTCTTCCTTTGGAAGAAGAAGGAGACAATGATGAAGGGGAAGTATTCCTTTATCGTTACAAAGAAACTACTGATGGCGAACCAGAATTGGAAAATATTGAAGATGATGATGAGTACGAAATTGCTGCTGAAGCATTTGATGAATTTTTGGAAAGTGCTGAGTATGAAGAATTAGTTGATGCGGAAGACGAATAAATTTTTAAAAAGTAAATAGTATTAAAATGGTTCCAGACTTTAATAATCTGGAACCATTTTCAGGTTGTCGGACTCCCACTGAGACGAGTTTCTTATTACAAATCCAACATACTAGACGAATTAATGCATTGGCACAATCCCGCAATAAACCTGATATCTATTGGATCTAAACTGTCACTCTTATAATTTGGTTGGTAATACAATAATTTATATCTAAAGTTAACAATTTATTTGCTTTTCTAAATGCAACGGACATTTTTCCATCATTGACCATTTTGATGATACCTTCTCCATATTTCTTATGATATATTTTGACACCTGGAACTAAATTCTGCTTGTTTATCATAATTTCTCCAACAAATCTGGATATATCAACTTTCTTTGAATATTGTTCCTTGACAGAATATACTTTCAACTGCTCTTTTGCTCTTGTCATACCGACATAAAACATTCTTCGCTCCTCTGCCATATCGGCTTCCACAACAGCCTTTCGATGAGGAGAGATTCCTTCGTTGATATCGATTAGATAAACAATTTTAAATTCTAATCCCTTGCTGCTGTGCATAGTAGAAAAGGTAATGCTGTTGTGGTTATTTTCTCTGTTCTTACTTTGTTCCAGTAATTCTTTTTCATATTTCTCAATATGCGCAAACCATTCATCATATGTCTTATAGGGTTTAGCACTTTCCTGCACTTCATTTAAAATATCTATTAAATCATCCGGTTTCATTCTGCGATACGTAGCATATTCTTTCAGATAATCTTCATATCCGATTCCGTGACGGATATAATTAATTGTCGAGTACGGAGCCATTTTAGCCATAAGGCTAAGGTCATACTCTAATTTATCAATCCGTTCCAGCATCCAGCCCTTATCCTGATAAAATGTCCGAAGGCTATCAAAGGAAATCTCCGTATTATCTAAAAATTCTCTGCTGATATATCGTTTGGGTCGGTTCATTATCTGTAGAAAGTCTTTTCTTTGCCGGCTCCCCTCCGCCATTTTGATATAGGTAATTAAATTCTTTACAATCCAGTGCTCGTAAATATTAGGGATTTTGTCCTTCATTTTAAATGGGATATTGTACTCCATAATTCGCTCCAATAAACGTCTGGGACTAATATTTGTACGGAATAAAATGGCAAAATCAGAGTATTGCATGCCTTGCTTTATTGATTCCTGTATTTGATGAATAATATGTTCATTTTCCTCTTCCTGATTCGAAAATGTTATGATTTCTATTTCTTGTCCGGTTTCTTTGTGGGCTTTTATATTTTTTTCATATCTGTCTTTATTGTTGGATATGACTTTTTTCGAGCCTTCTACAATAGCTCCCGTACATCTATAATTCAGATTCAGAAGTACGGTCTGGCTATCAGGATAGTCTTTTTCAAAACCTAGCATAATTTCAGGTCTGGCGCCTCGGAATCTGTAAATAGACTGATCATCATCCCCCACAATAAACAGGTTGTTTTCGGGCAAGGCTAGCAACTTTATAACATCATATTGTATTTGGTTGATATCTTGGAATTCGTCAATAAGTATATATTTGAATTTGGATTGCCACCCTTTTAATATATCTTCTCTTTGGCTTAGCAGCTCGTAACACATAACAAGCATGTCGTCAAAATCAATGAGACTTTTCCTTTCTAAAATCCCGGCATATTTATTATAAATGGTTCTAAAATCTTCTTCTGAACAGCTTTTGGAATAGTAGTGTTCTAAAAAAATTCTGTTATTTTTGACCTGACTTATCTCATTTGTGATTTCTGAGATAAAATCCGTTTCATCATTTGGTTCTACATCAAGTTTACTTATAATTTCCCGTAAAAACTGATTCTTTTGATCTTCGCACAAAATATTAGAAGCGCTAAGATTATAAGCATGTTTAAGAATACCAAAGTAAATTGCATGAAACGTACCAAAGGTTACGGGAACTCTCTGTCCACCCATTCTTTTACAAAATCTTTCTTTCATCTCCATAGCGGCAGCTTTTGTAAAGGTAATCACTAATATTTCCTGTGGAGACACTCCATACTGCTCGATTAGATGCTTCGTTCTTTCGGTAATTACAAGAGTTTTTCCTGAGCCAGGACCTGCTAAAACCAACATCGGTTTTTCATTGTGGGCGACCGCCCGGGATTGAGCTTCGTTTAAACTCATAAATGACCTCTTTCTTAGATTGCTTTGGTAATATGTATCGAACTCCGGACAAGATTCCATGGGAGTTTAAGTAAGAAACTGTTTGCAAATAAACTGAACGATTTGGTAGGGTATTTTGTATCAGGCAAGGATGAGAAATCCGCACGTACTGGGATACGTAAGGTTTTCAACGACGAAGTATGGCGCAAAATATACCGCCAAATTGTACAGTTTATTCCCGCAAATAATGCGCCAAGTACAAAATGCTCTATTTTTGTATACTTGCATTTGGAAAAAGCTGCAAGGGTCAATTCTCCAGCAGCTTGCTGTGGGGTATATGAGTTACAAGAAATCCTAAGTCTTTTCGAAGAAAATATAAGTCATGGCTGTATAAGCACTAACTAAGTTTTTCGATTCCCTTTCGTATGCGTCTTAAAGATTCTTCTTTCCCCAGGAGTTCCATGATTTCAGTAGCACCGGCCGGTGTCATTTGTTTTCCGGAAACAGCAGTTCTAATTGGCCACATTACATAGCCATTTTTATAACCCTTTTCATCTACAAACGCAAGGATTGTGCTATATAATCCATCATTACTGTAATCTTCCTGTGATTCCAAAATTGGCAGAATTTCATTTAAAACCGCAAAGGAACTTTCAGTTGATGTTTTCATTTTTTTATGAGTATACATTGCAATATCGTATTCTGGTAATTCCTCTAAAAAGTCTATAAGTGCAGGTATATCTGGAAATACTTCAATCCGGGTTTTTACCATAGTTGCTATTTTTTCATAATCCAGCTCTTTTGTAAGTGTTGACTTGATCTGCGGAAATGCCAACGTGAAGAATTTATCAAAGTCCATCTCTTTGATGTACTCTCCGTTCATCCATCTTAACTTCACCACGTCGAATACGGCTGGTGATTTACTCATATGGCGGTAATCAAATAGCTTCACAAGTTCTTCCAGCGAAAATATTTCTTCGTTATTTTCCGGGCTCCAACCCAGTAAAGACACATAATTTACGATAGCTTCTGTAAGAAAACCTTGCTCTATTAAATCTTCATAGGAAGAATGACCACTTCTCTTACTCAATTTTTTATGTTCTTCATTCGTTATGAGCGGGCAGTGCACGTAGACTGGTACATCCCATCCAAATGCATCGTAAAGACGATTATATTTAGGTGAAGATGACAAGTATTCATTTCCACGCACTATATGAGTTATTTTCATTAAATGGTCATCCACTACATTTGCAAAATTATAGGTAGGATAACCATCTGATTTTATTAATATCATATCATCCAATTCTGCATTATCTACTGAAATATCGCCATAAATTTCATCTACAAAGGTAGTCGTCCCTTCGGTAGGATTATTTTGACGGATCACATAAGGCACATTACCCTCTAAATTGGCTTGTACTTCTTCAGATGATAAATGTAAGCAGTGCTTATCATACACATGAATTTCTTTTCCCGATATTTCCTGTTTAAGAGATTCCAATCTGTTTTTATCACAGAAACAATAATAGGCTTCTCCTTTTTCAATTAACTGCTTCGCATATTCCAGATAAATTCCTTTTTCCTGTCTCTCACTTTGTACATAAGGACCATATCCACCGTCTTTATCCGGTCCTTCGTCATGAATCAGACCTGTCTTTGCTAAGGTTCTATAAATAATCTCTAATGCCCCGTCTACAAGTCTTTCCTGATCGGTATCTTCAATTCTTAATAAAAAATCTCCTTTTTCATGTTTCGCTATTAAATATGCATAAAGTGCAGTTCTTAAGTTTCCTACATGCATTCTGCCAGTAGGACTTGGTGCAAATCGTGTTCTTACTTTACTCATTTTTATGCCCATGCATATGGCAAGTTCGCCTGCAATACTGCTAATACTAGTAATGCGAAGTTCCCTCTCATGGGTTGAAAGAATCAATGCGCTGCATGGCTCCCTTTCTTATATTTCCTTTCAACTCTTCCACTGTTAGATCCTTATCTAGTCAAAGTGAATACTCGCAATCCGCTTCAATACTTGCTCGTAACCTCCCAGCAGCTCCACTGCCGGTGAGAGCTTGGATCCTCACTGAATCAAGTGCCATTCATTAAAAAGTAATTATATATCATAACTCAATTCTTGACAACCTTTAAAACGGTATTCCTTTAAGGATTCGTAACAGCTCAGCCTTATGTATTCGAAGACGGACGAGATTTCATAGAACATTCTACTTCGTAAGACCTACAAGCGGGGCGTTCCCATGAGACCACTCTCTTCGGGCTCATGTGAGCGTCCGGCCTGTGGGTCTTAAAAATCAGAACGCTCCCCGAGATCTCGTCCGACTTCGAATACCTCTATGCACTAAATCATTCCAGGGAATCCCGTCCATCATTATTATAATTAATTCCCTGTCAATTCCCGAAAAATATCGCTGACATGCTCCAACCTTTTAGCTCTATATGCATTATCACCGCAAAAAAGAAGCGCATCGTCTATATTACCCTTTGCCGCATTTACTAATGCATCTGTAATACAATATGGAATTGTTTCCGGATTGCATTTTCTTAAACATTGATGACATATAGTAGCTGGTATTCTCTTAGACTTTGTTCTCTCAATAAAATCATTATGGATTGCACGTCCTGGCAATCCTACAGGACTTTTTACAATCTGAATATCCTCTTTTTCTGCATTAATATATGTCATTTTATATGCTTCAGCGGCATCGCATTCGAAAGTGGTGACAAATCGAGTTCCCATTTGTACACCATCTGCACCAAGTGCAAGATAATGCTCTATATCTTTTCTCGTATAAATTCCGCCACCCACTACTACGGGTATATTCGTTTGATACTTATCCGCATATTTTTTTACCAATGATATGGTTGATACTATCTCGTCATCATACTCCAAATTATCAATATTCTCCAACTGTTCTGGCAAAAATCCCAAATGCCCTCCGGCTCTTGGGCCTTCTATAACTACCAAATCTGGTATGCGTTTGTAATGTCTATCCCAAAGTTTACATATTACGTTAGCTGATTTCAAAGAGGAAACAATTGGGGCTATTTTTGTTTGAAAGCCTTCTACAAGATCAGGAAGTGTAGTTGGAAGCCCTGCTCCTGAAATAATGAGATCCACTCCAGCAGCTACCGCTGTTTTTACATATTCTTCATATTTCCTGGTTGCAACCATAATGTTAATTCCAATAATTCCATCCTTTGCAATTCGTCTTGCTTTTTCTATCTGATTTTTGATTTCTTTTAAATTGCATTCCAAAGGATTTATGTCAAAATCAGACTCTCTATATCCAATTTGGGCTGCGGAAATCACTCCAACGCCACCTTCTGCTGCCACTGAACCGGCAAGTTCTGAAAGACTGACTCCTACCCCCATTCCCCCTTGAATTATGGGAAATTTTGCAACTAAATCACCAATTTTTAATGGCATTAATTTCAATTTGACACATCCTTTCCACACTTAAAGGAAATGCAAAAATTGCTATTTCATCTTTTACATTCTCCTAAATCGTTCATACCTCTGGTTCACGATTTCTTCTATCGTTAAGGCATCTTGTTTTTGTAAAAATTCTTTTATTTTGTGTTTCATATCTTTGGAAATATGTTCAAGATTTTCTTCACACGCTGGTATATCTTCTCTTATAATTTTATCGATTATATTTAATTCTTCTAAATCTCTGGCTGTAATCCTCATTACTCCGGCAGCTTCCTGAGCCATTTTACTGTCTTTCCAAAGTATAGAGGCAAAACCCTCCGGAGAAAGAATAGAATATGTGGCATTTTCCATCATCCAAACTTCATTACCGACTGCAAGTGCTAAGGCGCCTCCGCTGCCGCCTTCGCTAATTACAATACTTAATATAGGTACTTTAAGTCCAGCCATTTCCAATAAATTGGTTGCTATAGCAGTTCCCTGTCCCCGTTCTTCCGCATCAATACCACAATATGCCCCCGGTGTATCTATGAAACATATAACAGGACGATTGAATTTTTCGGCCTGCTTCATAAGTCTAAACGCTTTCCGATAGCCTTCAGGGGATGGCATACCAAAATTTCTGATAATATTTTCTTTTGTCGTCTTCCCTTTCTGTGTTCCAATTACAGTTACCGGCTGTCCATCCAGTAAGGCAACTCCGCCGACGATTGAACCATCATCTCTAAACGTTCTGTCACCATGCATTTCTATAAAATCCGTAAACATTAATTTGATATAGTCCAAGCTGGTTGGGCGAGCGGCACTTCTGGTAATTTTTACACGCTCCCATGCTGATATTTCAATAGATTCTCCCTTTGCCGCAGATGAATCTGTATCCTCCATTTTTACAGGTTCCATACCATATGAAGTTATATTGGGAACTTCTGTATCAGCAATGTCAGTATTAGCAACATCGCTAACCGCATATTCCTGATTCCCCGACTCACTAAACTTCGCATATCCACTTGTAACAGCATGAATATCAACTAATTTACTTAGCGTTGATTTCAAATCTTTTCTTTCGACGATCCCATCAATAATTCCATGCTCCACCAAGAATTCAGAACGTTGGAAGCCTTCCGGAAGTTTTTGACCAATGGTCTGTTGTATCACCCTTGGACCGGCAAATCCAATCAATGCTCCAGGTTCTGCTAATATAACATCTCCCAGCATAGCAAAACTCGCAGTCACTCCACCGGTTGTCGGATCTGCTAAAACAGAAATATACAAAAGTCCTGCGTCAGAGTGTTTCCCAAGAGCAGCAGACGTTTTTGCCATTTGCATTAGAGAAACGATTCCTTCCTGCATTCTAGCTCCGCCGGAACAACAAAACATAACCACAGGAAGTCTCTTCTCTGTGGCTTTTTCAACAGCTCTTGTGATTTTTTCTCCAACCACATAGCCCATACTTCCCATTAAAAACCTTGTGTCACAGATACCTATTACAACGCTCTGACCATCTATTTTCCCAATTCCAACCTTTACTGCTTCATCTAAATGGGTCTTAGATTGGAGGGATTTAATTTTTTTATCGTAGTCTGGGTAGTCCAGTGGATTCGTATTGGAAATCCCCATATCCCACTCCTTAAATGAGTTCTTATCTAAAATCATCCGTATACGAGTATTGACCTTTGTTCTAAAATAGCCCTGACATTTGGGGCAGACATATGCATTTTCCACCACGTCTTCTTTATATAACAACTCACCGCATTTGGTACATTTTATCCATAAGCCTTCCGGTACACTGGGGACATCTGTTTTTTCCTCTTTTTCTGGTGGATGAAAAGGCACTTCGTACTCTTTATGGCTCAAAGTAATATATGAAGTTTTTTTAAACAATTCTTTTAATCTTGCCATCTGCTCTCTCCTTATTCAAAATAGTTTTGAATGAAATGCGTATCCACGTTTCCAGCTTGAAAATCCTGGTTACTTAAGATTTCATATTGAAAATCCAAATTGGTGGTAACTCCCTCAATGATCAACTCACCCAGAGTACTTCGCATCTTATCAATGGCACATTCTCTATTTTTATCATGAACAATTATTTTCATAATCATGGAATCATAATTGTGTGGAATTGTATACTCTGTAAACATAGCAGTATCGATTCTCACACCGTTTCCACCCGGCAAATGCATATTTTGTATCTTCCCTGGACATGGCATGAAATTTTTATTTGCATCTTCTGCATTAATTCTACATTCAATTGCATGACCTATGATAGCAATATCCTCTTGCCTTAAGCTTAGCGGCAAACCGGCCGCTATATAAATCTGTTCTTTAATCAAATCTATTCCTGTTACCATCTCTGTTACCGGATGTTCTACCTGAATTCTGGTATTCATTTCAATAAAATAGAAATCCTGATTCTGATCCAGTAGAAATTCAATAGTACCTGCGTTTTCATACATAACAACCTTTGCCGCCTTAATTGCGATCCGCCCCATTTGTTCCCTTAATGCATTTGAAATTGCAACAGATGGAGATTCTTCGATTAATTTCTGGTGACGTCTTTGAATTGAACAATCACGTTCTCCTAATTGTACCACATTACCATATTTATCTGCAAGAATTTGGAATTCAATATGTCGTGGATTTTTAACATATTTTTCAATATACATTGTATTATCCGCAAATGCATTTAAGGATTCTCTTTGGGCAGTCTTAAAACTTGAAATGAATTCTTCACTTGTTTCTGCAATACGCATTCCTTTACCTCCGCCTCCGGCGGATGCTTTTACGATAACCGGATAACCAATGGTATCTGCTATTATTTTTGCCTCATAAGAATCATATACGGGTTCATTTGAACCAGGAACCACAGGTATCTGCGCATGCATCATGGTTCTTCTGGCTTCCGATTTATTCCCCATTTTATGGATTACTTCTGCAGAAGGCCCGATAAATACAATATTACACTTTTGACACATATCAACAAATTTACCGTTTTCAGATAAAAAGCCAAAACCGGGATGTATGGCATCCGCCCTAGTTGCGATGGTTGCGCTTATGATTCGCTCCATATTCAGATAGCTCTCCGATGCTTGTGATTTTCCAATACAAATGGCTTCATCCGCTAGCTGTGTATGAAGTGCTTCCCGATCCGCCTCTGAATAAACGGCGACCGTCTTTATTCCAAGTTCCCGGCAGGCTCTTATGATACGAACCGCTATTTCTCCTCTATTTGCAACAAGAATTTTTTGAAACATAATAAGCTCCCCTCTGTCCGCTTCAGTGGACACTTAAATCATGGGGATGAAAGTGTTTTTTTCACACTGCTCCCCCCCCGCCAGGCTAAATGCGCCTTCTATCCAATGGCAAATGTCAATTCCCCGACCACTGCTACTTCTCCATCCACTGTAGCTTTTGCGCTTCCTATACCAATTGGTCCTTTTTGCTTTATCATCACTACTTCTAAAATAAGTACATCCCCCGGAAATACTTTTCTTTTGAATTTTAATTTATTTACAGCACCAAAGTAAGCTGTTTTTCCTTTGTATTCCGGACGGCTTAAGATAACAACCGCACCAACTTGTGCTAAAGCTTCTATAATTAAAACTCCCGGCATCACTGGCTCCTGAGGAAAATGTCCCGCAAAAATCGGTTCTGTATAGGTGACACATTTTTTACCAAGACCTTTTACTCCAGGTTCTAATTCTTCAATTGTATCTAATAATAAAAATGGATGCCTGTGTGGAATAATTTTCATAATTTCTTTTGCATTTAATGACATATATGTGTGACTCCTTTCCTGGGAAATTTAGGCAGTGGGGGTATTTGGCCGGATAACGAAAAGGGGTTGACCATATTCTACTACTTGCTCGTTGTTTACTAAAATGGATACTATGGTTCCGTCATATTCGCTTTCGATTTCATTCATTAGTTTCATGGCCTCAATAATTCCCAGAATTTGTCCTTTTTTTACAGTGTCGCCTACGTTTACATAAGACGGAGCATCCGGCGCAGAGGAATCATAAAATGTTCCTACTAGCGGAGACATTACCATGTTTCCGTCTGATTTGCATTCATTTTCACTGATATCGGTTGAAGTGGTCGATTGATAAACTTGCCGGATTTCTTTAACTGGTGAATAAACCGGCTCTGTGCCATCACTGACGGCTGTAATGATTTGATTTCCTTTTTCAGTTTTCATGGAAATTTTTAAGTTGTCTTTTTTGTACGAAAATTCAGTGAGAGAGGACTCTGACACTGCTTTTATTAGTTTTATCATATTTTCGAATTCCATTGGGTAACTCTCCTTATTCCGTAAATTTTTTGATTAGGATACTGGAATTATGACCGCCGAATCCTAATGAATTACTAAGCGCATAAGATACCTCTTCCTGTATTCCTACATTTGGAACATAGTTTAGGTCAAGTTCTTCATCGGGAATTTGATATCCTACCGTTGGATGTATGAAGGACTCTTTTATTGTTTTGACACAGGTGATAAATTCTACTGCGCCGGCGGCTCCAAGGAGATGACCAACCATCGATTTTGTTGAATTAATTTTTATATTTCTTGCATGGTCTCCAAATGCCAGTTTGATTGCACGGGTTTCAAATAAATCATTATGATGTGTACTGGTTCCATGGGCATTAATATATGTTATTTCCTCTTTTGAAATTCCTGCGTCTTCTATGGCGTTTAACATAGCACGACTAGCGCCGGAGCCATCTTCTGCCGGTGAAGTGATGTGATAGGCATCATTTGAGTTCCCGTATCCGATTACCTCGGCAAAAATATTGACCCCGCGGGATTTTGCATGATTTAACTCTTCAAGAATTACGACTCCTGCACCTTCTCCCAAGATGAAGCCACTTCTTTCTTTGTCAAATGGAATGGAACATCTCTCGGGATCAGTTGAAATTGATAAGGCCGTAAGGGCAGTAAATCCACTGATACAAATTGGTGATATGGAAGCCTCCGTTCCGCCTGCCACCATAACATCTGCTTCTCCATGTTGAATACTTCTAAATGCTTCGCCTATGGAGTTTGTTCCTGTTGCACATGCAGTCACCACATTAAGGCTTTTTCCTTTTAAACCATATTTTAAGGCTACATTTCCTACTGCCATATTTGATATCATTAAAGGGACCAAAAGTGGGTTTACTCTTGCCGGACCTTTTTTCAATAATTTTGTATGTTCCCGTTCCATGACCTGTAAACTTCCAATACCCGAACCAATTGCACAACCTACCCGGTATGGATCTTCCTTTTCTATATCAAGTCCTGCATGCTCTATGCCTTCTTTTGCTGCGGCTACTGCGTACTGGCAAAAGCCCTCCATTCTCCGGGCAGATTTTATATCCATATATTTTTTGGCATCAAAGTTTTTGACTTCTGCTGCCAGTTTCGCTTTGTATTGTGTGGTGTCAAACCTGGTAATTTCACCAAAACCAATTTTGCTCCCTTTTACACTCTCCCAGAAACTGTCAACGTTGTTTCCGATTGGTGTAATTGCTCCCATACCTGTTACAACAACTCTTTTCATGTAAACTCCTATCTGCCTGCTTTAGCAGGCATTTACATTGCCATCCCACCATCTATATGAATAGTCTGGCCGGTGATGTAATTTGCCTTATCGGAGGCTAAAAAAACAACAAGCTCTGCTATATCTTCTGCCTTTCCAAAATTGCCTAATGGAATTTGATTTAATGCCACTTTTTTTACGTCTTTGGGCAGTTCTTCAGTCATTTCCGTCTCAATATAGCCTGGCGCTATTGCATTTACCGTGATTCCCCTGGAGGCAAGTTCCCGCGCCATGCTTTTTGTGATTCCTATTATGCCTGCTTTTGATGCCGCATAGTTTACCTGACCCATGTTTCCTAGTATTCCAACAACGGAGGATATGTTGATAATCTTTCCGCTTCTTTGCTTTAGCATTTGTCTTGATACATGCTTAATGGTGTTAAATGTGCCTTTTAAGTTTATAGCAATTACTTTATCGAATTCTTCTTCTTTCATTTTCATGATAAGGTTATCTTGTGTGATACCAGCATTATTAACGAGAATATCAATGGAACTGTGTTCTTTTATGATGGTCTTCATCATATTTCCTACTGCTTCGTAATCGCTAATATTACATTGGTATGCTATTGCTTTTTGCCCTAAGCCTTCTATTATTTCTACTACTTCTTTCGCACTGTTTTCAGAACCATTGTAGTTTACAATTACAATGGCTCCCTGTTTTGCTAGAAGAATGGAAATTTCTCGACCTAATCCCCTGCTTGCTCCAGTTACAAGTGCTACTTTATTTTCTAATTCCATGAAATTCCTCCAGTTTATGAATCTGTCAGTGCTTCTATTACACGATCTAAGTCTTCTACTTTTCCAATGTTTTGCATGTTCACACTTTTATTTGTTTTTCTCATAAAACCAGATAGGGTTTTTCCCGGTCCAATTTCTATGAAAGTATCTACTCCGTCGACTATAAGTCTCTCTACACTTTGCTGCCATTTTACAGGGGAGTATACCTGCCTCTCTAAAAGGCTTTTTACCTGATTAAAATCTGTAACGTAATCCCCTGTTGCATTCGAAACGTAAGGTATCGTAATTGGTTGGATTTTTACAGTTTCCAAGGATTCACCCAGTTTTTTCCCAGCCTCTTTTAGCATGACGGAATGAAATGGCCCACTTACATTTAACATCAAGGTTCTTTTTGCACCGGCCTCTTTTAGTTTTTCACAAGTGTGGGCAACGCTTTTTTCTTCACCCGTGATTACGATTTGACCTGGACAATTGTAGTTCGCTATCGATACAATTCCTTGAGACTGCCCACAGATTTGTTCTATTTTGACTGCACTCATACCAATTATGGCTGCCATAGCGCCTCCTGTCGGGACCGCCTCCTGCATGAGCTGGCCTCTTTTTAGTACAATAGAAAAGGCATCTTCTTCCTTTATAACCTTAGATGCAACAAGTGCTCCGTATTCACCTAAGCTTAAACCGGCATTCACTTGTGAAACAATTCCTTTTTCTTCTAATGCCCGCAACATTGAAATGGATGTGGTTAGCATTGCTATCTGTGTATATTCCGTAATATTTAACTGCTCATTATCTTCAAAGCAAAGTTTTGCAATATCGAATCCGCATACAGCAGAAGCTTTTTCGTATACTTCTTTGCTTACTGGGATATTCTCGTAGAAATCTTTTCCCATTCCTGCATACTGGGCTCCCTGCCCCGGAAATATGAATGCGATTTTCCTCATGGCTACACCCATGTATATCGCAGGCTAACATGCGCCTGTTTGCTTGCGATACTGCTCAATATAAAAATGCGAAGTACTTTCGCATAGATGAAAGAATCTTTACTTTGAGCAGCCCTTCTATTTTATTTTCTTTCACCGTTTTAATAACGCTTTTCCCTCTGACATAATCTCTTCGATCATCTCTTTACATGTCTGTTCTCTGCATATCAAGCCCGCAACCTGACCAGCCATTAAACTACCTTCTACTACATCGCCTTCCTGCACTGCTTTTCTAAGAGAACCTAAGGTTAAATATTCCAGCTCTTCAAAGGATGCGCCCTGCTGCTCCAGCTTTAAATACTCCCTGGTCTTTTTGTTTCTCAGAGAGCGCACCGGATGACCTGTACTTCTACCGGTTACTTCAGAATCTATATCTTTTGCTTTTATGATTTTTTGTTTATAATTCCCATGTACTGTAGATTCTTTAGAAACAACAAATCTGGTTCCCATCTGAACAGCCTCTGCACCTAGCATAAATGCGGCCGCAAATCCTCTTCCATCTCCGATTCCTCCCGCTGCAATCACTGGAATATCAATTGCATCAACTATCTGAGGAACTAATGTCATAGTGGACTGTTCACCAATATGACCTCCTGATTCCTGTCCTTCTGCCACAACAGCATCCGCACCATACCTAGCCATTCTCTTTGCTAAGGCTACGGAAGCTACCACCGGAATTACTTTTATACCTACCTCTTTCCACATTTTAAAATATTTTTCCGGGTTCCCGGCACCGGTCGTTACTATGGGTACTTTTTCTTTGACTACCAACTTTGCCACTTCCTCAGCTGCCGGACTGAGAAGCATAATATTTACGCCAAATGGCTTATCTGTTAATTCCTTGACTTTTCTAATCTGTGTACGAACAACCTCTACCGGCGCATTTGCTGCTCCAATGAGTCCCAATCCACCGGCTTCGGATACTGCAGCTGCCAGATTATATTCTGCAACCCATGCCATCCCTCCCTGAATAATCGGATACTGGATTCCTAATAATTTAGTTATTCTTGTTTCCATGCCTTGCCCATGCATACCGCATGCTTACTGCGATATCTGCCCAATGTCCCGCAATGCGAGTCATTATAAAAATGTGTGAACGAATCAATATGCTGCATGGCTCCTTTTCCTATATTTTCGAATCCAGCTTAACCGGATTTTCACACTTTTCATTGCTTTTCAACCTACGATTCTACACCTTTTGCTTTTAAATAATCTACAACTGCTCCTACTGTAGTGAGTTCTGTTAAATCTTCTGATGGTATTTCTACTCCATACTCGTCTTCTAATGCCATGACTAATTCAAATAAGTCTAAAGAGTCAGCCCCCAAATCTTCTTTAAATGATGTTCGTAACTCTACTTCTTCTGCCCCGCAGCTTAATTGCTCTGCAATAATTTCTTTCATTTTTTCCAGCATAATAATCTCCTTAATATTTTAACTTGTATAAAAGTATTTATTTTTGCTTTCAAATACTTTGACATTCAAAGTATATATGTAAACTACTATTTTGTCAACAAATTTTAGTGTAAAATCAAGCTTCGCTTGTATTCGTGGTTTCGAGTCCATTCGAGTCCAATTCGCTGGATTTTCGCACTTACTAATCTGCAAATTTTGTCTGCTTTGAAACACTAAGAGCAAGCCCCATCTCCGCCATAAGAAATGCAACTGAAGTTCCGCCATAGCTGATAAATGGCAATGAAATTCCCGTTGGTGGAAACAAATTCAGAACAACGCCTATGTTCAAGATTACCTGAATTGCAATATGGGCAAAGATTCCTGTAACCATAAGAGCACCATATAAATCCGGTGCATTCTGTGCTATAACCAACAGTCTGTATAGCATAAATAACATAAGCCCAATTAATAATACTGCACCGAAAAACCCAAGTTCTTCACATATAATGGAAAATATCATATCATTTTGTGACTCTGGAACTGCGCCAAGTTTTTGTGCGCTATTACCTAACCCTTTTCCAAAAATACCACCGGAACCAACTGCATATAGTGCCTGCATAATCTGATATCCTTCATCAGAAGAACTTCCTTCCGGATTTAGCCATGCATAGATTCTATTCATCTGATAGTTATCACTATTTTGGAAGACTTCCAGATTCTCGGTTGCATATCTTATAAAAATTAGGATAAGTATTACTCCGGCAGCTCCGACAATTGCAAACGGAATCGTCTTTGGATGTGCTACAAATAGGATAATAACGGTGATTCCTGCAATTATTATTGCACTGCTTAAGTTACTGGTGAATATGAATGTAAGTCCTGCAAGAAACAGGCCTAAAGATATAATCAAGGCGGTTCCTTTTATGCCATTGATCTTCTTTCCTATTTTTATTATAACGTAAGGAAGAAAAACTATAATTGCTATTTTTGCAATTTCTGCAGGCTGAAATTGTATCTTTCCTATTTTTATCCACCTTCTTGCCCCATTTACCAATACTCCACTGTATTTTGTTACTATTAATAGAATAGCAGACACCACATATAATAATGGAGTAAGTTTAATAATAAGATGATAGTCAAATTGTGAGACAATAACTGCCATTAAAAGACATGCACCACTTATTCGAGTCTGCCTAATAAAATAGGTAGTCCCATCTGTATAAGCACTGGTACTATATATCATAATAAGTCCAAAGCACGATAAAATCACTATGATTGCCAATAAACTGTAATCATATGCATTCACTTTTTCTACGGTTCTTCTCCTGGACTGTTTTGTGCTTGTAGTATTCGACTTTCTTACTGTTTGGGCCATATTTTGTTCCTCATTTCTTGATAATCTAGTGTTCTGTCCAGTTGATATCTATGGTAATTCCTGTAGGTGATTCCGGATAATGTCAGGCAGATTTTCGACGCATAGCACAAGAGGCTGGAGGCGCAAGGGTTCGCAAAGCGAACTCTTTGTTCTAGTTTGCATGCAGTACACTGGTGTATTATTTCCTATTGTAACACATATTTTAGCAATTCTGCAAATGTAACACTTCCCTCTTTACCACTTAATGTCTCTATAGCTAATATCGGTTTATCTGTAATTACATTATCAACGGACAAAGACTTCATTTTTTGTAAAGTTCCTGCATAGTTCACTGTCCAACAATACACTTCTTTACCATATCTATGTGCTTCTTCCACAAAATTTTCATCAATATAAGACCATTTAACGCTAAAGAAATCAGCAGCTTCCATATTAGAAATACTACCATAGGTCATGGTCATGATATAACCTGTTACAATATCCGGATTCAGCTCTTTCGCTTTTTTCAAAAAATTATAATTCATTGAGGAAACTACACATTGGTCTACGAAATCATATTCTTCAATAAGTGCAATCACCTTTCCTACAATATTATCATTTCTACCATTATACTTCACTTCTAAATTCAGGTTTATTGTTCCTTTGCAAAGTTCTAAAACTTCACGTAATGTTGCTATTTTTTCGCCCTTAAACTCTTCGCCAAACTTGTTGACAACCTCTATATCCTTTATATCATCATAAATGACTTCCCATACATAAGCATTCAATCCTGTAGTCCGCAGAAGATTATTGTCATGCATGAGAATTAATTCCCCATCTTTTGTTTCCTGAATATCTATTTCCGCATAGTCCGCCATAGACTCTATTGCTTTTTCGATGGCTCCCACCGTATTCTCAGGTGCCATCGCCGCCCCGCCCCTGTGTGCGGTTACTTTAGTCGTATTCAATAGATTCTGCGCTAACGTCTGGGTATTTGACACGAAATTATACACATAAAACAGCTCTATACATAATAGTACCATACCCAAAACAGCAGCAATTCTACGTCTGCCAATCTTACCATGAAGTAAATCCTTATCATTCCATGGCAATGATAGTCTGGCTGGCGCTTTTCCCTTCACATAGTGAATATAAAGTGTATAAATAAACGCAAGATTGACCACAATACCGATCGCACCTGATACAATACCGATTGCCATTTCAATTTTCTGACTAATTGCCAGAACTGCCGCTATGGCTACTGTTGCCTCCTTTGTCATAACCACATAGATCACTGCTAAAACCATACAAAATAAGTAAAGTATCATTGTCACTACAGTTACCAGAATGTTACATACAATTAGGCTTACACTTGTTTTGTAAAAATTTTTCAAAATCAACTTTACACTTGCTAACATACCGCCTAAAGTCTTTTTTCCCTCCAAAATACAATATGGAAGGGAAAATACGAATAAAACAGAAAGTAGTAAAAATAACATCAATATAGCAATTGCAACAAATTTATTAGGTAAGCCTATATATATAATACGGAACGCATAATTAAGTACTTTTACATAATATACTTCCCTTATAATTAAATGCAGGCAAAGAAAAGGTACAGAGAACAGCACGCATAAAATCCATGATATATGTCCATCTTTTAAAAACTTCCCTGTTCTTTCAATTCCTAATAAAAACATATCCGTCATAAATATTTTCTGCTTATTATAAGAAAACTGGAAGCATACGAATAAAGTACACACTTCTACCAAAAGAAAACCTAGCAAAAGTATGATACATACAATCAAAAATAAAATTGTAATTGGGCTTTTTAAAAATTGGACAAAGTTCTCGGCAGTTAAGTAACTAAATTTATTCTGTTTTAGAGATAAGGATACCCCATTATCCATGATAAATAGTATGATTGCAGTTGTGGCTATCTTATATACAAACTCAAATAACAGCAGACTCACAAAATTAGTCTTTATGAATACCCATGATTTATTTAATATTTCTTTCAATAATATGCCTCTTTTTTGATTTTAATATTCATTCTATGATTTTGAGAAATCCCCTTTAAAAATGCAAGAAATTTAATAACCTCTTTTTCTTCTGTTGCCCATGAAGTAACAAATCTAATACATGTATTTGATTCGTCAATTTTTATTTGTTCTTCGAAAGCATATTCTTCTCTGATTTTATCTATTATTTCATTTGAAAATATTGGAAATAACTGGTTTGTAGTTGATTTACTAGCCATTTTGTATCCCAGTTCTTCTATCCCATTCTTCAACTTATTTGCCATACAGTTGGCATGTGCAGCCAGTTCATAAAATAAACCATCTTCAAATAGTGTCAGAAACTGAATTCCTACCACCCTTCCTTTTGCCAAAAGTGCACCCCTTTGTTTTATATTATATCGAAAATCTGTTTTTAAATCATTTTTGCATATTACAAAGGCCTCACCAAGTAAAGCACCATTTTTGGTACCGCCGATATAAAAACAATCTGTCATATCTCCAATTTCTTTTATTGATAAGTCATTTTCACTGGAACACAACGCACAGCCTAGTCTTGCTCCATCTAAAAAAAGTATTAAACTCTGTTTTCTGCAAAATTCACTTAGTGCTTGCAATTCGGATTTCTTATAAATGGTTCCAAGCTCTGTGGAATTTGAAATGTATACCATTCCCGGTTTTACCATATGCTCGTCTGCGTGTTTTTTTATAATCGGTAAAATAAGTTCCGGAGTCAGTTTCCCGTCTTCGCTCTCCGTAGTCAATACCTTATGTCCGGTTGCTTCAATAGCTCCAGTTTCATGCACATTGATATGTCCTGTTTGTGCTGCTATTACAGCTTCATATGGTTTTAAGAATGACGAAATTGCCAATAGGTTTGTCTGGGTACCACCGCTTATAAAATGTATATCAACACTATTGTTCCCCATTTCCGCTTTTAATATTTCAATTGCTTTATATGTGTATTCATCTTCACCATATCCTGATGTCTGATATAAATTCGTTTTTATAAGTGCTTCTAATATTCTTGGGTGCGCACCTTCGCCATAATCATTTCTAAAACTGTACATGTTAATCCTCCTACTTTATAATATGCATTTTATTATATAATTCTTATTTTTTTATAGTTTGCTGACTATTGAGAACTATAAATCGTATTTAATTCATATTATATAGAAAAGTATAAACTTTGCAACCTTCAAAACTGCTGTTACAAATTTATAAATGTCGGGCGCATATATTTTTTATGCACCTTTTCATTACATGGCTGACTGAACAGACATAGTTATTATATCATAGAATTTATTATTTTTATAAATATTGTTTCATTTTTTTATACATTTTTGCAATTTTAATTCAAATATACACCAATCTTCAGGTTTTACATAGGATAATTAGGGAAAAGATATATTCACTCTTGAAAGGAGTTTCCTAATGGAAAAATTTAGGCAAGCAAACTGCAGCGATATGTTTCAACCTGTACAGCAAAATACCTTCACTTCTTCTAGGCGAAGTCAAATATCCCGCTCTACTATGAATGTTCCAGAACCTGAAGTAACGGAGCCAAGCAGGGGCATGTATTCCGGAGTTGATGAACTTCCCCTTGCAATGGCATACGTGCCCTGGCAAAAGTTTCACAAAATCCATGAGCTTGATAAAGCAATGGAAGCCGGTACCATTTTTTATGAATTGAACCAGCCATTCTGCGGAAAGCGAGGTATACATGATGAGTTATTATAGACATAGTGATTTAGGGATTCAGTCTGCTGATTCTAATTTCCAGTATTCTGAGCTGGAAAAGCAAAGACAGCAGATGGCTGCCGAGGCATGTGGACACTCAAAATGTTCTCAGCCACAAGCAGTCCCAGAACCACGCCGAATGGAAAGAAGTCCCATGCGGCGGACAGCCGCAGCACCTTCTAAAGAACAATTGTTGAATTATATAAATCAAGTTAGTCTGGCAGTCTATGATACAATACTGTTTCTGGATACACACCCATGTGATCAGGAGGCTATGGAATATTTCAGGAAGCATTTTAAGTTGAGAGAAGCCGCAACGAAGGAATATGCCAGATTATATGGTCCCTTGACAGTTGATCATATGAATGACAGCTCTTACGATATTTGGGAATGGGCTATGCAGCCCTGGCCTTGGGAAGGAGGTAGTTGTTAAACTATGTGGAGTTATGAGAAGAGATTACAATACCCAGTAAATATTACGAAACCTAATGCGAAAATAGCACAGGTGATTCTCACTCAATATGGGGGACCCGACGGCGAAATGGGTGCTGCTATGAGATATTTATCACAGCGTTATGCTATGAAAAATAGAACTGTAATAGGCGTTTTAACGGATGTAGGTAGAGAAGCCCCTGAAATGTTCCGTTCAGGGGCTATCGCTTTTTTTGATGCTTTTGCAACCGTATAGCTCCATTTCATAGGGAGCAAGTTCAAATACACATCAATATTTTCTTTGTCGATAACCACCATTTTATCTAAGAGCTGCTTATAAAACTCATCTTCATATTCCATACCGCCTACTATCTCACCTATGGCATCGGTAATTTCTTTCACAAGCTCCTGCTGTTGTTTTATCATAAGCTGCTGCTTATCAATGCTGTCAATGACAGATTGCAGCTCGGCAATTTCAGCATCACATTTTGTTCTTGCGGCTGTAAATTCCTCTCTGGTCACATCGCCTGACATATAAAGGTCAATCAAATTGGTACGCTTATCCTCTATGGTCTGAATCTGTACTTTTAGCTTCCCGACATCTGTGCCTGTGGTATCCATAGCAATAATGGACTTAATAATGGAAAGAAGATTTTCCGTGATTTTTTCCCTGTTGTATTTTAAACCCCTGCTGACAAGATACATAATATGGGTAGCATCTTCATTGCGGATACTTAGACCCGTACAGCCTACTTGATTTCCTGCCTTATCAACATGAGGGCTTCCATGTTTAGCCGCTTCATTACAACGCCACGCTTTGTATTTGCTTCCGTCTTTTCTGGACTTATACCGTGCCACATAGCTTGCTCCGCAGCAGCCGCATTTGATTTTACCAGAGAACGGATAGCGGTTACTGTGTTTTGCTTTGCCTTCCTGCGACAGTGAACGGGTATCCAGAATACGATTAGCTTCATCAAACATCTCACGGGATATAATCGGCTCGTGGTGGTCTTGAATGATAACAAATTCTTCCTGTCCTCGGTTGTACTTCTTTTCGTGAGATAAGAAGTCTGGCGTATAGGTCTTTTTCTGCACTAAATCACCACAGTATTTCTCGTTGCGGATAATGCGGAGAATTACTGTGTTCTGCCATTCCTTGACACGCATTGGCTTTATGCCTTCCTCACGAAGTTCACGGGCAATTACATGAGTGCCTTTACCCTCATTAACAAACTTATGGAAGATAAGACGTACAATCTTTGCTCCCTCCTCATTAACATACATTCCCCCATCACGAACATCATAACCTAACATACTCCTGCCAAATACAACACCCTGTTCCATCTGGCGTTTTTGCCCCCATTTCACACGCTCAGAAGTTTTGCGGCTTTCTTCCTGGGCAATAGAGGACATAATAGCCAGACGAAGCTCGGCATCGCCGTCTAATGTGTTAATATTGTCATTCATAAAGATAACACCGATACCGTGCTTTTTAAGGTCACGAGTGTAATAAATGCTATCAAGGGTATTTCTCGCAAAACGGGAAATCTCCTTAGTGATAATCAAATCAAAGTTGCCATTCTTGGCACAAGCTATCATTCTATTAAACTCTTTACGTTTTTTTGTGTTCGTACCAGAGATACCCTCATCGGCAAAAATCTCGTATAATTCCCAATCTGGATTACGCTCAATATATTGTCTGAAATACCGCTGTTGACTTTCAAAAGAATTGGCTTGGTCTTCATTGTCCGTGGAAACACGGCAATATGCAGCCACACGCTTTTTCTTATCAACTATTTTTCTCTCTTGGTTTAGACGTTCATATTTATTCATAGCAAAACTCCTTTCCCAGTAACACTCCGTTACTGTTATTTCAATTATAAATAAGTTCATGGGAAGTGTCGAATGTGCGAATTTTAGATTTGCACATTCAGCTATGTAAAAACGCCAAGCGATTATGCTCGGCGTTGCTTTTGCAGGCTTATTTGCTTTTCAAGCTCAAGCAAACAACGTTCCTTTTGTGAATGGGTCAATAGGTTTCTCTTTTCCAGAGATAGAAGTATTGACTTTTGAATATTCATAAGGAACGCTGCGTGTTCCTGTTCGTTTAATTCCGGAACAGGGTCACCAACGTAAACAAATTCTCTGTGCTTCAGTAGTCAACACCTCCCTCGTTTCAATATATGAGCCACAGGCTTATCCATATAACGAGAGGGCTAATCCTTTTTTTGAATCCCAATGCTGATTGCTAACGCTTTATCTGCCGACAAAAGAAAACACCCGCTAAGAGTTCCTATATACTCTCGCAGGCGTTGTTTATCAATTGTTCTGATTTGTTCATACAGTATTATGGAGTC
>Ga0153997_1000028_pt1 | contig 49265 bp, 42 predicted proteins | sample TSNC081MetaG_FD_104750 | JGI IMG/M metagenome (GOLD analysis project Ga0153997, IMG submission 104750) | Attine ant fungus gardens microbial communities from North Carolina, USA - TSNC081 MetaG | ecosystem: Host-associated > Fungi > Mycelium > Unclassified | place: USA: North Carolina, Lumber...
GTTGCGACATCAATCAATCCTTCTATCGGTCCGCCAGATTTGCCAACCTGCCAATAAGCTACTCTCGATCAAGTGACGGTGTCGTTTCAATTCTAACGGAAGAGCTTGACATTAAGAAAACGGAACTGCGCTGTCCCTGGCAAGACACCAGGGACATAAAGCTACGCCAGCAGCCACAATGACAGCTGCACCAGATGAATCGAACTCCCCCAAACCGTTCCCCACAATTTCCCCCGAAAATCTGGAATGCGCGTCACACAAAAATCAGGATGATTGATAGCCCGAAATTTAGCATCTTGTCTATACAATGAAATATTATTCTTATTCTTAATAAAATAGAATCTAAAAATACTACAATTTCATAATAGTTTAACTTGAGAAAACTATAAATCATATAAATATATTAATTCATCTAATTAATTTTTCTGAAAATAAATTTCTGAAAACAACAAAGCTTTTTAATTCCATGAGTAAATTTATCGAATTACAATATATTAATTTTGAATGAACATATATATCTCAACTTATTTGACGCACAATTAAGCAGCTTTAGTAAATTTTATGGTTCCCATATAAAAAAATTGACCATATATTTTTAACGTGAATTAGTGGTACTATTTACTGGAGCTAGGGCCGGAGATATCGCCAGTTCGGGAATGTCTTTGCGACCACGCCCGATGCGCCCGCGTTACCGTCTTCAAAAGAAATGTGCCCTGGTCTGAAGATGTGTTCGACCCAAGAGCGCACTCTGGATTTGGCCTTGCGCACGCGCTCAGACATTTCTGCGTAGCCTGCAGCCAGGAGCCGTCCGGGTCGACACTCAATGCTGGAAGTGCCTCCCGTGATGAGCCATGAATGCGTAACACCGCACTTTCCCAGATGGCTGATTTCTGGCAAAGGTTGCTCAGTTCTGTCTTTGCTCAAGCAGTCTGGATTCTTCCCATGTCCCACCCTCTTATCGTTTCGCCCGGTTTCCCCGCCCTGCCGATCTGGCTGGTGGAGGAAGCGATCTGGCCGCAGATATCGGCGGAACTGGCGCCGATAGCGCTGGCTTTCGCGCAGGCGCAAGATTTCGAAGCAAAGCCGGGGCGGCTCTGCATGGTTCCAGATGCGGCCGGTAAGCTTGCGGGTGTTTTGTTCGGTATAAGCGCAACCGATGACCAGAGTGCCGACCGTTTTCTCATCGGCAAGTTACCCGCACTGCTGCCGGAAGGCATCTACCGCTTCGCACCCGCTCCCCGCAACCCGAAGCTGGCGCTGCTGGCGTGGCTGCTCGGATCATATGTGTTCGACCGCTACCGTAAGAAACAGGGCCCCACCGCAAAGATCGTTGCGCCGGAGGGCGTTGATGTCGAAGAGGTATCCCGCATCGCTGCCGCGGTCTCGCTGGGGCGCGATATGATCAACACTCCGACAAATGATCTGGGACCGGACGGGATCGAAGATGCAGCACGCGCTCTTGCCGAAAAGCACGGTGCTAAAATCAGCGTCATGGTCGGGCAGGATTTGCTGGAGCAGAACTTTCCGATGATTCATGCCGTTGGCCGCGCCTCGGCAACGCCGCCCCGGCTAATCGACATCAGATGGGGTGATGAGAACGCTCCGCTGGTCACCCTTGTCGGCAAAGGCGTTGCGTTCGATACGGGCGGCCTTAACATCAAACCCGGTTCATCGATGGCCCTGATGAAGAAGGACATGGGCGGAGCCGCGGCTGCCCTTGCCACCGCCGATATGGTGATGGGTTCGAAGCTTCCCGTCCGGCTTCGTGTTCTCATTCCCGCAGTTGAGAATTCAATTTCAGCCTCATCGTTCCGTCCGGGCGACATTTTGCAGAGCCGCAAGGGGCTCACCGTCGAGATCGGCAATACGGATGCGGAAGGTCGGCTTATCCTTGGCGACGCTCTCGCACTTGCCGATGAAGAAACTCCGGAGCTTCTGATCGACTTTGCAACCCTGACGGGTGCCGCCCGTGTTGCCGTCGGGCCGGATCTCCCGCCGTTCTATACCGATGATGAACAGCTTGCCGCCGACATTGCACGCATCGGCATGGCTGAGAACGACCCGGTGTGGCGTATGCCCTTGTGGCAGCCTTACGCCTCATGGCTTGATTCAAAGGTCGCCGACATCAACCACATTTCGAGTCAGGCTTTCGCTGGCTCGATTACCGCAGCGCTTTTCCTGCGTCGCTTCGTTAACAACGCGAAGGCCTACGCACACTTCGATATCTACGGCTGGACTCCTTCGGAAAAGCCCGGACGCCCTGCCGGAGGCGAAGTGCAGGCGGCACGCCTTGTCCACACCCTGTTGAAAGAGCGCTACACTTCGTAAAGCATATTGCCAGAAGGCAGTTTGTCGGGGCCGCAGAACCGCTAGAATGATATGAAATCATATCAATCGGAGTGGGCATGCCATTCGATCTGCGCCCCCTTCAGGCCTTGAGGCTCTGGCACGACGTAACGCTGGATCTCGTCCATGACGAGGGACAGGATATCTCCGCGCGGCAATGGGCGATCATCTTGACGGTTTATCTTGAACCACCACCGCACACGGTGCGCGCGCTAGCCAGGAAACTCGATGTCACCAAGCCGGTGATTACCCGCGCTCTTGATACTCTGGGTCGGCAGGGGCTTGTCTCACGCAGGCGCGATGAGGCTGATAAGCGCAATGTCGTCATACAAAGAACCGTCAAGGGTGCGCTCGCAGTGGAACGCCTGGCCGATATCGTCGTTGCAAAGATCAGGAACCTGCCCCAATGACGCTGGATCGCCGCAGACATGCATTCAGGGAAGACCTCGCAGATGAACGTTTGCGCGGACAGGTGGAAGCGCTGCGCTATGTGCGTGGCGAGAAACGCTGCATCACGGTCTCGGCAGCCTCACTGCATCGCCAGCCCTCCGGGGAAAGCGCCATCGATACACAGGCACTGTTCGGCGAAGATGTGCTGATCTTCGAGCAAGCCGAAGGCTGGGCCTGGGCTCAACTGAGCGACGGCTATGTCGGTTACCTGCCGATTTCGACCCTTGGCAAGGAAAGGAACGAGCCAACTCACCGGGTCTCCGCCTTGCGGACATTTATCTATTCCGGGCCCAACCTCAAGCTTCCGACAATGCATCATGTCAGTATCGGCAGCCTGGTCCATGTAATCCGCGAAGAAGGCGATTATTCAGAGATAGCGGGCGGAGGTTTCATTTTTTCACGCCATCTCGCACGGATCGACACTTTCGAGACGGATTTCGTGTCGGTTGCAGAACGTTTTCTTGAAACGCCTTATCTGTGGGGCGGCAAATCCAGCCTTGGCATCGATTGTTCGGGACTGGTCCAGCTTTCACTTGCCATCGCGGGCGCAGGCTGCCCACGTGACAGCGATATGCAGGAAGCCGAACTCGGTTCAAGCATATCGATAAATCACGATCTTTCCGGCTTGAAACGCGGTGACCTTATTTTCTGGAAAGGCCACGTCGCAATCATGCTCGACAGCGTGCGAATGATTCATGCCAACGGCTGGTCCATGAACGTTCATGTCGAACCACTGAAGGTTGCGGAGAAACGTATCCGCGAAGTCGCCAACGGCGGATTTATAACGAGTATCCGGCGGCTTTGAGATATCCGCATTTAGAGTGTTCTGTGTTTAGAGCGTTTTGCGTTCAGCATAAATTGCTGCAACGCTCTAACTTATTGTGAAGACGCATTTTCTTATCGTTTAATCGATACCGATTAAACGGAAAAGGCTCTAGCGGATCAGAAAACACTCTAAATATTTTGCGCTACTTTCCCACTTCTCTGCACGATGTTCCAGACTGAAAGACGTTTAATGGGAAACGCCTTTCAGTCTAGAATTCTTTTGCCGTAATGCTTTTTTGCGTTTAATCGGAATCCGCTTAAACGCGCATTACTCTAATATCCGCGCACCCTGTCCACCAGACCACCGACCTCCTCGCCGGCTTCAAACCGCCTGATCTGTCCCGCAATGTAGCGCGCCGTTGCTTTCGGCTCACTTGTCGCGGAGTTATGGGGCGAGACCGTTATCGCAGGATGGTTCCATAAACGAGATTCCGCTGGCAACGGCTCGACCTCAAACACGTCAAGCGTCGCAGCTTTCAAGATACGGTCGTCCAGAGCAGACAGTATGTCATTTTCAACCTGCAATCCGCCGCGTCCGACATTGATGAGGATCGGACCACCAAGCGCACCTTTTGGGGCAAGCTTCTCGAACAACGAGCGATTGAGAATACCGCGCGTGTCACTGGTGAGTGGCATAAGAGCGACAAGAATGTCTGTTCGGGAGAGGAAGGCATCCAATTCCTCGTTACCGCTGAAAACCGGAATATTCAACCCTGGCTTAGGCGTTCTGCTCCATCCGGCAACATCGAAACCCATCACCTTGAGTTTGCCCGCCGCATCCTGACCAAGCACGCCCATTCCCATGATGCCAACCCGAACTTCACTAGCTATAGGTTGTTCTTTTTCATCATTCCACACTTTCTGGGCCTGCTGCCTGTCGAAACGGCGCTGGTCGCGCAGATGCATCAGGCAATGCATCACCACATACTCGCTCATCCGGAACGTCAGATCGTCCTGGGCGACCCGGAACACAGGCACGTGCGGCAGGCGCGCATCCTGCATCAGGAAATCAACGCCTGCGCCCATCGAGAACACCGCATCCAGTGCGGGCAGGTTGGCGAGGCTTCCGGCGGGCGGCTTCCAGGCAATTGCATACGACACCGCCCGTCGGTCAAAAGGTTCACCAAGAAAGACCAGATGCTGTTCCGGCAAAGCCGCCTGAAAGGCCCTGGCGAATGACCTGACCCAAGGCGCGGAATTATCCGACACCGCTACTAGAATACTCATAACGGCTACCCCACACTGCCGCTTCCGGCTCCTGATTTCAATCGCTGAAGTAAAACTCAATTTGCCGGATTTGTATACCGCTCTCAAAAAGCAAAAGGGCGGCATTGCCGCCCCTCCAAAAACTATATTCCGCCTGAACGGAACTATCTCAGACGAAATCCTCGCGCATGGGTGTGAAGACATCTAGAAGCGCGCCCGGCTCAATTGCCACCGCTCCATGCATCAATCCGCCTTCGACAAGGTAGCCGTCTCCAGCGACCAGCCTCTGGGTTTTGTCGCCGATCGTGACGTCGAAAACTCCTTTTTCAACCATGCAGCTCTGCACATGCGGATGGCTGTGCATGGCACCGACGGCACCAGCTTCAAAAGAGACCCGAACCACCATCATATCGTCGTTATAGGCGAGTATCTGTCGCTGTACGCCCGGGGCCACCGCCTCCCATGCGATATCCTTGCTGACGATAAAATTCTCATTCTTTCTTGTCATGACCGATCCCGTCCTGGAATACAAAGCTGCCGTCTTTAGCTCCTGACAATCAGGAGGAAGCTCCCGGCAACCTTACGATGAATTCAGCAAAAATATTTTCTGCATCCGTTGAATGTCTATGCCCGTTATGTCGGCAATTCATCAAGTTATTTTTATGAATGAAGGATGCGTCTTGTGGGGAAACGCGTAATCTGATGGATTTTGTTGATTGAGCCATCACACCGCATGCAGCGTTCCAAGGCTTCCTACAACACTGGCGGAAAGAGCGACGGTCTTGAAGAAGGTACGACGTGACAGAATAAGCTTACTCGCTGCGGTCCTCTTTTCTTTTTTCGGTTTCAATACAATTTTCTTTTCTCGATCGAGGAGTTTCCACAGCACCTAATTTGCAAGTGCTTGTTTCCGCTTATGCAAGGCTTCCCTGACAAACGGGAATGCAAGCGAGAACGCGGCCAGGGATAGAAAGCCGACCGTAATCGGGCGGGTATAAAGGAAATCGTATGAGCCGTCGGACAACGACAATGCACGACGGAAATTTGCCTCAGCCATTGGCCCCATGATCAAAGCGAGAACAATCGGAGATGGCGGGAAGTCGAATTTCTGCATGACGTAGCCGATGACACCCGCGGTCAACATGATACCGATATCAAACGCACTGTTGTTTATGGCGTATGTGCCCACGATGCTCAGCGCCAGAATAAGCGGCGTCAGGACCGATTTCGGCATCTGCAAAATTTTGCCGATAAAGCGCAATGATGCAAGTCCGAGGATCAACATCATTACATAGCAGAACAGCATGCCGGCAAAGAGTGTGAATACCATCGGCGCATGATCCTTGAACAGCAGCGGGCCAGGTTGCAGTCCCTGAATAGTGAGAGCTCCCAGCATCACAGCCGTCGTTGCATCGCCCGGCACGCCGAGCGTCAGCATTGGCAGAAGCGCACCACCGGTACAGCCATTCGCTCCTGATTCGCAGGCGGCAACGGCCTGAATTTCGCCCCTCCCGAAGTTCTCCGGCGTCTTGGAAAAGCGTTTTGCCTCGTTATAGGCGACAAAGGCTGCAATATCCGCACCTGCACCTGGAATCGCACCAATAAAAGCGCCGAGGCCAGCGGAACGAAGCACTGTTCCCCAAACGCGCTTCACAGTCGCCATCGTCGGAATGATTTGTTTCAGTTCCGCGGCCTTGCGTTTGATCGTTTCGCTCTCAGCTATTGTGTTGAAAGCCTCCGATGCCGCGAACAGGCCGATCATGACAGGAATGAACGGCACGCTCATCAGATCCGGAATACCCCAGGTAAAGCGGGGGAAGCCGCCCATGGGATCGAGACCAATGGTTGCAATCAGCAAACCGAAGAAACCGGAGATCAATCCCTTGACCAGAAACTTACCGGAAATGCTGGCGATGATGCTTAAGCCGAATACCGCAAGAGCAAACGTTTCTGAAGCGCTGAACTTCAGGGCGATGCTCGCCAGCATGGGAGACAGGAACACCAGCATCAGAATGCTGATCGTTCCGCCCGCGAAGGAAGAGAATGTCGCGACACCCAGTGCTTCACCGGCACGCCCCTGCTTTGTTAGCTCGTAGCCATCCATAGCTGTTGCTGCAGCAGCCGGGGTTCCGGGAATACGCAGCAGAATTGCCGTAATAGAACCCGCATAGACACCACCAAAATAAACGCCTGAAATCATAGTAAGTCCGGAAACCGGATCCATACCGAAGGTGAAGGGTAGAATGATCGCAACCCCCATCGTCGCGGTAAGTCCTGGCAGGGCTCCAATGATGATGCCAACTGCCACACCGAACACTGCCAGCAGCAAAGCCACAGGCTGCTGGGCGAGTGTGGCAAAACCGTTCAATAATAAACCGAGTTCTTGCACTATCGTATCTCCCAGAAACCACTAGCTAAATAAAATTCCGACAGGTAACGGTACGTTCAGAAGATAATCAAACGCGAAATAGAGCGCCGCCGTAATAATTATTGAAAGAACTGGATTGAGAATTTTATGACGCATTCCCATCAATGCCATTAAAAAGCAAAGATATATGGCCATTGCCAGAGGGTAGCCAATGTAATCCATTGATAGATACTGGACGAATGTCGCTACTATTCCGATAAATACTAGTAGAATTCTGACACCGGAAATTGGGGCGACATGCGGATCATAGTCGCCTTTTTTAAGGCTCATGAAATTACGGACTATGAGCACACCGCAGAGAATTATCAAAATAGTTGCATAGATAATCGGGAAACGCGCTGGCCCGACATCCGTCCTCAATCCACTGCTTCTAAAGCCCTGCGCGACGACTATCGCCCCTGTAGCCACAGCTATCAGCATTACGCTTATCAGGATTTCAAACTTCCGGTCCCGAGCCGTCGGGTGTGTTGTTTCCGTTGAGGGAGCTTGCGCCATGAGAATTCCTCATCGAGTGTTTTTTCCGCCAGCCCGCCGCTTCTCCAGCAGGCTGGCTTTTTTGATTTTCTTACTTGGCAATGCCGAGCTTGGTCATGATATCCTTGAAGAAAGCATTATCCTTATCAATGACAGCCTTGTATTCCGGTCCATCGAGGTAAGACCAGGTCAAGTTCATCTTGGCGAGGGACTCCCTGAACACTGCATCTTCAGCCGTATTCTTTGCAGATTCACGCAGAATCTTCTGGATATCTTCAGGCGTACCCTTCGGGGCGACGATACCGCGCCAAGTGGCGACAGCGAGATCGACTCCTTTTTCTTTCAGGGTCGGCACATCGTCAAAACCGGCGTGCCGTTCATCTGCCATGATTGCCAGAATGCGGATCTTGCCAGCGTTCACATGAGCAATTACTTCCGGCGGACTAACTGTCACAGCTTCGATGTGACCACCGAGAAGGGCCGTTACAGCCGGATTGGCACCATCATATGGAATATGATTGAATTGAACGCCGGTTCTCTCACCGAGAGCCTCTGCTGCGATGTGCCATATGGCGCCTGTTCCCGAGTTGCCGATACGGACCTTTCCGGGATTGGCTTTGGCATAGTCCATGAACTCCTCATAGGTTTTCCATGGAGCGTCCATCAGAACCGAAATAGCCGAAGGCTCGGCATTGAGACGCGCTATAGGCACAAAATCATTCGCTGTGAAATTTGCCAGTCCCATATGCGGGAGCATTGTTATTTCGACGGTGCCAACACCGATTTTGTATCCGTTTGGGCGGGCAAAAGCAGCTTCGGCCAGCCCAATGGCGCCGGCGCCACCGGTTTTATTGACAACCCCGATAGGCTGCGACAGATGGTTCTTTGCTGCATCGGCAAAGGCACGGGCAACAAGATCAGTCCCGCCACCAGCCGAATAAGGTACAACCAGTTCGATCTGCTTGTTCGGATAGCCTTGTGCGTGCACGCTCGTGTTGAAAGCCAGAGCGCCAACACAAAGGGCAGCCATGACTGGAAGTGCAATTCTACCAAGTTTCATGCTCTTCTTCTCCTGTTCGTTCGGGTTAGGACTACAGTGGGTGCGGGTGAAAACTGGCAAGACATGATTGCAAGATATTAACCTTTCACGGAATTCATTCTGGCAAAGCAAATAATTTCAAGAGCCCCCAGACCGGAAAGCGAGACTGAAGAATTCGGCACGGCCCTGATCTCGCCTTGGAAGAAGCGGTCGGCCTTCAGAAGGATTTCAAGAGCCTGCTTCAACACCCGTTTTCCGCAGACAACGAGTGATATATTTTCATCTATTTTCAAGGCCTTACTGTTCTTAAGCGCTTGAATATCCGAGTAAAGAACAGCGCCGAAAAGGAAATTTGCCCTCTGGTTGAGAGTCATGTCACTAAAGATATCGAGAATGCGCACCAGAAAACAGCTTCTCGCCAAACCGACATCCCGGCAGCTCTGCGCACCTTGGATCAGAGCTTTCTCATCAACTTCTTCCGAGAACTTTCGATCAAGAGAACTTGCCAGAATTGTATTCTGAGTAATAACGTCAAGCATTTCCCCGGATATAGTCGTGATACAACCGTCAATCCTCAGGTCGCGATTTATCTTGACGAACTTGGAGTGCGACCCGGGCAGGGCAACGATAGCTGGCCCGGAGATATTGAGGTGACTGATTACACCGATAGCCTCAGTTTCTTCGCCACGCATGATATCCATGGCTTCGCAATTCTCTGGCGTTACCGGCTTGTTGGCGTTTCTGACACCCGGGATGAACCAGATGGGCCGCTCAACCACCTCCGGTAAATCCGCTTTGACCATTCCTGCAGCGAGCTCGGCAATGCCGGCAGGAGCAACAAGGTGTGGAAGCTCGAACAAACCAACATTTGAAGTGATCATTCCCGACGCTACAAACGTGACGTCGGATGAAACGGTAAGCCCCGCTTTTGTCAACGCTTCATGTATCGCTTCTCTGACGGCGCCCGTCAGCGCCACTTTGCTGCCGGTAATCGCAGTATCGCGAACTCCGACTGGGCGAGAAGCCTCTGCAATAACCGCTCTGCCTTTCCAAACATATATTCTCGTATTCGTCGTGCCCGCATCGATATTAACAAAATACATAGCAAACCCCTTGTATTTACTTATACTTGTTTTACTGGGGTAAAAATCGCCTTTCTTTTAAGCCAAGCTATCTTTGATTATCGGTTTATGGAAATGCTCTTGGCGACATAACTTGCACCGCTGACGGCCAGCATGTCGATCTCAACAGGATCAGAGATGGTTTTCACAAAATTTGTCATTCCCTTTACTGTTCTCAGCATTGTTTCGTAGAGCTTGCAGCGCTCTTTCCTGCCAACAAAAATAATATCGCCGGTAAGGTCGAAACCTTTTTCTTCGGCATCATTAAACAGTTTCATGTCATCGGCAGCGATTGCTGCCTCACAGAAAAACCTTCGCTCTTCTGCGGTTGTCGGCAAGGAGAACTGAATAAAGCGAGTAAACAGCAGGGTGCGCAAAAGTCCACTTTGCTGAACACATTCATATGCCGACTTGAGAATCTGCTCTGAGAATATCTCCGCTCCCTGAGTTTCAGCCTTGACGCTGGCGCCTATGAAAGTCTCCTTGAGGACAGCCCCATAAACCTGGCCGCTAAGAGTTGTTACACTTCCGGCAATGCAACCATTGCTATCAATATGAATAAGCTTGGTTGTGGAGCCCAGCTCAATAATATTGCAGGGAAGAGACGGCTTATATCGGTTCAGGACTCCGACAGCCTGCGCCTCCTCTCCCCGCATGAGATCAATTTTTCGAATGTTCTCCCATCCTCCTTCATCAACGGAATTCTTGATTCCCGGAATGAAGATAACTGGCAGATCAAGAGGAAGAATGTCGGGGTCGCGGCGTTGCTCGGCAAATTTTGCCAAATCGTCAATCTGAACCGGCGCGACCAGATGAGGAACTTCCAGCAACCCCAGATTGGAGGTAATCATCCCGGAAGCGATTGCAAAACGGACGTCGGATATACTGAGTTTATTCGCCGCCAGCAGTTTCGTTATTTCATCAGCAATGCCCTGTTTGAGCTTGGAATTGCTACCAGTTGCAACAGTGGAATTTACGCCGAAAGGGACTTCGCCTTTTATGACAACTTCGTCACCTCGAAGGAAATAAAGCCTCGTGGTTGTCGACCCGCAGTCAATAACGACAAACATATTTTTCCCCTTGAAATATCCACTGAATCAGAAATTACCTATTGGTGTTTTACTTACAGCGACACTGCGTGCGCCGACGACCACATATATTTGCTATTTGATTTACTGAGTAGTTCTCAGAAGAATACTGATGAATTTAAAAGGCGAAGGCTAGAGGCTGTTTTCATAGATGGTACGGATCGTTTCTGCATCCGGAACACGAGGATTATTGGACAGAACCACTTTCATGGTGGTCAACGCGTTATTGATCATCCAATCGAAATGCTCTTCCCTGACGCCAAGCTCTGACAGTTTCGGCATCATGTTCACTTTCGTAAGCAAAGTCCTGACAGCTTCAATGCTGCTGAAAGCGGCCTCTTCCACACTCATGCCTCTGGTGTCCACTCCCATAGCCTTTGCAACGGCTGCGAATTTTTCAGGAGCGGCGGCCCATGTGTATTCCATGAACGGCATGTACATCGCCGCGATCCCTTCTGCGTGAACCACGTTGAGCAAGCCGCCCATCGGGTGCTGAAGGGCATGCGGCAAGGTTGTTCCAGCGCAGTCAATCGCCATACCGGCCAGCGTACTGGCGAAAGTCACCTTTTCCCAGGCGTCGACGTTCTTCACATCGTCATAGACGACGGGCAGGTATTGCGAGATCAGCTCAATTGCGCGAAGTGAAAACATCTCGCTGACAGGATGGGCGTTCTTGGAGATATAGGATTCCAGCGCATGGAAAAGAACATCAGCACCCGGTCCTGCAATGACCCGTTTCGGCAGAGTCAGCATCAACTGGGGATCGATAATCGCAACCTTCGGATAGATCAGCGGATTGACAAGTCCCTTCTTGTCATTGGTTTCCGGGTTAGTGAAAACAGCCGTACGATTGGCTTCGCTTCCCGTTCCTGCTGTGGTGGGAATCAGAATGATCGGCAATGCGCAGGTGCCGATCTTCCGTCCGAAAACATAATCCCAGATGCTGCCCTCATTGAGGGCCGAGAACGCAATGCCCTTGGCCATGTCCATGGCGCTGCCGCCACCGATGCCGATAACGAGATTGCATTGTTCTTTTCTTGCCATGTCAGCACCGGCTTCAACCAGTGTTGACAGGGGATTCTGCATGAATTGATCAAACACTGCATGCCCGACACCCGCGGCATCAAGATACTCCTGTAATGCCTCAAGCTGCCCCGTTGGTTTCGCGCTGTCCGAGGCAACAAGCAGTGCTTTCCTGCCGTGCTGCATGGCAATCTCACCGGCTGCCTTGAACTTGCCCGGACCAAACTGAAGTTGAACCGGATTCCTATAATCAAAAGCAGTCATCTTTTCCTCATTCGCTTGGCAGGGAACTCGTGACGTCAAGAGGCCATGCCCGAGCGGAATCCCGCTCAGACATCTAAGGGATCAACTCCACACCCCTTGGAGTACGAAGCCGGGAACATAGCGCCCCAAATATTGGATATCGTGCTCGTATAATAGCAACACGAATAATTGTGTCAAATAATTTTTTATATAACCATATATTGAGACAATTTAAAATGAGCAAAGCACCCCCTCTTCTCTGAGAGGCTCTCAGCAAAAGAAATGACATGTATTCTCTTTTCAATTCAGCTGCTTAGCTCGCTACATTTCTAACATGGCAAGCCATGAGTCATGCTACCAGGAAAACTGGCATGCTGTTATTCAGCTGAAATGGAAAACCACTCGAGCCTTTCTTCAGGATATTCGGGGTCTCATCACCGACTCTGCGACCCCATATCCCATCGGAACGCTATCTATCCAGATATTCGTTATTTCTTACCCGAACCAAGTGCTTCAGAGATCCTGTTGGCAGTATCAGAAACCCGCGGACCAAGTTCCAGCATACGGTCTTCGGGCATGTAAAAAAGCGCGCTGGCGACACTCAGGGCTGCGACAACTTCGCCATTGATATCCCGAATCGGAGCACCGACACATCGGATACCAAGTTCATTTTCTTCCAAATCCATGACCCAACCTTGTTCTCGATAACGCAACATGGTCTGGAGGTATTCCGGCCATGGAATTAAAGCTGGTCGTTTCACGCCTTCCGATTCTGTTCTTTTTCTATGAGCAGCGGCCTCTTCATACAGAGCGCGCCATTGCTCCTGCGGCAAGCCGAGCATCAAGGCCTTGCCTACTCCTGTTGACGCGACAGGCATGTGCTGACCGACGCTGGAACGCATTTCCAGCCCTTTCCCGCCAGAAACCTTTCCGAGATAAAAAACCTTGGTGCCGTCAAGCGTACCAAGATGCACGGTATCGCCGGTGATTGTCGCAAGCTCCTCGAGATAGGGTTGCGCAAGCGCGCTTAGCGGGCGCTGCTCCCTGGCGCGTGTACCGAGATAAAGGAGTTTGTACCCGAGAGAATAGCCCTGGTACGGCACATGATGCAGATAACCTTCGCTAACGAGACAGTTCAACATACGATGCGCGGTGCTGCGAGGCGTACCAAGATGCTTCGCTATGCTCTTGGCGTCTGTGATGCCCTGCGCCACACATTCCAACAGAGCCAATCCACGCGAGAGCGTTTGCGCACCCGTTACTTTCGGGGATGCTGCCGTGTCAGTTGACTCGTTCAATGGAATCTCCAGCTTTCTTCAGGTATCGAGGTTGCCGCCAACCATAGATGATGGATAGAGAACTACCGAATTAATATCTTTACCCATATTTTGAGACAAATGCGATCATCAACTTCTCCCACGAAAAGCATTTGCCAAACCAGCCCTGCCCTTTGAATTATAGGCCGTAACCGGCTAAACTCCGGCGATGACACAGCAAACCACACCTCTCGATTCATCCGAGATCGATCGTTACGCCCGCCATCTCGTCCTGCGGGACGTCGGCGGACCGGGGCAGATGAAACTCAAGGCTGCCCGCGTGCTGGTCATCGGGGCGGGAGGTCTGGGCTCTCCCGTCATTCAATACCTCGCTGCGGCAGGCATCGGCACCATAGGCATCGTCGACGATGACAGGGTTTCGCTATCAAATCTGCAAAGGCAGATCATTCACACGACCGACGATGTCGGACGTCTGAAGGTCGATAGTGCGACGGAAGCGGTACGCAGGCTTAACCCTAATGTCCGTGTCGAGCCCCATACCTTTCGCATCACATCGGATAACGCTGCGGAAACCATACGCCGATACGATATCGTCGCCGATGGATGCGACAATTTTGAAACCCGCTACGTGGTGTCGGACACATGCTTTTTCGAGAAAAAGCCGCTCGTCACAGCCGCTCTCGGACAGTTTGACGGTACATTGACAACCTTCCGCAGTTTCGAAAGTAACTCGGATGGAAGTCCCAACCCGACCTATCGCTGCCTGTTTCCGAACCCTCCGCCGAATGATGCGATTCCCACCTGTGCCAGTGCCGGCATCCTCGGCGCACTTCCCGGTATTCTGGGGTCGATGATGGCCATGGAGGTTATTCGCGAGATCATCGGCTTTGGCGATGGGCTGGTGGGGAAGCTCCTGATGGTCGACGCGAGATCGATGCGCTTTGACACCCTGCGCTACCGGTGGAATGCAAAAAACCCGCTGAACGGGCGGTCATGAAAGTGTCAGCGCAGAAAAATTGTAGAACAAGCTCCACTAGAGCGTTTTGCGTTCAATATGAATCGCTGCAACGCTCTAACTTATTGTTAAGACGCATTTTCTTATCGTTTAATCGATACCGATTAAACGGAAAAAGCTCTAAATTCAGTATGATATGCAAATATTCACTCTGGATCGCATACAAATCCAATGCCAATGATCCTCCTCTTTCATTGTGAAGAAACATTGCATGTACTCGCGCCTGATCATAGTCCTCAGTTTGGCCAGTGGCGACAGTCTCCTTAAAGAAAAGGGGCATCGGGCGGTTTGATCATACAACCACCTGACGCCCCTAAAAGCGCTTGAACCTAGAACATCAGCCCCGAAGTGTCGCCCCGGTTTTCTTGCCGACTTCGTCCACAATCTTTGCAGCGACAGCCTCGATCTCGACATCGGTCAGCGTCTTTTCAATCGGCTGTAAGGTCACGGCAACGGCAACAGATTTCTTGCCTTCCTCAATGCCAACGCCTTCATAGACGTCGAAGATGTCAACGGCAGAGATCATCTGGCGTTCCGAAGCATGGACCGCCTTCAGGATGTCCTGCGCGGCGACATCGCGGGCAACCACGAATGCGAAATCGCGGCTGACCGGCTGGAAATCAGACAGGACAAGTTTCGGCTTGATCTTGGTTGGCTTGGCCTTTTGCGGCGGCAGAGCGTCGAGATTGATCTCGAAAGCGACGTGCACTCCCTTGATACCAAGCGCTTTGGCAATACGCGGATGTATTTCACCGAAAGCACCGACGACATTCTTCGGTCCGAAACGCAGCGTTGCGGAGCGACCTGGGTGGAACCAGGCAGGACCACCCGCCACGACCTGTATCCCGCCGACAGGAATGCCGAGTGCCGAAAGAACACCAAAAACATCCGCCTTAGCGTCATAGGCGTCAACTGCCGCACTACCCGTCCAATGCCTGCCGGAACCCGACGGGCGAGCAAGACCACGTCTCACTCCGCTCGCAAAGACATGCTGCCCTTCCGGCAGATCGGATGAGAAACACTGCCCGACCTCGAACAGGGCGACATCGTTGATGCCGCGATCCGCATTGCGTTGCGCCGCCTTCAGCAATCCCGGCAGGAGGCTCGGCCGCATATCCGACAGTTCCGCTGCGATGGGATTGGCGAGAGCCAGTTTCGGCGCACCGCCTCCGAATAGCTCAGCCTCGTCCTTCGCGATGAAAGACCAGGTGACCGCTTCAACCAGACCGCGTGTCGCAAGGGTACGCCGCGCCAGACGGGTACGCTTCTGGATCGGGGTCAGCACCGGTTTGATGACGCTCGCTTCGATGCGGGGCATGGGCGCGGAGATAATCCGATCCAGACCTGCAATGCGCACAATCTCTTCGACGATGTCGGCTTTGCCCTCAGCGTCGGGGCGCCAGCTCGGAATGGTGACGCTGACCGTTGCGCCCTCCCCCCGCACGGAAAAACCGAGCTTCTGGAGAGTGGAGCGCATATCAGCTTCCGGCAGTTCAAGGCTGGACAGGCGCTTGACTTCGCTCCAGGGAAAATCGACGACCCGCCTGGGCTCCGGGATTTTTCCTGCAACCATCATTTCGCTCGGCTCGCCGCCGCACATTTCCAGAACCATAGCTGTCGCCAGTTCAAGACCGGGAACGCAGAAGGCCGGATCGACACCTCGTTCGAACCTGTAGCGAGCATCACTGATCACGCCCAGCTTGCGGCCAGTCTGAGCAATGTTGAACGGGTCCCATAAAGCCGATTCGATCAATACATCGACTGTGTCGCCGTCGCAGCCGGAGGACTCGCCACCCATCACACCTGCGATCGATTCGACGCCAGCCTCATCGGCAATAACGACATTGCCATTATCAAGCCGGTAATTCCGTCCATCAAGCACAACGATCTCCTCGCCATCGCCTGCCCGCCTGACCGTCAGGCCACCTTTTACCTTGGCCGCATCGAACACATGCAAAGGCCTGCCATGATCGAAAGTCATGAAATTTGTGATATCGACCAGCGCATTGATCGGGCGAAGACCGATCGCCTTCAAACGCCGTTGCAGCCACTCCGGCGACGGACCATTGCGAACACCACGCACGAGACGCAAGGCGAATGCCGGGCACAGGTGCTTGTCCTCTTCCGCGAAATCCAGCCTTAAAGCGACTGGACAGGGGAAACTGCCATTGACCGGTGCAATTGCCTTTTCTTTCAAAGTACCAAGCCCGGCGGCCGCGAGATCACGGGCAATACCGTGAATAGACGTGCAATCAGGCCGGTTCGGCGTCAGGCCCACATCAATCACTGCATCGTCAAGCCCGGCATAAACCGCATAGGGCTGGCCGATCGGTGCATCCGCTGGCAGGTCGATGATGCCGTCATGATCATCGGACAATTCGAGTTCTGCACCGGAGCACAACATGCCCCGGCTCTCGACACCGCGAATGGAGCCGATACCGAGCGTGATATCCTTGCCGGGAATATATGTTCCCGGCCCGGCAAATACACTCTTCATACCGGTGCGGGCGTTCGGTGCGCCGCACACCACCTGAATAGGTGTGCCATCGCCGATATCCACCATGCAGACCCGCAACCGGTCGGCGTTGGGATGCTGCTCGGCGGAAATGACATAGGCAACAGTGTAGGGCGCCAGAAGCTTCGCCTTGTCCTCAACCTCTTCGACTTCAAGGCCGACAGCAGTCAGGGTTTCGACAATTTCGGCAAGCGAAGCTTGGGTTTCCAGATGCTCTTTGAGCCAGGAGAGTGTGAATTTCATTGTCTTTCTCCCTTAGCTCGACAAACCGCCGACCAAGCTCGGCAGATCGAGAGGACGGAAGCCATAATGATTTAGCCAGCGCAGATCGGCGTCAAAGAACGGGCGCAGATCAGGCATGCCATATTTCAACATCGCTATACGGTCGATGCCCATGCCCCATGCAAAGCCCTGATATTCATCGGGATCGAGATTGCAGTTACGCAGGACATTCGGGTGGACCATGCCGCAACCGAGTATTTCCAGCCAATCGTCACCCTCGCCAAAACGGATTTCTCCACCTTTACGCGAACACTGGATATCGACCTCGGCGGAAGGTTCGGTGAAGGGAAAGAACGAAGGTCGGAATCGCATTTTCACCTGATCAACTTCGAAGAACGCCTTGCAGAACTCCTCCAGCACCCATTTCATATTGGCAATGGTCGCTGTCTTGTCGATCATCAGGCCCTCAACCTGGTGGAACATCGGAGTATGCGTCTGATCTGAATCATGCCGATAGGTGCGACCGGGAATGACCACCCGGATCGGCGGCTTCTGGCTCATCATCGTACGAATCTGAACCGGGCTAGTATGGGTGCGCAACACCTTGCGCTCACCATTGGCGTCCGGCTGCATGAAGAAAGTGTCGTGCATCTCGCGAGCCGGGTGGCCAAGCGGGAAGTTCAAGGCTGTGAAGTTCAGATAATCGGTCTCGATATCGGGTCCTTCCGCAACGGAGAAGCCCATATCGGCGAAAATCGTGGTCAGCTCATCGATGACCTGGCTGATCGGGTGAATGCGACCGCGGGTTTCTGGCCCTTCCTGGACCGGCAACGTCACATCGATCCGCTCGGACCGGAGCCGCTCGTCAAGAGCCGCATCTGCGAGCTTTTCTTTCCTGATGGCGAGGGCGCTGGCGACGCTGTCGCGCAATCCGTTGATCAGCGGTCCTTTTTCCTTGCGCTCATCCGGCGTCATGGAACCAAGCGTCTTGAGAAGCTCCGACACGGAGCCCTTTTTGCCAAGCGCAGCGACACGAACGGCTTCAAGCGCCGCCTCATCGGCAGCGGCTTCGACCTGATCAAGAAGATCTTGTTGAATAGAGGTGAAATCAGTCATCGGTCCCTGCCCGTTCGGCTGTAGGCCTGAATGGAGTGCAGCGCGGGACCCATCAAGCCATCCGTGCCGCAAATGAAAGCGACGGCTCATTCACGCCGTCTTGCGGATGGTCTCGGTCAAGAGAGTTCAGTGAGGCCTGTCACAAAGGGCAGGCCTCACCTGAATAAAGAAGATTACGCAGCCTGTTGCGGCAGAGCGGCTTTCGCCTTCTCCACATAGGCCGTGAACACCGCCGGCTCATGGATTGCGAGCTCGGACAGCATCTTGCGATCAACTTCGACCCCAGCCTTGCCGAGACCGTCAATAAATCGCGAATATGTCAGGCCGTGTTCACGGACTGCTGCGTTGAGACGTTGAATCCACAGGGCGCGGAACGTGCGCTTCTTGTTCTTGCGGTCGCGATAGGCATATTGCATTGCCTTATCGACGGCCGCCTTGGCGGTGCGGATCGTATTCTTGCGGCGGCCATAAAAGCCTTTGGCTGCCTCAAAAACCTTCTTGTGTTTAGCGTGGCTGGTCACGCCCCGTTTTACGCGAGCCATATGAAAGCTCCTTCAAAATCTGTAGCGGCTAAAATGATAACGGAATGGATCGGTTGGCGTGAGTTCAGCCGTTAGGCAGGAAGAACTTCTTCACGTTGTAGGCGTCAGTCGCGAACATGGCCGTGGTACCACGCAGGTTACGGATCTGTTTCTTGGTCCGCTTGATCATTCCATGGCGTTTGCCGGCCTGTGCGTACATGACCTTGCCGGTGCCAGTGATTTTGAAGCGCTTCTTCGCGCCCGATTTGGTCTTCAGCTTGGGCATTTTGCTCTCCTTGTTTTGGACGAGAGACGGCAACCAAAGCCATCGACTCCCGAATATGCTGCTATGAGCAATAGAAACCGCCACGGCAGCCCTTTCAGCCGGACGGTTCAACAGGTGCGGCTTATGCCAGAGCGGAAATGGAAACGCAAGGCCTTTGACATTCCTTTTCAAACGCGACGCGTCAAGAACGATCTGCCGCGCCCCCCCGCACAAATGCATCATTTCACTTTCTGCTTAGGCAGATCAGTTCTTGATAAGTGGCTTCCTTAATTCATCAAAAATCTCATGCCATCCGCATCCTAAAGATGTGACATTCCCCTTTTGTTTTTCGAAAATTTTTGACGAATTTTGAAATTCAGAAAAAAATTCATTAAATTTCATTAATATAAACTATAAACTATGGACTTTTGAATACATATTATTGTATTAGAATCACTGGAATGAAACGAAACATTTTTTGATTTCAGTTAAAAATCAAAAGAAAATTAAGTTGAGTAGTTTCAATCCGCTATGTTTTTCAGTGATTTGCAAGAGTGATGGAGGATCGCACAAAGTGGAGCGAGATCGTTCGCCAACGCTTTGGCAAACGAGGGATAGGCCGTGTTCACGCTGCTGATGACACCGGTAGGTTAATGCGAGGAGACCAATACGAACATAACCCACATCCTTCAACGGCGGCTACCGGTGGACGTATTTACGGCAATCAAATGGTGTCTCAGGCGATGCCTCACACCAACCACGATAGAGACTTTGACAGCCAAATCACCTCAGAAATTCAACTTAAAAAATCGGAAGCACATCCGAGCAAGTGGGGCCTCTCTGACATGAAAAAAACGAACATCTTAAAAGCTTGTCGCAAGGAACTCTATATTTTTTCTGTTGCTGCCTTTGGCGTGGGGTTGGGACTTAGCACAACTGCAATGGCAGATTCAGCTTCCTGCACGGTTTCCGGAGATGGACTGACCATCACCTGTACCGGGCAGTACACGCCTTATGATCATTCTCTTAATTACGAGAATGTAATATTCAACATAACCGGTGCCTGGGCAACATCTCCGGATATTCAGGGCGTCGGTATTTATGCGAACGGCGGAAACCGCGTTGCACGCAACAATGTGACGATCACGACAAATGGTTCCGCAGCAGACGCCATCCGTACCAATGGTACAACGACAATTATTATTCCAGGTAAGCTTATCATTCGAACAGAAGGGTCGTCTGGAGACGGCATCAATGCGACCGCTAGAAGTGCGGCAACTATTACTATTGGTGATAATGCAGAGATTTACTCGAAAGGTGGCATTGCCGTACGCGCCAATTTGTCGAACATTTCAACAACAGCGTCAAACACCATCACGATAGGGGAGAATGCTGTTCTCGAAACCATTGCTGCAGGAGCGAATGTAGGTTCAGCGACAGGGTATGCTGTTTATGCCGGAAACCGTGACCGTGAATCTGAAAATATGCCCCATGGAAACGCCAAGGTAACGCTTGGCAATGGGTCACAGATTTCCACTGCTGGTAATAATGCTTATGCTGTTTATGCCAATAAAACAGGACAAATTCAGCTCGGTGATACCTCGATCACGACAACGGGGCAACGGGCACATGGCATTGTGGCCATGGATGGAACCATTGGTCAGTGCCCTTCATCAGGTATTTCAAGTTCGCTTTGTTTGGCTGTCGGGTCCAGTCTGACTAATGTCACTCATTTCGACGGAGGCCAAGTCTATCTGGCCGGTGATACTGCCATTAATGTGGATACATCTAAGAGCAGTTACGCGATTTACTCCTCAGGAGAGAAATCTTTAGTCACCTCAGGTACTCTGGGAGGTATGGCAGCTTCAGGTATATTCACGGTTACAGGAGACCTGGTGGCGGATAGGGAAGGCGGAATCAGGCTGAATGCAACCGATGGCTCTGTCTTCAACAGCAATGTGAATGTGCTTGGTACAACAACGCCGACAGGAACTGGCAACTCGTTCATAGACCTGACGATGAGTGGCACCCAACTCACCGGCAACATTGATGCCAGCGTATCCGGCACGGCCACTTTGGACGCGAGTGGGAATTCGGTCGTTGCGGGTAACATCAGGGCCGATACCGCGGGGACGGTGAATTTCAGTGCTGATAATTCCACTTATTCAGGAAATGTCGCTGCGCTGAACAGCGGTAATGTGCAGATGATGCTGACCAACGGCAGCCATTTCGTCGGCTCCACCAACACCGATACAACCTCGACCATCAATCTCGATGTCGATGGTGCGGCCAGTAAATGGAGCATCAATGCCAACTCGACGCTTACCGCCCTGAATCTCAGTTCCGGTGCCACTCTGGAGCCTTACAGAGTTGCCAATGAGTTGACCTCCTATGTGTTGCGGGGGGCCGTCACAAACAATGGCGGCATTATAAATCTGACCAATGGCGTGGCCGGCGATACCCTGACCATCGACGGCAACTACACGGCCGGCGGCAACGCCCGGCTTCTGATCGACACCATACTTGGCGACAGCAGCTCGGTCAGCGATGTGCTCGTCATCAACAACGGCATCGTTTCCGGCAGCACCCAGGTCACGGTCTCCAATACGGGCGGACTTGGCGCCCAGACCACCGGCGATGGCATTCTGATAGTCGCGACCAACAACGCCACCATTGCAGGTGCCAGCTTCTGGGCCCCTGCCAACTCAATCCAGGCGGGTCTCTATGCCTACAACGTGGTTCGCGGTGCCGGTTCACCAGAAAACTGGTATCTGACCAGCAATTATGTGCCGCCACCAAGTCCAGCCGATCCCCAGATCGATCCTCCGATCGATCCTCCGACCGACTCTTCGAGTGACCCTACAGGCCCCACGCAACCTGCCGGTCCGGTGCTGCCTAACATCCGCGACGCGGTACCTGTCTATATGTCTGCTCCGGCGCTTGCCAGCAAACTCGGCCTCGCCATGCTCGGCACGTATCATGATCGCGTCGGTGAGGATTACTCCGACGTTCTCCTGCTGCCGCAGCAACCAAAAGAAGAGTGGTGCGGATCCGGCAAGAACAGGTACCGCTGCCAAGTTGCCAGAACCTACGAGAAGCCCCTCCTGGCCGGCTGGGCCCGCCTGTTCGGCGAAACCGGTTCCGTCGGTTACGGCGGCAATGGCTCTCCCCAGGAACGTCTCGGCAAGCTCTACAAGCACGGCCCATCCTATGACTACAACCTGGCCGGATTCCAGGCAGGCATGGATCTTTACCGCAAGGAGCATGCAAACGGCATCCGCGATATCGCCGGGGTCTATTTCGGCTACGGCAACATCGACGCCGATGTTCAGGCAGTGTACGGCGGAAAAGCGGGCACCATGTCGATGGACGCCTATTCGTTCGGAGCCTACTGGACACGCAAGGGTCCGTCCGGCTGGTACATAGATGCGGTCGCTCAGGGCACGATCTTCGATGACATCAAAGGCACCACCGTTGATGGCTATCAAATGAAGACCAAAGGCTGGGCATTCACGGCATCGCTTGAAAGCGGCTACCCGTTCGCACTTGGCAATGGCTGGACGATCGAGCCGCAGGCGCAGCTGATTTACCAGCACCTGTCTCTGGATGACAGTTATGATCGGGCTGGCCGGGTGCTCTATGGCGATACGGATACGATCTATGCCCGTGTCGGAGCGCGCCTGACCAAGGAGTGGAAACTTGCCAACGGCCATAAGCTGACGACCTGGGCACGCGCCAATCTCTGGCATACCTTCGGAGACAAGGGAAAGACATCCTTCCCGACAATTGAAGGTGGCCCCGGCGTGATGAAGACGAGCCTTGGCGGAACGTGGGGTCAGATCGGTGTCGGCGTTTCCGGTCAGGTCAACTCCAACCTGCGCATCTTCGCTTCCGGCGACTACAACATGGCTCTTGATGGGGGCCGCGGTCACTCCCTCACCGGCCGCATCGGCGCCAAATACGTCTGGTAAGAAACACTATCAATAAATAAGGGGCCCGGATTGCGATACATCCGGGCCCCTTTTGATTCATTATGACATTATGCAGCGTGGGCGCGAAGGCGCTCGCTTTCTATCTCGTCCGAAACACTGACGGGATTGGCCATGGCTTCGTTGAGTTTATCGACGTCGAGCTCACCTTCCCACCGGCTGACGACAATCGTTGCAACGCCGTTGCCGACGAGATTGGTCAGAGCACGGCATTCGCTCATGAACTTGTCAATGCCGAGCAGGATGGCCAGCGATGCTATCGGGATGTCGGGAATGACCTGCAAGGTTGCCGCCAGCGTCACGAAACCGGCACCGGTAACGCCAGATGCCCCTTTGGACGTGATCATGGCAATTGCCAGGATCGCGAGTTCCTGACCGAGAGTGAGCGGCGTATTCGTCGCCTGCGCCAGAAACCAGATCGACAGCGTCATATAGATATTGGTGCCATCGAGATTGAAGCTGTAGCCGGTCGGAATAACCAAGCCGACAACCGATTTCGAAGCGCCGAGACGTTCCATCTTGCGCATCATGTGCGGCAACACCGTTTCGGAAGAAGACGTTCCGAGCACGATCAGCAGTTCATCCTTGATGTAGGCACAGAACCGCAGGATAGAAAATCCGGAAAATTTCGCGATCAGACCGAGCACCAGGAACACGAACAAAAGGCTCGTCACATAGAAGGTGCCGATGAGCCAAACCAGATTAACCAGCGAGCTCAGTCCATATTTGCCGATGGTGAAGGCCATCGCGCCGAATGCACCGATCGGCGCAACCTTGACGATGATTCCAATCACCTTGAAGAACACTTCCCCGGCCATATCGATGGCATGGATGATCTGTTTTCCCCGTGCCCCCATATTGGCGATAACGACACCGGAGAGAATGGAAACGAGCAGAACCTGAAGCAGGTCGCCGGAAACAAGGGCGCTAATAAAGGTGTCGGGAATAACCGCCATCAGGTGCGACGTCAGAGTGTCAGCTTTGGCAGCTTTGACGAATGTCGATACGGAATCAATGTTCAGGGTTGCAGGGTCGATATTGAACCCCGCCCCGGGTTGAACAACGCGCCCGACGACCAGGCCGATGATGAGCGCAAAACTTGAAACGACTTCAAAATAGAAGAGCGCCTTGATACCTACCCGGCCGACTTTGGACAGATCTGACACGGACGCAATACCGTGTACCACGGTACAGAAGATAACCGGCGCAATCATCATCTTGATGAGCTTGATGAAGCCATCCCCTAACGGCTTCATCGATTCACCGACGGATGGATACCAGTAGCCAACCAGGACACCACCGATGATGGCCAGTATGACCTGAATGTACAGGACGGAGTACCAGGCTTGTTTTTTTGTCAACGGACGACCTCCCCCACTTATAAAAGACTGGCGCGCGAAAACACGAGGGCGCGACTTATCGCCCCTGCTCCAGAGTTTTCCGGCGCAATTTGAAAACGGGTGACGTTGCCCAATCTTGCATTTCCCCAATGATGATTTTGTTTTTATGGGGGTACCGCTGAAGAAAAATTATCGATCCTTCAATACGACTTCTGGTCAAGTAATCCACATGGCAAATTGACGATGGAGATATCGGAAAGGCAAAAAGATCAATAAAATAAGAGCGCTATTATAAAAAAGCGGGATCGTCCGTCACCGGGAGGAAAGTTGCACATGCGACTTTTTTCCAATCGGCTTACCGGACAATGACAGCAGATAAACCTGCCTATTTATTAGGCAATTATCTGCCTAAGGGCATGGCAACAAATATATCTTTTTTAGCCTCAGCAGCATTTTTTATATTGCATACGCCTTTAGTGGCTGCCAGACATATGGCCCGTTTAAAATCTGGAGAGCGATTGCATGCAGACAAGGAAGTTCTCTTCGAAGGCAAATGCCGCAAATAGCCGTTGGCTTTCGATTGCTTCTTTGTGTTCGCCTGCAGACCTGCGGGGTTTTCAGCAACGTGATGGAAACTCTGCCAGTGGAACCCTATTGGCCGAAAGTAGCATCTCACCAATTCTCCCTTTCCGATAACGGTCCGTTGGCGACCTTACGGCTTTCCTCTTCCATTGCGTCCCGCCGACAACAGCTTTTTCAGGGTTTTCATGAAACGTATCTACAAAAACACAAGCGGAATCTCTGTTTCTTGTCGTTCTCTCCATAATCATGGATCGAGGAGAGGCTGAATGACGGACGCTCTCCTCGCAAAAATCGACCCCTTGACGACGCAAGCCAAAGACCCGCTCATCAAGATTGACGGGCTTACCGTCCAGTTCGCAAGCGAAGATGGTATCTTCACCGCGGTTGATGACTTCAGCTTCGATATCTCTCCAGGCGAAACCGTTGCGGTGGTGGGTGAGTCGGGTTCGGGCAAATCTGTTACCTCGCTCAGCCTGATGAGATTGATCGATTACGCCGGCGGCAAGATTGCCAATGGCAACATTTGCTTCCGCAGCCGCAGCGGCAGAATGCGCGATCTGGCAAAGGAAACGGCGGACGAAGTACGCGATATTCGCGGCAACGAAATCGCCATGATTTTCCAGGAGCCGATGACGTCTCTCAATCCGGTTTTCACCATCGGCGACCAGATTGCGGAAGCGGTGATGCTGCACCAGGACAAGAACGAGAAGGAAGCACGTGCCGAAGCATTGCGCATGCTTGAAAGGGTGCGCATCCCCGATGCCGCCAAGTTGCTCGATCGTCACCCCCATCAGCTTTCAGGCGGCATGCGTCAGCGCGTCATGATCGCCATGGCGTTGTCATGCCGCCCGAGCCTCCTGATAGCAGATGAGCCGACAACCGCTCTCGATGTCACCATTCAGGCCCAGATTCTGCGACTCATGCGTCAGTTACAGCATGAAATGGGCATGGCGATCATGTTCATCACCCACGATATGGGTGTCGTTGCGGAGGTCGCGGACCGGGTTGTGGTGATGTACCGCGGACGCAAGGTCGAAGAAGGGCCGGTTGAAGAGATATTTGCCAACCCGCAGCATCCCTATACCAAGGCGCTCCTTGCCGCAGTACCGCAGCTCGGCAGCCTCAAGGACCAATCCTTGCCGGCAAAGTTCCAGTTGCTGAAAATGGGAGAGGACGAAAGCAATCTGGCGGCTGGCCTCGCAGAAAGTGACCTTCAGGATACGATCGTCAAGGATGCCGCCCCGCTTTTGAAGGTTGATGATCTCTCCGTTCGCTTTGGCGTTTATCGTGGCGTGTTCGGACGTCTTGCCGGTAATATTCATGCCGTCGAGAAGGTGAGTTTTGAATTACGCCCAGGGGAGACATTGGCCCTGGTCGGAGAATCCGGCTGTGGCAAATCAACGACCGGGCGCACGATCATGCAATTGCTGCAACCGAGTTCCGGAACCATCAATTTCGAAGGCCGATCGCTGGCCTCCCTGCCTGCGGAGGAAAGAAGGAAACTCCGCCAGAAGATTCAATATATCTTCCAGGATCCGTTTGCTTCGCTCAACCCGCGCCTGACCATCGGTTTTTCTATCGCCGAACCGCTCCTGACCCATAATCTGGCGACAGGAAAAGCAATAGAACAGCGTGTTGCCGAACTTCTCGATCATGTCGGTCTGAAACCGGAACACGCCAAGCGATACCCTCATGAGTTCTCGGGCGGGCAGCGTCAGCGTATCTGCATTGCCAGAGCGCTTGCCTCCAATCCTCGTCTGATTATTGCCGACGAAGCCGTTGCGGCGCTTGATGTCTCAATCCAGGCGCAAATCGTCAACCTTCTGATGGACCTGCAGAAGGAACAGCAGCTCGGCTACCTGTTCATTTCCCATGACATGGCCGTTGTGGAGCGTGTCAGCCATAGGGTTGCAGTCATGTATCTCGGGCAGATCGTCGAGATCGGGCCACGTCAGGAGATATTCGGCAACCCGCAGCATCCTTACACCAGACGCCTGATGTCCGCCGTTCCGATTGCCGACCCCCGGATGCGTAACCGCGACACGACTTTGCTTGAGGGAGAAATCCCGTCACCCATGCGCATGATCGGCGACGAGCCGGATGTCCAGCCGCTGGTCCCGGTAGGCAAAGACCATTTCGTTGCCCGCCATGCTGTGGGGGACTTTTCCTGAACTGTTCCGGAGGCCGGTGCTTTACCGGGCCGATGCACCAACAATATCTTCGAAGCGATAAAAATTAAAGGGGCGCAACATGTTGTATAACATAAAACGAAGCCTGACAGCCGGCGCAGTCGCCATCGCATTGGCGCTCCCGGGTATTGCCACCGCAAAGACATTGGTCGTCGCAACGGGCGATAACCTGACCGGCCTCGATCCTGCCGACATCAATGACACCCTGTCGCAATCCGCAACCCGGACAATTTACCAGGGGCTATATGGTCTCGACGCCGAAATGAAGCTCTACCCGCTTCTGGCCGAGCGTTATGAGGTCAATGACAAGGCGACGGAATACACATTCTTCCTTCGCAAGGGCGTCAAGTTCCACGATGGAACGGATTTCAATGCTGAGGCGGTCAAGACCAATATCGAGCGCATCGGTAATCCTGCAAACCGTCTCAAGCGCAACAGCCTCCTGTCGATGGTGACCAGGGTCGAGGTGATCGATCCCCACACCGTCAAGGTCATCCTCAAGGAGCCTTTCGGCTCCCTGGTCAATAATATCGCCCATGCGGGTGCGATGATGATCAGCCCGACCGCCCTGGAAAAGCACGGCAAGGAGATCATCCGTAATCCGGTCGGCACCGGCCCCTACAAGTTCAAGCGCTGGAACGGCGACACTTTCGAAGTCGAGCGGAACGATCAATACTGGAAAGCCGGTCTGCCGAAGATCGACGGCATCACCTTCAAAACGGCACCGGAAAGCGGCAGCCGCGTTGCGATGCTTCAAACCGGCGAGGCACAGTTCATCTTTCCGCTGCCAACCGAAATGATCAAGTCTGTCGAGAACAACGAAAAGATAGACATCATCAACCAGCCCTCAATCGTGGCCTGGTTCGTCACGCTCAACAATATGAAGAAGCCGTTCGACGATCCTCGCGTGAGGCTGGCGCTCAATCACGCGGTCAATAAGGAGGCTTTCTGCAAGGTGGTCTTCAATGGCTACTGCACCCCGCTCGATTCCGCCCTGCCGAAGTTGATGTCCTATTACGTCAAACAGGGCGTCGTTCCCTACGACGTCAAAAAGGCAAAGGAACTGCTTGCAGAAGCTGGATATCCCAACGGATTTGAAACCGAGATTATAGCAGGTCAGTCAACTGTGTCGGGCCGCGCCGCCCAGTTCATTCAGCAGCAACTGGCGCAGGTCGGTGTGAAGGTTGCCGTCAAGCAGTTGGAACGCGGTGTCTATGAAAGTGTCGTCTGGAGCGTGCAGAAACCAGAAGATGCCACCATCCAGATGCAGTATGGCGGATGGTCATCCTCAACGGGCGATACCGACTGGGCCCTGAGACCTCTCATCTGGGGCAAGGGCTTTCCGCCGAAGCTATTCAATGCAGCCTATTACAAGAACGATCAGGTCGATGAGGCCCTTGAAGCGGCCATTTCCACCGCCGACCCCGCAAAGCGGGCGGAGCTTTACAGCAGGGTTCAGCAACTGGTCGCCAAGGACAATCCCTGGATCAACCTCGTTGTGAACAATAACATCGCCGGCAAGGCGAAGAACCTGAAAGGCATGTACATCATGCCGGATCAGGGATTGCAGTTCGAGGAAGCCGAGTTCCAATAAAATCAAACGGGGAGAGAAATTTACCCCGACAAGAACCTTTTAGCCTGAACATCCAGCAGGAGGGATACAACAATGTTACGTAACCTGAAACGAGGCCTGACAGCGGGCGCTATCGCCATCTCCCTGGCACTTCCCGGCATGGCTTATGCAAAAACCTTGACCGTTGGCGTCGCCGACAATCTGACCGGACTGGACCCGGCTGACGTCAACGATACGCTCTCGCAATCGGCTACCCGGACGATCTACCAGGGATTGTACGGCCTTGATGCCGAGATGAAGCTGTATCCGCTTCTTGCCGAGCGTCATGAGGTCAATGATGCCTCGACCGAATACACATTCCATCTCCGCAAGGGCGTCAAATTCCATGATGGCACCGACTTCAACGCGGAAGCGGCCAAGATCAACATCATGCGCGTCGCCGACCCGGCCAATCGCCTCAAACGCAACAGTCTGCTGTCCATGGTCAAGACGGTTGACGTTCTCGATCCCTATACCATCAAGGTGATTTTGAGAGAGCCGTTCGGTTCGCTGGTCAATAATATCGCCCATGCCGGTGCATCCATGATCAGCCCGGCTGCCCTGGAGAAATACGGCAAGGAGATCATCCGTAATCCGGTGGGTACCGGCCCGTTCAAATTCAAGAACTGGAACGGGGATGTCTTCGAGGTCGTGCGTAACGACAATTACTGGAAGCCGGGTCTGCCGAAGGTGGATGGCGTCATCGTCCGTTCGGTTCCTGAAAATGGCAGCCGCATCGCCATGCTGCAAACCGGCGAAGCCCAGTTGATCACTCCTCTGCCGTCAGAGATGGTCAAATCAGTCGAGGGCAACGATAAGCTCGAGCTGATCAATCAGCCTTCGATTGTCGCCTGGTATGTGTCCCTCAACAACATGAAGAAGCCGTTCGACGATCCGCGCGTGCGCCTTGCCCTCAATCACGCCGTCAATAAGGATGCCTTCTGCAAGGTCGTGTTCAACGGTTATTGCACGCCGGCGGATTCTGTCCTGCCTCCCCTGATGCCTTATTACGTCAAGCAGGGCGTTGTGCCCTATGATCTCAAAAAGGCAAAGGAACTGCTCACCGAGGCCGGATATCCGAACGGTTTCGAATCGGAGATCATCGCCGCCAGCAACACCGCTGCAGGCCGCGCAGCCCAGTTCATCCAGCAGCAACTGGCTCAGGTCGGCGTCAAGATCGCAGTCAAGCAGCTTGAGCGTGGGGTGTTCGAGAGCGTCGTGTGGAGCGTCGAGAAGCCTGAGGATGCCACCGTGCGCATGCAGTATGGCGGATGGTCTGCCTCCACCGGTGACACCGACTGGGCTCTTCGTCCGCTTCTGTGGGGCAAGGGCTTCCCGCCCAAGCTGTTCAATGCCGCTTATTACCTGAACGAAAAGGTAGACGCTTCTCTTGAAGCGGCTATCGCGACTGCGGACTCCGCCAAACGCGCGGCGTTCTACGCAACCGTTCAGCAGGAAGCCGCCAAGGACAATCCCTGGATCAATCTTGGTGTTGACCGCATTCTCGCGGGAAAGACCAAAAACCTTTCCGGGTTCTACATGATGCCTGATCGTGGTTTCCAGCTTGAAGCTTCCGAGCTGAAATAAACGATCAGACATCACCTGTTCCGACCGGGACGGCACCCGCGCCGCCCCGGTCATGAGGATCACGGCCTCAAGAGAGCTCGACGCTCGAGAGTACTTTTCATGCTGCAATATTTGATCAAACGTGTTCTGAGCATCATTCCGGTGCTGCTGATCATTTCAGTGGTCGTTTTCGGCTTCGTGCGGTTCCTGCCGGGTGATCCGGCACGTATTGCCGCCGGTCCTGACGCGACACCCAGCGACGTCGAGTTGGTACGCCAGGACCTCGGCTTCGACAAGCCATTGCCCTATCAGTATTTTCGCTTCGTCACCGGCGCGTTACAAGGCGATTTCGGCACCTCGATCCGCACCAAGCGTGCAATCTCCAGCGAGATCGGCGATCGTTTTATTCCGACGCTGTGGCTGACGGCCTGCGCCATGACATGGGCCACCATCGCCGGCTTGCTCATCGGTGTATTCTCGGCGGTTAACAGAAACAAATGGCAGGATTACGGTGGAATGGCCCTGGCTGTTTCCGGTATCTCCATGCCGTCATTCTGGGTTGGCCTTCTGCTCATCAGTTTTTTTTCGGTCAGGCTGGGCTGGTTGCCAACCAATGGCTACGGTACCTGGAAACACTTTGTAATGCCTTCCTTTACCCTCGGCCTCGGCGTCGCAGCCGTGATGGCACGTTTCACACGTTCCGCCTTCATTGAAATTTTCCGCGAAGATTACATCCGCACGGCAAGAGCCAAAGGCGTTGCATCCCGAGGCGTCATCTGGCGGCATACGCTGCGCAATGCTTTGATACCGGTCATTACCATGGTTGGCCTGCAATTCGGCTTTCTTCTCGGCGGTTCTATTGTCGTTGAGAGCGTGTTCAGCTGGCCTGGCATCGGACGTTATCTGATTGATTCAGTCTCCTATCGCGACTACCCGGCGATTCAGGCGTTGATCATGCTTCTCTCCCTGCAATTCATCCTGATCAACCTTGTCGTTGACATGCTCTACGCTGTGGCCAATCCGGAGATCCGCTACAAATGAACGCAATCACCAGTTCTCCGGCTGTCATCACTGCCGAAAAAGTTCGTAGCCCGTTGCGGGAATTCTGGCGGCGCTTCCGCAGGCAAAAGGTCGCCGTCGCTGCGGGCGGCTTCCTGCTCGCTCTGGTTCTCGTCGCTATCTTTGCAGACTTCATCGCTCCTTACGGGCTGGAAGTACCTGACTATGATGCCCTCAAGGAGCCCCCGAGCTGGGCTCACTGGGCCGGCACTGATGATTATGGTCGCGACATTTTCAGCCGTATCATCTTCGGCAGCCGCATCTCACTGGCGGTGGGCTTTCTGTCGGTCTCGATCGGTGGTTTCATCGGCATCACACTTGGTTTGATCAGCGGCTTTTACGGCGGTCGTATCGATAGCTGGATCATGCGTTTCTGCGATGTGCTTCTTGCTTTTCCGGGGATTATTCTGGCCATTGCAGTCATCAGCGTCCTCGGGCCGGGCGTCGATAACGTCATCTATGCAGTTGCGACTTTCAGTATTCCGGTCTTCGCCCGCCTCGTCCGGGGCAGCACCCTGGCGATCAAGCAAAGCGTATACGTGGATGCAGCACGGGCCATCGGCGTGCGCAACGGGCTTTTGATGATCCGTCACATCCTGCCGGGAACCCTGCCGAGTGTCATCGTCTATTTCTCGATGCGCGTCGGCACCTCTATACTGACGGCAGCCAGCCTGAGCTTCATCGGCCTCGGCGCACAGCCGCCAAGTCCCGAATGGGGGGCGATGCTGGCGGCGGGCCGCACTTATATCGAGTTCGAGCCGCATATCGCGCTCTATCCCGGACTTGCAATTTTCGTCACAGTTCTGGCATTCAATCTGGTCGGAGATGGTTTGCGTGATGCATTGGATCCGAAATTGAAGCAGGATTGAGCGATCATGACACGATCAGCGCGTGATTTCGGTCTCGTTTGCGGAACATTGCCACCAGGCAGGCTGAATGCAGTCACCGATGTCGCGGGCGTCAAAGTGGGTTATGTCACGATCAGGGAAGGCGATGTTCTCACCGGAGTGACTGCAATCCTGCCTCATGACGGCAATCTTTTCCGCCAGAAGATTCCGGCTGCGGTTGAGGTGATCAATGGTTTCGGCAAGAGTGTCGGGCTGATGCAGGTCGAGGAACTTGGCAACATCGAGACTCCGATCCTGCTCACCAATACCTTCGGCGTTTCGAACTGCGCGACGGCCCTGATCCGCAAGGCAATAGAATCGAACCCGGATATCGGTCGCGAAACTGGCACCGTCAATCCGGTCGTGCTTGAATGCAATGATGGCTGGCTAAGCGATATTCAGGCGCTCGCCGTCACCGAAGCGCATGCAGCGATGGCTCTTGCCTGTGCCAAGGATGGCCCTGTCAAGCAAGGCGCGCATGGTGCTGGAACAGGCATGAGCTGCTTCGGCTTCAAAGGCGGCATCGGCAGCGCCTCGCGTCGCATGATGCTTGACGGCCTTGAATATCATCTTGGTACGCTCGTCCTCGCAAATTTCGGCAAATCCGGTGACCTGGTCCTGCCCGATGGCCGCCGCCCTTCGCCGGAAAACGAGCAGGTTCCCGAACGCGGTTCGGTCATCATCGTTCTCGCAACGGATATTCCCCTGGAGCACCGCCAGTTGAAACGGGTGACGAGACGTTGCGGTGCAGGCCTTGCCCGTCTTGGATCTTTCTGGGGAAATGGCAGCGGCGATATCGCTCTCGCCTTCTCGACAGCGGGCAGGATCAATCACGACGAGAGTAAGGATATCCTCCCCTTGTCAGCGCTGAATGAGAAGCGTATCGACATCCTGTTTCAGGCGGCAGCGGAAGCAACTCAGGAAGCGGTGTTGAATGCGCTGTGCGCCTCTTCCGCAACCTCTGGCCGGGCCGGGCATCGTCGCCCTTCCCTTGCAGACTGGCTCGCCACACACGGTCAGGCATCATGAAAATCTATATCTCTGCGGATATCGAGGGCATCACCGGCGTCGTCAGCCCCGAGCAATGCCGCCCGGGCAATCCCGAATATGAGCGTGCAAGACGGCTTATGACCGAAGAGATCAACGCCGCGATAGAGGGCGCGCTCTCTGCTGGCGCGGATGACATTCTGGTCAATGACGCCCACGGGCCGATGACCAATCTGCTGCCGGAATTGCTGAATCCGCATGCCCGGATCATTCTCGGGAAACCGAAGCCCCTAAACATGTTCGAGGGACTGGAAGCTTCGCATGATGCGGTTTTCTGTGTTGGCTTTCACGCGCGCGCCAGTGAGTTCGGCGTTCTCGCCCACACAACCAACGGCTTCGCGTTCCGCGATATCCGTCTGAACGGTGTTTCATATGGCGAGGCCGGGATTTATGGCGCCTATGCGGGAAGCCTCGGCGTTCCGGTCGCTCTGGTCACTGGCGATGACCGTTGTGTCGTGGAGAATTCCTGTCTGTTCCCGGATGCGGTTATGGTCCAGACGAAGGTTGCTCTGGGAAACCGCGCTGCTCTCAATCTCTCGGTTGCCGCCACACGGGATGCAATCCGCGACGGTGCATATCGTGCCGCGAAGGCCGCTAGAACCATGAAACCGTTCGTTCTTGAGGGCCCGTTCACTTTGGAACTGACCATGGCGGCTCCGGCCCTTGCCGACCTTGCCGCTATCGTTCCGACAGCGGAACGTCGAGACGCCCTCACCGTAGCTTTCACAGCGAAAACCGTTTCCGAGGCTGTTCGCTGGGTCAATACCATCTCCGCACTCTCTTCTTTTTTACGCTAAGGAATCACCTGTCATGACAACGGGTAAAGGCTATGCGCTCGCCATCCATGGTGGAGCAGGAACGATCAACAGAGCAACCATGAGCGCGGAGAAGGAAGATGCCTATCACGCCGGTCTACGCCGCTCACTGGCTGCGGGATATACTGTTCTGCAACGCGGCGGCTCTGCTCTCGATGCAGCAATTGCCGCCGTGATCGAGCTTGAGGAAGAACCGCTGTTCAACGCAGGCCGTGGCGCGGTTTTCAACAGCGATGGAAAACAGGAAATGGATGCTGCCGTCATGGACGGCGCAACCAGCCGCGCCGGCGCCATCGCCGGCATCTGCGGCCCAAGGAATCCGGTTCTTGCAGCAAGAGCGGTGATGGAGAAGTCCGATCACGTGTTTTTCTCGGGTGAAGGAGCTGCGCGCTTCTGCCGGGAGGTCGGCCTTGAACATGTCGATCCGAAATGGTTCTACACCGAGGCGCGCTGGAACGCGTTGCAGGCGGAGCTCAAACGTCGTGCGGAAAATGCGCCGGACGATGGCGATGAAAGCCGCAAGCACGGCACGGTCGGTGCGGTCGCCTGCGACGCTGAAGGCCATGTCGCGGCTGCAACCTCGACAGGTGGAATGACCGCGAAAATGCCGGGTCGGGTCGGCGATTCACCGGTTATCGGCGCGGGAACATGGGCCGATGATAAAGGCTGCGCACTCTCGGCAACCGGCCACGGCGAATTCTTCATCCGCCACGCCGTCGGCCACGAGGTCTCCGCACGCATGCGCTGGGCAGGGCAGTCTCTCGAACGGGCTGCGAATGAGCTGGTCATGGATATTCTCGGTCCGATAGGTGGCTCGGGCGGGTTGGTGGCCATAGATGCCAAAGGCAATATCGCCCTGCCTTTCAATTGCTCCGGCATGTATCGCGGCTATGTGCGCGAGGATGGCAGACTATACACTGCGATCTACCGCGAGGATTATCGAATCGCGTCGCTTTAAAACGATCAACCTCACGGGATGTCCCATGAAGTATCATGCAGAAAACCGTTCTGCGTGATACTTCAATTCCCACGTTCAGAGAGCATTCGCCTGAGGACGTCGTCCCGATCCCAAAAGTGATGCTTGGCCGCCCCTGCAATATGAAGGATCAATGCAGCGACAAGAATGAAAGACAAAGCTTTGTGGCTGGTTTTCAAGATAGCCTCAAGCGCTTCATTCCGGGCGATGAAATCGGGCAGGACGAACAGCCCGAACGGCTTTGTCGGAAAGCCCGCAGCCGAGCCCATAAGCCACCCCGTCACCGGCATGGCAATCATGACTCCATAAAGCACAGTCTGCACGAACGAGGCGAGGAAGCGCTCGATATAGGGCATTCCCGGAGGAGCCGGAGGTGCTCCATACCGAATTCGCATGACGATACGGATAATAAGGAAAGTGAATATCAGTACGCCGATGGATTTATGAAGCTGGTAGAGCGAAAACGCCATTTGAATGTTTGGTCTCCACGTAACCATCAGCCAGCCGAGACCGATCATCATCAGTATCAGGACGGCCATCACCCAATGGAGAACTTTCAAACTCCAGTGCCAACGCCTGGGACCCGTCGGTTCAGCGTACATCACTCGTTCCTCACCGCCTCAGTGGCGACCTTGATAGTGACTATGTCGGAAACCAGAGGGCGGCCCGACATCATCCCGAAATCGGTTCGGCGGATATCGCCGCGGGCAGAGAAACCGAACATGTTGGTACCGTCGCCCAATCTGTCCACCTGGACATTAAATCGGGCGGGCTGTGTCACGCCGAGAAGAGTAAGATTGCCAGTAACCTGCACGGTACGCTCGTCGATCTTCTCCACCGAAGTCGATACAAAACTGATGGTTGGAAATTGCCTGGCGTTCAAAAAAGATGCACCCTCGATATAATCGTCGAGATCGCTGGAATGCGTGTCCACAGAAGAGGAATCGACGGAAAATACGACATTGCTTCTGTCTGGCCTGTCGAGATCAACGACGACAGTCCCTTTGAATGATCGAAACTCACCGTGTGTATTGGGAAAACCGATAGCGCCGATATCGAAGGAAATGTGGGTCCTGGCAGGAATGACGGCGAACCGAACCGGACGCGCCATGGCGCCCGACGGAAGGATGAGAAGCAACAAGCCAATCGCCAGATTTCGTATTTTCATGGTCTATCTCCAGCCATCCCCCCACTGCCAGCGGAAAGCGTCAACGAATTCGACCTTGGAGTTGACTTATATGTTGCAGCTTCGGCTCAACCCAATCCCTACGCAGCAATATTCGTAATTCTTCTGAAAAATGGAGTACCGTGCAGAAAAGCGGGAACCGGTTTTCTGCGAAGAACGATGTAGTGTTAAGGAAATTCATGATGTCATGCGATTCATAAAAATCGCAACGATATGATGCTTCGATGCGCCAATTCCTGAAAACGGCTTGAAGCGGAGGGATATTCTGCCCCCATGCTTGTGCCCTACGTCAAGCACCTGAATTATCGTGAAAACGGCAGCACTGAGCAGCAGGAAGCCAGCTGCGATGTTAATGGGCTCGGGGAAGGTCACGGTTACGGGCGTTATAGCGTCGAACAATTTTTGCACGACGCTATAAATATCCTTACGCCACATCGCATTTTTTGCAGAAAACCGCACAATGCTGGCCTAGGCATCAACCGCACACCTCCGCTTCCGCGTAAGGCGGCGGGGAAGAAATGCTTCGGCTCAATGAGAAGCTGAGCGCCCCCCGATGCAATGTCTCAATCGATTGATCAAGGCTCCATTGTTAACGCGGAGCCAGTACCATAACGACCTGGCGACCTTCGAAATTAGGCTCCATCTCGACCTTGGCGACGTCGGCGGTTTCCACCTTCACGCGCTCAAGCACCCGCAAACCGATATTCTGGTGCGCCATTTCACGTCCGCGGAAGCGCAGGGTAACCTTGACCTTGTTTCCGTCTTCGAAGAAGCCCTTCATGGCTTTCATCTTGACGTCATAGTCGTGGTCATCGATGCCCGGTCGAAGTTTGATCTCCTTGACCTCGACAGTCTTCTGCTTCTTGCGTGCCTCGGCGGCCTTCTTCTGTTCGAGGAAGCGAAATTTGCCGTAATCGAGTATTTTGCAAACGGGAGGTTCTGCGTTGGGTGATATCTCGACCAGATCGAGTCCCGCATCTTCTGCGATTTTCAACGCATCCAGGAAGGGAATGACACCACGGTTCTGGCCGCTGTCGTCAATCAACTGCACGTCGCGAACGCCTCTGATGTCTCGGTTCGCGCGCGGTCCCTCTTTCTGCGGAACCGCCAAAGTTCTCATTGGTCTGCGAATGGCTGCAATCTCCTCTTAAATGTCAATACCTAGCGTTAATACGCTGCCCAACACCGTAATGCTACGACATTTTTCACAAATTTCAACGAAATCACTTTAGCTCTTTCGCTCAAGCAGGCTTGCATAGACGGCAAGAGTGTCGGCAACCATCCTCTCAAGCGAGAAATGGGCCTCCACATGTCCCCTTGCCCTTGCTCCAAGAGCGGCCCGGGCGCTTGCACCGAGCGACAACGCCTCACCTATCGCCATTGCCAGCGCATTGACATCTCCGGCTGGCACGCGCCAGCCCGTGCGCTCAGATGGCTCGACAACCGGCGGGGCCAGAACTGTTTCGGGTACGGCGCCAAGGTCGGAAACAACCACAGGCGTGCCCATCGCCTGCGCCTCGACAGCGGACCGCCCAAAGGCTTCCGGCTCGGTTGACGGCACAGCAACCACTGAAGCTGCGAGAAAAGCCGCCGGCATGTCGGTGCAGTGCCCGACCCTGCGAATGATGCCGTTCAGCCCCTGCTCCGTCACAAGCGCGTCAATTTCCTTCACGTAGCTATCGCGGCCCTGCGGATCTCCGGCCAGAACAAAAGTAATGTCGCTGAACCCCGCAGCGCGCAATTTGGCTGCAGCCTCGATCAGCACCTTGTGACCTTTCCAGTTGGTCAACCTTGCCGCCAGCAGAATGATCCGCTCATGCGGCGCCACTCCCCAGATCTTTCGCAGGTTCTCGACGCGTTCAATTCCCACCGCTTTCGCAGAAAAAACCCTGAAATCGGTACCGCGATGAATGACGCACAATTTTCCCTCGGCAGGGGAATGCAGAGTTCTGATCAACCCGGCGGTGTAGTGTGAGTTGGCTATGACCTTGTCGCCGCGGGTCATGACCGAGTTATAGAGAATCTTTACTGAGGAACGGCCGGCATAGCTGCCATGATAAGTCGTCACGAATGGCAGGTTGAGGCTTCGCGCGGCTCCGAGCGCAACCCAGGCCGGAGCCCGGGAGCGGGCATGAATCAGGTCCACCTTTTCCTGATGGCAAATCCGCGCTAGTTTGCGGACATTGAACAACATGGAAAACGGGTTCTTGGTGGCTGCCGGGAAAGGAGTCCAGATCCCGCCCTTGGCCTGCAATTCACCAACAAGCCTTCCGCCTTCGGTCGCGACCAGGGCACGTGCGCCCACATGAGAAAGAGCAGCAGCCACATCCACCGCGGTACGCTCCGCCCCTCCCGCTTCCAGTTCCGGGATAATCTGCAAGATGGCCTTTCCGGCCAGAGGATGGGCCGGGCCTCTTGACAGAATTGGGGCACTCATTGATCGTGCGGGTGAAATCACAGAGGTTTATACCTTTCTCATAAAAAACCGGGCATCTTGTAACTGATGGTTTCCATATAGAACACATCCGTCATAAATCTTCGCTATCGCATGATAATCACAAAGGCCGATGCTGTCGTTCCGTACCATGCGTTATCTTCCCGAGCTACTTTCTTCCCGCCAATTCAAAAAAAACGACACTTTTCCCTTTGCATTGCAATCGATAAACTTGTGCTGCAGCAACTTGTCTTGCAGTAAAATGCTACAATTGAGGTTTAGGACCGGTTAACCATGATACAATTTATCGAGGTCGGCCCCTCACTTCGACGGATAGCCGTCAATGTCCATGAGGGGAATGGACCAACCGTTTTCTGGCTCTGCGGCTTTCTCTCAGAGATGGAATCCCTCAAGGGCCAGGCCATGGCGCAATGGGCTCATGAGCATGGGAGGTGCTTGATCCGTTTCGATTATACGGGGCACGGCCAGTCGGAGGGAGACTTTTCACAAGGGTCGGTATCGTTATGGCTGGAGGACGCCTTGAGCGTCATCGAACGCTTCACTGAAACTCGGCCTGTTCTGGTCGGCTCCTCCATGGGCGGCTGGATTGCGGTTCTTGCTGCACTGAAATTACGAGAGCGCAATCCTGCGCTTCAGCCGGCCGGCCTCGTTCTGATAGCGCCGGCAATCGACTTCACGGAACGCCTGATATGGGAAAGGCTTCCCGCCAAGGTTCAACGACAGCTTATGGAGGACGGTGAAATAACGGTGCCGTCGCAATACTCGGAAGCTCCCTATCGCATCACCCGCAACCTTGTTGAAGATGGGCGACGCCATCTCCTGCTCGGCAGCCCGATCGAACTCGGATGCCCCGTCCATATCCTCCAGGGAATGCTTGATCCTGATGTCCCGTGGCGGCATAGCGCCGAGTTCGCGGAACATCTCGGCCACGACGATGTCGTGACAACCCTGATCAGGGACGGCGATCACCGGCTGTCGCGTCCGGAAGACCTTGAGCGTCTTCAAAACGCGGTTGCCGGAATGATTGCACATGCGAGTTTTTAGATTGCCCTGCATTCATTCCGAACAACTGAAAAGGGTTCAATGCAGGCTGACTGTCTGGAGCTCGTTTTCCCATGCATTCGCAACTGCGGCGGCAGCGGTATCCGTCAGCAGTATCGGCTGGCCACTGGCCGAAAGCAACGCGAAAAGCTGCAAGCCGGGCTCGAGATTCTGGACCTGCGGAAAGACACGAGCGATCTCTTCCGAGCGCATCGGCTTCACGTAAGCGATATTTCCTTCCCCCAGAACTGCAAGTTCTGAAGAGTTCATTTCCTTGAAATTATTGATATTGCCCATTGTCGTTTCCTCGCCAATACCTTGTCCCCGAAGCTGCGCCATTAATCGCGCGACACGATATCAATGTTCCGAACAACCCTTTCAGGCTCCGGTCGCACGAGATCGATAGACAACAAGCCGTTGGTCAGATCCGCGCCAAGCACCTCCATTCCATCAACCAGCAGGAATGTCCGCTGAAACTGACGTGCGGCGATACCGCGATGAATGAACTGCCGGGATTTATCGTCCGTCTGCCGTCCGCGAATAGTGAGCTGGCTTTCTTCGAGGGTCACATCCAATTGATCTCGGGTGAAACCTGCGACCGCAACCGTTATGCGTAACCGCTCCGGTTCGTCGCCATCTCTTGGAAGACGTTCGATATTGTAAGGGGGATACCCATCACCTCCGGCTTTCGCAACACGATCAAGCGCTTGCTCGATCGCATCGAACCCCAGAAGAAAAGGATGCCCAAAAGGCGACTGACGCGACATTTCGAAGCCCATTTTGCCAAGGCACTTCGGATATTGGGCCCACATATTGCGGCACCCGATACGGGTAGTCTGGCACCTACCCGTGAAACACATATGGGAATGAATTTAGCTTACATCAAGCCCCAGAAAAACCCTGAAATGGATGAGGCCAGAATCGCGAGAACCAGATGTCAGCCAACATGCTCCGGCAGAGGCTTCTTCTCCGTGAGAGGAAAAGTAACCCGATAATTGGAGTGGCCTGGCTCCGGAACCTCCATGGTACCGCCGATCTGTTCCACTAATTTGGAAACCAGGTTGAGCCCGAGCGGATTATTCTTCCGGACTTCCTTCGGCAAGCCGATCCCATCATCCACTATCGTTATAATGCCCTGCTCTCCATCCGATCTGGAGCTAATCTCGATAGATCCGCTTCTTCCATCGGGGAAAGCATGCTTGTAAGCATTCGCAAGGATTTCGACGACGATGAAAGCCAGCGGAATAGCCGTATCCAGCGGGACACGCATCAGTTGAGCATCAAGGTTGGTCCGGATGCCACGGGCATCGGCGCCAAACCCTTCCGATGTTTCATTCACGATATCCTCAAGATAATCCTTAAGATCTATCGATGCGAGATCCGGGGAGTTGTAAAGCAGCGTATGGACCCGTGCCATAGCACCGATCCGGCGCACCGCTGTTTCGAACGGTTCTCTTTGATCGGTACTGAGATTACGTGCGCCCAACCGGAGCAGACTTTGTATGATCTGAAGGTTGTTCTTCACACGGTGGTAAAGCTCCCGAAGCAGAACCTCGCGCTCCGAGGCAGCCTTGCTCTGGTCCTCAAGGGCTTCCTGGGTTTTGGCCAGCAGCCTCGCCTGCAAATCCCCAAGGGCCTGTGATGCAGCAATCCGCTCCGATGTCACACGCCTCTGCACCATATTGTAAATCAGCACCACAGCCAGCACCGCAGCAAGCGAAATACTGAGTGCTCCGGTAAGGGCCAGCGTCATCGTCGAGCGCGCAGCCAAGCCATCGAGACTTTGCTGATCTGCTCCGGCGATTGCGACCCAGCCGGATTGAGGCGAGCGACGGAACGCATTGAGATGCACGCTGCCTTCAAGCGTTCTGCCGGTGAAAGTTCCCAATTCCTTGCCGAGCGTTGCCGCTCTGACATCCGTTGCCGCCGGCGCACCGCGATAACGCAGGATATCGCTTGAACGAGCGAGAATCTTGCCATTTTCATCGACAACTCCCACCAGCAGGTCAGTATTGCTCGCAGGCTCGACCAGTTTCTGAATTGCTTCGAATTTCAGTGCGGCGGACAGAACAAAACGAACGTTATCATTCCTGATGACTGGCACATAAATTTGCACGCTGCCATCATCATTGATATCCGGCGCGTCGACATAGCGGCTGTGAGCGGCTGGCATGCGGGTTTCAGCCACCTGGCGCACCATACCTTCATCACTCTTAGGCAAAGCCGTGCCGAACGGAACCTGCGTGTTGACCAGTTGCTCACCCGTCTCGGGATTGCTCAGAGCCAGGAATGCCCATTGAGGCATAACGGCCTGAATACGGTCGGCATCCTCATGGAAAGCGGCAAGGTCCGGCTTGTCGATGCTCGGTAGCGCGGCTATCGCACCCAGCATCGCGAATTGCTGCGACATCTGGGCATCGATCTCGTTTGCCAGTTGCGTCGCACGTATTCGCAGAAACTGCTCGGTCTCGCGCTTGTTCTTGTGCAGTTCGGACTGGACCCACAACCCCGCAAACAAGATCAGAGGAACAATTGCAGCGAGAAGACAGGTGGCAACGATGTAAAGCGTGCGCAGACGATCTCCTCGCCCCAGCGATGATACCCATTCACCGCTGGAGAAACCGTCTTTTTCCTGCAGGGTATCCTGCGCCATAAGCGTTCCGATATCAGGTTATAAATACGCGCCAGCAGCGACCCTACGTAACAGGGGATCGCCTGTAAATTGATCTTTAGGAATTTACAATCTACCGCGCCAGAAGGCCACCTGCTCCACAACACGCTTCGGCGACGTTCCCCCGAAGCTGATACGAGACCCGACAGAAGCATCGACACCAAGAACGTCATATACCTTATCGGTTATGCGGCTTTCTGCTTCCTTCATGGTTTCAATGGGCAACTCGGAAAGATCACAGCCAGCTTTCTCCGCCGCCGCCACGAGATGGCCGGTGATATGATGGGCATCACGAAACGGAATATTGAGCTCGCGGACCAGCCAGTCGGCGAGGTCTGTGGCCGTGGCGAAACCGGCGCCAGCCGCTGCCGCCATCTTCTCCGGAACAGGTTCGAGATCCAGAATCATGCCAGACATCGCAGCAAGTACGATTTCAAGAGTATCGGCGGCGTCGAACACGCGCTCCTTGTCTTCCTGCATATCCTTGGAATAGGTCAGCGGCAGCCCCTTCATGACAGTGAACAGGCTGACCAGCGAGCCTATCATCCGTCCGGTCTTGCCCCTCACCAGTTCAGCGGCATCAGGATTTCGCTTCTGCGGCATGATGCTGGAGCCGGTTGTCCAACGGTCGGGCAACCGGATGAAACTGAATTGCGGCGTCATCCAGATGGTGATTTCCTCCGCCAATCTCGACAGATGCATGGAGCAGATCGCACCAAGGCTCATGAATTCGAGCAACGCATCACGGTCTGCAACCGAATCGAGGGAGTTTCGCGTTGGGCCATCGAAGCCGAGAGCTTTTGCCGTCATGTGGCGATTGATCGGAAACGACGTTCCGGCGAGCGCGCAGGCGCCGAGAGGGCATTCATTCAGCCGGACCCGGGAATCGCGCAGTCGCGACAAATCCCGACCGAACATCTCGACATAGGCCATCAGATGATGGCCGAAGGTAACCGGCTGCGCACTTTGAAGATGCGTAAAGCCCGGCATGACCGTAGCGGAATGCTTCTCTGCCTTGTCGAGGAGAGCCCGCATCAGATTTTCCACCTGGGCGATGGTGCGGTCATGAGCATCCCGAATCCATAACCGGACATCGAGCGCAACCTGATCGTTCCGGCTGCGGGCCGTATGGAGTCGTCCGGCGGCTTCACCGACAATCTCCCGCAACCGTCCCTCGATATTCATATGAATATCTTCGAGGGATTTTTTGAACTCGAACGTGCCGTTCTCGATCTCGCCACGCACCTGTTTCAGCCCGGCATGGATGACATCCCTGTCCGCCGTTGAAATGATACCTGTTTCGCACAGCATTGCACTGTGGGCCAGCGACCCCTCGATATCCTGCATTGCAAGGCGTTTATCGAAATCGATCGAGGCGTTTATGGCCTCCATCAGAGCGGCGGGCGATTGCGAAAAACGACCACCCCACATGGCATTGGCAACGGCTTTCTGGGTATCATCGGACACAGGCGGATATCCTTAAATCGGTGGTTCCTTTTCCGCGAAGCACAAAATTCTGGCACTTCGCTTTCGTTCTCTTGCCACAGCTTTGCGTCGCCGCCAATGAATAACACGACCCGCGAAGCACATGGCCGCATGCCGCGTGTGCAACTAGATATGGACCTTGGCCATTCGCGGAGATAAGAACGCGATGATATGCCCGATCAAGCAACAGCTTTTCGCAATGCAGGAGACAGTGGGATGCGTAAGTTCATTCAGGCTGCAGTCTTAGCGGCAATGACCGGCGCCACGAGCGCTGCAATGGCAGCAACGCCAGCGGATACGCTGGTGCTGGCGTTGGCCTTCGACGACACGATTTCACTCGACCCCGCGGAAGTGTTCGAGATTGCACCCTCGGAGTTCATCGGCAACACCTATGAGCGTCTGATCGGTTATGATCCGGCCGACCCTTCCAAAGTCTCAGGTGTGGTTGCCGAATCGTGGACAGGGTCAGCGGATGGCAAGACCTTTACCTTCAAGATCAGACCGGACAGAAAATTCGCCTCCGGTAACCCGATCACTGCAGAGGATGTCGTATTCTCCTTGCAACGGGCAGTCATCCTGGACAAATCCCCGGCCTTCATCATCGGCCAGTTCGGACTGACCAAGGATAACGTCAAGGACAAGATCAAACAGACCGGCCCTTATGAGCTTACCATTGAGGTCGACAAACCCTATGCCCCAACCTTCGTACTTTATTGCCTGACATCCACGCCTGCCGCCGTGATCGACAAGAAACTGGTTATGCAACACGAGAAAGACGGCGATCTCGGCTATAACTGGCTCAAGACCCGTTATGCCGGTTCCGGCCCGTTCGCGATCAAGGACTGGCGACCCAATGAAGTCGTCGTGTTGGAGCGCAACCCCAATTACGAACACAGAACGCCGCTGGCACGCGTCATCTACCGCATGATCAAGGAAACCTCCACTCAGCGCCTGTTGCTCGAGAAGGGCGACATCGACGTTGCGCGTAATCTCGGCGCCGAAGATATCGATGCCGTTGCCAAAAACCAGAACGTGGCAGTTTCTTCAGGTCGCAAAGGCACAATCTGGTACATGGGGCTGAATCAGAAGAACCCGATTCTCGCCAAGCCGGAAGTGCGGGAGGCGATGAAATATCTGGTCGACTATCAGGCCATAGCCGATACGCTTCTCAGGCACCAGGCAGAAGTCCAGCAATATTTCCTGCCCCAGGGATTTCTTGGCGCTTTGAAGGATACTCCCTACAAGCTCGATGTGACCAAGGCAAAGGAGTTGCTGGCAAAGGCAGGCTATCCTGACGGGTTTACCGTCACCATCGACGCTCGCTCAGTCCCCCGGACGATGGGCACCGCCCAGGCTATCCAGCAGACCATGGCCCAGGCTGGCGTCAAGCTTGAAATCATCCCGGGCGACAGCAAGCAGACATTGACCAAGTACCGGGCGCGCAGACACGACATCTATCTCGCCGACTGGGGAGTCGATTACCCCGATCCAAATACCAATGCCGACACCTTTGCAGCCAATGACGACAATTCCGACGATGCCAAGGCGAAACCACTGACCTGGCGCAATTCCTGGGACCCGGGACCATTGACCGCACAGACGCGTTCCGCAGTTCTGGAAAAAGATTCAGGAAAGCGCGCGGCAATGTATGAAGACATTCAAAAGGGTGTCACCCGGAATGGCCCGTTCATACTGCTGTTTCAACAGACCGAAGTATGGGCAGCCCGGAAGAACGTCTCGGGGTTCGTCATCGGCCCCGCCGCCGAGATGAACCTTCTCGGACAAGTTACAAAGAACTGACCTCCTAGAGTGTTTTGTGATTCATATTAAATGCAAAACACTCTAAATTTCTTATGCCGTAGGGCTTTCTTGCGTTTAACCGGTAATCCCTTAAGCGCGCCTTACTCTAATATCCAGTAATGAGAGAAACGATATGACAATGGCCCGCATCAACATCGTCACGCTCGGCGTTTCCGATCTCGCGCGGTCACGCGCTTTCTACGAAGCCTTGGGATGGAAAGCGTCGTCGGCCAGTCAGGACAGTATCGTTTTTCTCAAAGGCAGCAATATCTCGCTCGCATTGTTCGGCAGAGAAGCCCTGGCGCACGATGCCCAGGTGGCGGACCAGCCAACGGGCTTTTCTGCCGTGACATTTGCTTACAACGCAGCTTCAAAGGCCGAGGTGGACAAACTGTTCGCCAATGCCAAGGCAGCGGGTGCAACCGCCTTCAAACCTCCCCAGGATGTTTTCTGGGGTGGCTATTCCAGCTATATGGCTGATCCGGACGGTCACATCTGGGAGATCGCTTTCAATCCGTTCATTCCGTTCGATGAAAACGGAAACCTCGCCCTGCCGGATTAGAGCCTTTTCCGTTTAATCGGTATCGATTAAACGATAAGAAAATGCGTCTTAATAATAGGTTAGAGCGTTGCAGCGATTCATATTGAACGCAAAACGCTCTAACGTATCGCATAGTCTCCGAGCGCATCGGTGAATACGAAAACCTCTTTATTCTGTTCGACATAAGTCGTGCGTCCGCATGCCGCGACGAACGGCAATTCGCCATTCTTCCCATTTTATAGATCAATATCAAGTACTTAAACACAAACGTGTTCCTGGTTTCCCATTTTCCTTCCCCGAAAGTTCACATTGCGTGAAGGTCAATTCACCTTAGCCTTCTGACTTCCGTTCAGCCGCACCGAGCAGAGTTTTCTGCAAAAAAACGGACGGTATTTCGCACGGGGGTTGGAGATATTGGATGCGCAGGTTTTTTGGGGCGGCAATTGTCGCGTCGTTAATGGGGGCCAGCCCAATCGTGCACGCGGCAACGCCAGCCGATACTCTGGTGGTTGCATGGCAGTTCGATGACATTCTCTCGGTTGATCCGGCAGAAGTATTCGAATTCTCAAGCGCAGAGCTGATGGGGAACACCTATGAGCCTTTGATCAGTTACGATCCTGAAAACGTAGCAAATATCTACGGCAAGGTAGCTGAGTCATGGACGGTGTCGGAGGATGGCAAGACATTCACCTTCAAGATCAGGCAAGGCAAGAAATTCGCATCGGGTAACCCCATCACTGCCGAAGACGTAGTGTACTCACTCCAGCGGGCGGTCATCCTGGACAAGTCTCCGGCTTTTATCATCGGCCAGTTCGGAATGAACAAAGCCAATGTCAAGGACAAGATCAAGCAGACCGGCCCCTACGAACTGACATTCGAAGTCGACAAGCCTTATGCTCCAACCTTCGTGCTTTACTGCCTGACAGCCAATGTCGCCATGGTCGTCGACAAGAAACTGCTCGCACAACACGAAAAGGACGGTGACTTCGGTTACAACTGGCTCAAGACCAATTATGCGGGCTCAGGCCCCTTCAAGCTGAAGGAATGGAAGCCCAATGAAGTTGTCGTGCTTGAACGTAACGATAACTCTGAAAAGAAAACCCCGCTCTCCCGCGTCATTTACCGGATGGTCAAGGAAACGACGACCCAGCGTCTTCTCCTGGAAAAGGGCGATATCGACATCGCGCGCAACCTTAGCGCCGAAGATATAGATTCCCTTGAGAAGAGCAAAAACATCGCCATGAGCCAGGGTCGGAAAGGTACGATATGGTATCTCGGCCTTAACCAGAAAAACCCGATCCTTGCCAAGCCGGAAGTCCGTGAAGCGATGAAGTATCTGGTTGATTACCAGGCCATTGCCGACACCGTTCTCAAGCATCAGGTCGATCTGCAGCAATATTTCCTGCCTCAGGGCTTCCTTGGCGCTCTGAAGGACACCCCATACAAATTCGATCTCGTCAAGGCGAAGGCACTCCTGGCCAAGGCCGGATACCCGGACGGTTTCACGGTGACAATCGAAGCCCGCTCGACGCCGGAATACATGGGACAGGTTCAGGCTATTCAGCAAAGCCTTGCTCAGGCAGGCATCAAGCTCGATATCATTCCCGGTGACGGCAAGCAGATACTGACCAAATACCGGGCGCGTAAGCACGACATCGTCATCTACACCTGGGGCGCGGATTATCAGGACCCGAATACCAACGCCGACACCTTCGCCGCCAATGACGATAACTCCGACGAAGCCGCCGCAAAGCCGCTGACCTGGAGAAATGCCTGGGATCCGGGCCCGCTCACCGCCATGACCCGCGAAGCGGTTCTGGAAAGAGATCCGAAGAAACGCGCCGTTCTTTATGAAACCCTGCAAAAGGCTGTCAACGAATCCGGCCCCTTCGTATTCATGTTCCAGAAAACCGAAGTCTGGGCCAAAAGGAACAACGTCTCTGGTGAAATCATCGGCCCTTCCTTCGACATGAACCTCGTGACTCAGGTTAAGAAAAACTGATCCTTTCAGTTTAGAGCCTTTTCCGTTTAATCGGTATCGATTAAACGATAAGAAAATGCGTCATAACAATAAGTTAGAGTGTTGCAACGATTCATATTGAACGCAAAACACTCTAAATGACCAGGAGAGACATCCATCGTCCGGGAGGCAGTCTCATACCCCGGACGATACACGATCATCGTTGCCTCGCGGGTTTCACCTTATTTTATGGCAAGGTCGAAAAGGTCTGTACCGAAGCGCCATCCTTTCTTATAGGAAGAGCATGTCACAGGCGCATAGCCGATACATCTCAGGACAATAGCTTTCAATGACTTCTTCCGGGCGATACCGCGATCTATTGGGAAAGACATTCAATATCGTCTTCATGATGGCGGCAACATTGCTCGGATTGCTGCTGATCACATTCATCATCGGCCGCAAGATGCCGATAGATCCTGTCCTCGCCATCGTCGGGGATCACGCCCCTCCCGAGGTTTATCGCCGGGTCCGGGAAGAGCTTGGCCTTGATCTGCCGCTGTTCGAACAATTCTGGATTTATGTGAAGCAGGTCGTTGTCGGAGATTTCGGCGTTTCCACACGCACGAGCAATCCCGTATTGACCGATATTGCTTCGGTTTTCCCCGCCACTCTCGAACTTGCCATCCTCGGAACCTTCATCGGAACCGTCCTGGGTGTTCCGGCCGGTGTCCTGGCGGCGGTAAAGCGTAACAGCATGGCCGATCAGATTGAAGCGCCCCGGGTTTGCCGGAGGCTCCACCTTCCAAATAGGATGGAGCCATGACGAGCAAGACGACGACGAACAAATATTCACCTGAGGTGCGCGACCGTGCGGTACGGCTGGTTCAGGA
>Ga0153997_1000029_pt1 | contig 48854 bp, 31 predicted proteins | sample TSNC081MetaG_FD_104750 | JGI IMG/M metagenome (GOLD analysis project Ga0153997, IMG submission 104750) | Attine ant fungus gardens microbial communities from North Carolina, USA - TSNC081 MetaG | ecosystem: Host-associated > Fungi > Mycelium > Unclassified | place: USA: North Carolina, Lumber...
GATAGTGAAATCTCTTCTCTTTAAATCATCTATTAGCTTTCCTGTAAATTTGACATCATGAGGATGTCTGCTATCCTTATAGTCTCCATCGATTCTGTAGGTTGTAACTTCATACCCTTCTTTACCAATTATAACAGTTACTGTTCCGTGAGCAATTCCAGTATCTATTGTTCTGTGAAATATCTCTTTGACCTGCCAGGGCTTTGCTGATGTTGCTATATCCCAATCATCTGGCACTCTTCCCAGAATAGAATCCCGAACGCAGCCCCCAACTGCATAGGCCTCGTGACTGTGCTCATTTAGTATTTTTATTATCTTTTCTACATTATGCGGCATCGAAATATTCATGGGTCGGCTCCTTTTAACTGTAACTGAAAAAATATCTAGAGTGTGTTTGAAAAATGCCTGTACCTAGCTGTGCATCACACTTTGTGGAAGATTTGCTTCGAATAAAGGCGGCGTGGCGGGCTACGTCAACTGAATTTGAACCAAATATACTGTGAAGTGGGGCGTGCAGATTGTGGAAATGATTTTTCATATACGCTCTAGTACGCTTTCCCCCAGTATACCATTTTATCGGCCGGCTTTTTACAGCAAATACACTCACCCGTGATATGCTCCTGTTCGAAAGGTATACAACGTGAGGTTGCGGTAGTGTCTTCTTTTATTTTTTCTTCACATTCTACCGAACCACACCACATTGCTTTCACAAATCCTGGTGTCAGTTCAACGATGTGCTTGAATTCATCATAGGTTTTAGCCACATAGGTGTGCTCATCCCTATGTTTTCTAGCTCTTTCAAACATATCGGACTGCATCCTGTCCAAAATTTCTTTTGTTTTTTCAGCTATTTCATTCAAGTCCACAATTATCTTTTCTCTTGTATCTCTACGGACGATGATACCTTGGTTTTTCTCGATATCTTTAGGACCAATTTCAATTCTAATCGGAATTCCGCGCATTTCCTGCTCGCTAAATTTCCATCCGGGACTCTTGTCGCTGCCATCTATTTTTACTCTGAAATCAGACAACATCTTTTTCAGCCCATCCGCCTTTTCAATCACGCCTTCTTTTTTCTGCATGATTGGAATAATCATAACCTGTATTGGTGCGATTCTTGGTGGCAAAACCAAACCACTGTTATCGCCGTGTACCATGATGATGGCTCCGAGTATTCTAGTTGACAGCCCCCATGAGGTTTGATGCACGTGCTGGAGTTTGTTTTTTTTATCTGTGTATTGGATTCCAAATGCCTGTGCGAATCCATCTCCAAAGTTGTGGCTGGTGCCTGATTGAAGAGCTTTGCCGTCATGCATCAGGGCTTCTATGGTGTAGGTGTAATCTGCACCTGCAAACTTTTCTTTATCTGTTTTCCTACCCTTAATAACCGGGATTGCAAGCTCTTGCTCGCAAAAATTCGCATATACATTCAGCATCTGAACCGTGCGCTCTTCAGCTTCTTCTGCTTTTGCATGTGCCGTATGACCCTCCTGCCATAGAAATTCTCTGGAACGCAGGAATGGTCTTGTGGTCTTTTCCCAGCGCACAACAGAACACCACTGATTGTATAATTTGGGCAAGTCTCTATATGATTGAATTTCTTTTGAATAGAAATCGCAAAATAAAGTTTCACTTGTAGGACGCACGCATAGCCTTTCCTGTAATGGCTCTGACCCACCATGGGTAACCCAGGCTACTTCCGGTGCGAATCCTTCCACATGGTCTTTTTCTTTTTGTAACAGGCTTTCCGGAATAAATAAAGGCATATATACATTTTCAACACCTGTTTCCTTAAATCTTTTGTCTAAAGCGCTTTGAATGTTTTCCCATATAGCATAACCTGCCGGTTTGATTACCATACAGCCTTTTACACTTGTGTAATCGATTAATTCTGCCTTTTTTACAATATCAGTATACCACTGTGCAAAATCTTCTTCCATTGAAGTAATTGACTCTACTAATTTCTTATTGTCTGCCATTATAGACTCTCCTTTTGGGGTTTACAATCGTATTTTTAAAGCGTACGCACATTACTGTGATATTTATGCATTGCTGTCCTGGTAATTGGGGCATGAACAAAGAGTTCGCATTACGAACTCTTACACGCCTCCGGCGGTCGCTTGCGACAACTTCCTCTTACGCCGGAGTGCGCATCCCCCGGAGGATTTTTGCTTTTTAGGAAGCAATTTCCCATAAAGTTAAAAACTTTCAGCCCCCCCCACAAGGGACCAAAAGTTGTTTTTCCTGGCGGTACCACCCTGGAGTGTATTTGAAAAATGCTTGACATACATTCTTAACAAGAATCTCACACAAACAATTCTCCCAAGTGGCACTTGTGCATGTACTATTCCTTTTCTTCGTTGTTTTGCTTATATATCATTACTAACATTCTATGTTAGTTACTTTTTTTTGTCAAGTAAAAAAGAATCAAAAGCAACGTTTCATCCGCCTTCGATTCTTTATACTTTGACTTTTGTTTTAACAAAAAGCTAACTATTCATTTTCTTTATTGTAAATAATCCATTGGGTCTACAGGAACTCCATGCTGCTCCAATTTGAAATATAAATTACTTCCTTCAACACTATAGTATTTTGTAGGCTCGCTTACGTACCCTAACACAGCTCCTGCTTCAATGGTATCTCCAACCTCAGCAGATACCTCTTTTAGCTGACCATAAGTAGCTGTGTATCCATTTCCAATGTCCATTGTTAGTGTCTTTCCTGTTTCTTCATTTACATCAACTGCTGTTACGATCCCTGTCGCTGCTGATAGAACCTGACCATTCACCTCAGCTGAGATTATGATAGCCGGATTATATTTGTACTGATCCAAGGTTGAAAAATAAACTGTGCTATCCATACTATAATCAATAATAACATTTCCTTTAATCGGCCAGGTTATGGAGCTGGTTTCTGAAAAATTTATAACAGGTGACTCCTGTGCGGCGGCATCAATCGACGCTGCCTCTAGAGCGCCTGCATCTTCTGGGGTTTCAGTTTTCCCTGAAACGTCTGCAAGTATTTCCTCTGGAACATCCATATCATTATTTTCTGCTAAACGTTCTTCCAGCTCTGCTTGTGTCAGCACATTATCATTTGTAACTTCCGCTTTATTGTTCTCTGAAGCAGTTTCCTGAGGTGTATTATCCATGGTCCACGATGCAATTCCATCCAAATCAGGTACTTCGTCCAAATCAACTAAATTTTCTTCACTGGATTTTGTGTCTGCCTGCCTTTGCATAACCAGTACACCTGCTAAAGCAATTACCGCTACTAAGCAAAAACTTAGTGCAACTAAAACATCTTTTCTTTTCATAAAGTTTGCAACTTTATTTTTCTTCATAATCTTCACCTCTGCCTTAATAGATAACTTTTGTCCTTTATAGCATTGCCAGATTATGAAAGATTATACATTTGCAAATTATGAAAAACATTTATTTTTTATTTCATATCATATTCCTGAAATTGCAAATCTGAAAAATAACAGCTTAGAATTTCTTCGCATGTCGAACCGTCCTTTGCCATTTCATTTGCCCCATACTGGCTTAGCCCAACACCGTGACCTAACCCTTTTGTAGTAATACTAATTCCCTTTTCTACAATTAAAAAATCCATACAACTGGAATTTAAGTTTAGGAGACTCCTGAATTTTTCGGCAGGTATCATAGTGTTTCCTACTTGAACCTGTAGTGCATAGCCCGCACTATCCCGCATTGGTATCGTTATCTGACTTTCCCATGCTGCATTTCCTGCTCTTTCTCCGTTTACCGCCGTTTCTGCGGCCTCCTCGGTTACCGCTGCCTCTCCAACTCCTGTTTCTGTTTCCGAAGAAGGCTCGGTTTCCATAGCCCCAACCATATCTTCTGCTGCTGCATCCACTTCATTCATTGGTATCTCATCAACCGTAATTACATCGTCTGATTGATTTCCTTCCTGACTTACGGCTGGATCCCCGTTTTGATTTTCCACCTCAGTCTGATCACCTGTAGAACTCTCCTCGTTACCAGTCTTCTTGCCACTTACATTCTCTGCATCATTCACTCCAGTCACAATGATGTCTGGGTACGCCGCCTGACATTTTTGGATAATTTCTTCTATAGTAAATGTTTTTATACTTAAATAATTTGTCCCCTCGATATCACTCTTACTTTCCACTCCGGTTATGTACCCATATTCACCACTATTAAACACTTCTTCTCCAACACGAGTCATGCCTGCGCTCATGGAATGGTAGGGCAGTTCCACCAAACTATCATTATAAAATGCCACTATCCCTTGCGTTTCCTTAATCGCCCCTTCCAGCTTCGCATAATTACTCTTCAGTTCACTTTCCGACATAATTGTATTCATCTCATCATAAGTCACAAATTCCTCATCAAAAATAATTTTCTCCCCATTCGCATTTGCTTCCATCAGCTGCCTGAGGATATTCGTTCGCATAATAACAGCCTGCGCCATCAATGCCTCCTTTTCATAATCAATAGACATTGCCATCGGAACAATGCCAGTCAAATACTCTTCTAACCCCATTTCATAAAAGTTTCCATTATACTGTACCATAACAGTCATATCATCACTATTATTCGTATTTTCCGCTCTATCTATACTTCCCGTAAACAATATGGTACAAACATATGGTAACAATAAAATCACAATATAAACAGAAAAAATCCCTTTTAGTTTTTCCTTCATTCACCATCACTCCCAACTACTTATACAATATATGTAATTGGGAAAAGCTTCATTCCGAAAAAACGAAAAGGTTCCATTTTTCATTTATTTTTCTACAGTTACCGGTTCCGAATGCCAAATTTCTTCAACATACTGCCGTATGGTCCTGTCTGACGTAAACTTACCAGAACATGCTGTATTTAAAATAGCACTCTTCGCCCAGCTTTTCTTATCCTTATATAGCTTCTCTACTTTCTTATGCGCCTCCGCATAAGAAGTGAAGTCCTTTAAGATAAAGTAAGTATCTGCCCTTTCGCTGTTCTTGGTATTTAACAGTGAATCATATAATTCCCTAAACAATTCTTTATCACCATTTGAATAGGTACCGTCTATTAATTGATCGACTACTTTTCTAATCTTATCATTGCTTCTGTAGACATCAATTGGGTAGTATTTATAATTCTTCTCATAAGATATGACTTCATCAGAAGATAATCCAAAAAGGAATGCATTTTCTCCGCCAACTTCTTCAACAATTTCCACATTAGCGCCATCCATGGTTCCGATGGTCAGTGCGCCATTTAACATAAATTTCATATTACCTGTTCCGGAAGCCTCTTTACTTGCCGTAGAGATTTGTTCGCTGACATCTGCTGCGGCAAAGATTATTTCTGCATTTGATACTCTGTAGTTTTCAATAAAAATTACTTTCATTTTTCCTTCAATACATGCATCATTATTAATGACATCTGCTACAGCAGTAATTAACTTAATTGTCATTTTTGCGCGTTTATAGCCTGCTGCTGCCTTCGCACCAAATATGAACGTTCTTGGGTAAAAATCCATTTCAGGGTTAGCTTTCATCTCATTGTAAAGGTGCATAATGTGTAAAATATTTAGTAATTGCCTCTTATACTCATGTAATCTTTTCACTTGTACATCATAAATAGAATTTGGATCAATTTCAATATCATTATGCTTTAAAATATACTCTGCTAATCTTATTTTATTTTTGAATTTAATATCCATAAATTCTACTTGAGCTTTTTCATCATCCGCTAATGGGATTAATGCACTAATCTTAGGAAGATCCGTTATCCACTCACTTCCAATATGAGCGGTTATCCAGTCTGATAACAGAGGATTCGCATGTAAAAGGAAACGGCGTTGTGTAATACCGTTTGTTTTATTATTAAATTTTTCAGGCATCATATCATAGAAATCCTTCAATTCCTGCTGCTTTAATATCTCTGTATGAAGTTTCGCTACACCATTGACAGAAAATCCGGAGACGATAGCTAAATGCGCCATTTTTATTTGACCGTCAAAAATGATTGCCATTCTTTCCGCTTTCTCTACATTTCCAGGATATCTATTCTCTACTTCAATAAGAAATCTTCTGTTGATTTCTTCAATAATCTGATAAATTCTCGGTAATAACTTTGAAAATAAATCCACAGGCCATTTTTCAAGCGCTTCCGCCATAATTGTATGATTTGTATAAGCACATGTTTTTGTTGTGATTTTCCACGCTTCATCCCAGTTCATTAACTCTTCATCAATCAAAATACGCATAAGCTCCGCTATGGTTACTGTTGGATGTGTATCGTTTAACTGGAATACAACTTTTTCAGGAAGGTTATGAAGATCGTCATGAACCCTTTTATATTTGTTCACTGCTTCCTGTATACTTGCTGATATGAAGAAATACTGTTGTTTTAAGCGTAATTCTTTACCGGCATAATGGTTATCGTTTGGATAAAGCACCTCTACAATATTATTTGCAAGGTTCTGTTGCTCAACCGCTTTACTATATTCCCCTTTATCAAAAGAAGACAAGTGGAAGCTGTCCAGTGCTTCTGCATCCCAGATTCTAAGCGTATTCACCACGTTATTTCCATAACCAACAATTGGGATATCGAAAGGTATTGCTAAAACGGATTGGTATGCATCCTGAATATAGCGGTCTTTACCTATCGTTTCATCATATTGAATCCTTACATATCCGCCGAATTTTACTTCTTTTGCATATTCCGGTCTTCTTATTTCAAAAGGATTTCCTTCTTTTAACCAATTATCCGGTACTTCTACCTGAAATCCATCCTCTATTTTTTGTTTGAACATTCCGTATCTATATCTGATTCCGCAGCCATATGCTCTGTATCCCAGTGTTGCAAGGGAATCTAAGAAACAGGCTGCCAATCTTCCAAGCCCGCCATTACCAAGTGCTGCATCCGGCTCTTCATCTTCCACTACATTTATATCAAAACCCATTTCCACTAATGCTTCTTTTACTTCATTATAAGCGGTTAAGTTAATCAGATTATTCCCAAGAGCTCTACCCATTAAAAATTCCATAGATAAATAATAAATCGTCTTAGAGTCCTGTTCCTCATATTCCTTTTGTGTAGCTAACCAGTTATCAACAATCATATCCTTTACAGCGTAAGACACTGCCTGAAATACCTGCTGCATGCTGGCATCTTCGGTTTCTTTTCTATAAAGCATTTTTACATTATCTCTGATTGACTTCTTAAAATCTTCTTTATTAATTACCTGACTCATTTAATCCCTCCATTATTTTTTTTCAACACCTATGGTAACCTTTTCTCCATTGATATCCCACTCCTTCGTATATCCACTCATTTCCCCAGGTTTTATATCAACCGCTAATACTTCGGATATGATCTCTTCTTTATGAGATGACAAAACCTGTAGTATTTTATCATTGTCATCCGCATACACCGTGATTTTATCTATTACTTCGAATCCTGCCTCTTTTCTCATTGTCTGTATTTTACTAATAAGCTCTCTGACAAATCCTTCTTCAATTAATTCAGGCGTTAAACTTGTTTCCAGGACTACAGTCACATCTTTTTCGTTCTCTGAAATATATCCTTCTTTCTGAGCAATATCGATTAGTAAATCTTCTTTTAATAAAATGATTTCATCCTTATTCACAATTAATCTGAGAACTCCGGTTTCATTGATTTCATCCATAGCCAGGTTTCCATCAACTTCAAGCAGAGCACTGCGAATATCATTTAGCCTCTTTCCAAATTTAGGACCTACGGTCTTCAATTGTGGTTTGAAACTATAAGAAGTAAATTCTCTCACATCGCCGGCAAAAATAACTTGTTTTACATTTAATTCCTCTTTCACAATCTGCATAAAAAATTCTGATAGTGTGAATGGCGCCTTCATTATCATTCTGCCAATTGGCTGCCTGTTCTTGATATTTGCGTTATTTCTGCAGGCGCGCCCCATCACAACTACTTTTAGCACATGCTCCATATTATTTTCCAGCACTACATCAATCATCCCCTCTTCTGCAATTGGAAAATCACAAAGATGAACACTCTCAGGCGCATCTTTATCAATGCTGCGTACCAGATTCTGATAAATATCTTCTGTCATGAATGGAATCATTGGTGCTGCTAATTTTGTTACCGTAACAAGCGCAGTATAAAGAGTCATATATGCATTTATTTTATCCTGCGGCATATCCTTTACCCAAAATCTTTCGCGGGAACGGCGGACATACCAGTTGCTCATATCGTCGACAAACTCCTGTAACGCTCTTGCTGTCTCTGGAATTTTATAGTTTTCTAAGTTATTATCTACAATACCCGATAATGTATTCAACTTAGAGAGTAACCATTTATCCATAACCGGCAATTTATCATATTCCAGTTTATACTTTGTTGGATCAAATTCATCTATATTCCCGTAAAGTACAAAAAATGCATAGGTATTCCAAAGTGTTCCCATGAATTTACGCTGACCCTCCGTAACCGCTTTTCCATGAAATCTGTTTGGTAACCATGGTGCACTGTTAACATAGAAATACCATCTTATTGCATCCGCCCCATATGTTTTAAGTGCATCAAACGGATCTACTGCATTTCCCCTTGATTTTGACATTTTTTGACCATTTTCATCTTGAACATGTCCTAAAACAAGTACGTTTTTATATGGTGCTTTATTGAATATCAAAGTGGAAACAGCAAGCAGAGAATAAAACCATCCTCTCGTCTGGTCAACTGCTTCCGATATAAAATCAGCCGGAAACTGTTCTTCAAATAAATCCTTATTTTCAAACGGATAATGATGCTGGGCAAACGGCATCGCCCCTGAATCAAACCAACAGTCAATTACTTCCGGCACTCTCTTCATCTGTTTACCGCATTTGTCACATTTGATTGAAACTTCATCAATATAAGGTCTGTGCAGTTCTATTTCATCAGGACAATTGTCAGACATGCATTTTAGTTCTTCGATACTTCCGACAGAGTGTTGATGTCCACATTCACATTCCCAAACATTTAGTGGTGTTCCCCAGTAACGGTCGCGGCTGATGCTCCAATCCTGTACATTTTCAAGCCAGTCACCAAAACGGCCCTTACCAATATTTTCCGGAATCCAGTTAATTGTATTATTATTACGAATTAAATCCTCTTTCACAGCTGTGGTTTTAATAAACCAGGATTCTCTTGCATAATAAATAAGCGGCGTGTCACATCTCCAGCAGTGAGGATAGCTATGTTCAAACTCAGGTGCATCGTACAACAATCCCAATTCTTCAAGGTTATTTAAAATAAGTGGATCTGCCTGTTTCACAAAAGTACCTGCCCAAGGTGTTTCAACAGTCATCTCACCCTTGCTATCCACTAATTGTAAGAAAGGCAGCCCGTACTCTTTTCCAACCCTGGAGTCGTCTTCGCCGAAAGCCGGTGCAATATGAACAACACCCGTGCCATCGCTTAGAGTTACATAATCAGCACAAGTTATATAAAATCCTTTTCTATCCACATTTACAAAATCAAAAAGAGGTTCATACTCTTTATATTCCAGCTCTTTTCCTGTAATACGTTCTAAAATTTCAAAACCCTCTTCCAGTACTTTTTCAAGGAGGGCCTCCGCCATATAATAAATGTCATTTCCCTGTTTTACTTTCACGTAAGTCTCTTTCGGATTCACACAAAGAGCCACATTGGATGGCAATGTCCAGGGTGTGGTAGTCCAGACCAGGATAAATGCCTCTTCCCCTTTTACTCTGAATTTCACAATTGCCGATTTTTCTTTTACATCTTCATATCCCTGTGCCACCTCGTGGCTGGATAAGGGAGTACCGCAACGAGGGCAATAAGGAACAATCTTATGTCCTTTATATAGCAGTTTCGTCTCCCAAATCTGTTTTAATGCCCACCACTCTGATTCAATAAAATTATTATCATATGTTACATATGGATGTTTCATATCTGCCCAGAATCCAACTGTACCTGAGAAATCTTCCCACATACCTTTATAATTCCAAACGCTTTCCTTACAATGTTTGATAAATGGCTCTAAACCATACTCTTCAATCTGCTCTTTTCCATCCAGACCAAGCTTTTTTTCCACTTCAAGCTCTACCGGAAGACCGTGCGTATCCCATCCGGCTTTACGCGGAACCATGTAGCCCTTCATTGTCCTGTACCGGGGTATCATGTCCTTGATTACGCGAGTCAGAACGTGACCGATATGGGGCTTTCCGTTGGCAGTCGGTGGTCCATCATAGAACGTATACGTTTTACACTTTTTCCTGCTATTCATACTTTTTTCAAAAATCTCATTTTCGACCCAAAATTTCTCGATATTCTTTTCTCTTGCGGCAAAATCTAAATTGGGTGACACTTTGTTATACATGTTGAATCCTCCTAAATATACTTTTTTATTCCTGCGTGCAATGGGCTGCGTGAAGAAATACTTTCCTATAAAGAAAAAAACTCCCATCCTGTAAAAGGACGAAAGTTATACCTTGCGCTCACTCCCCTGCATCTGCAAAAGCAGAATGAAACTTCGGATTGTAAAAGTATCTCTACGCTACCACCAATTACTCCATACAAACATACGTGTTCCATATAACGTTGGAAATCCGTCAGTGTCTACTCATGCTTCCCGCTAAGTCCTTTGAGACAATTCTGTCCCAATTCTAATTACCGTTCTCACCTTTTCAAGCTGAAACTCAGAAGTGATTTTCCATTGCATTTACTCATATCGGGTTTCCACCAACCCCAACTCTCTGTGACTTTCAAATCAATATACTCTCTTCATCACCGTTTGTCACTAAGGCAATTGCCTTCATTTGTTTAACGTCTTATTCCATTATAAGCAATAGCCTGATAATTGTCAATATATTGCAACTCGAATTATTTTGGCTGTGACTATTTTGTGTTACAATTAACAGCCTGTTGGTGACCGAAGACGAACGAGTATCTTCTACTTCTTAAGACCTACAAGCTAAGCGCTCCCATGAGCCCGAAGGGCATGGTCTCATATCTGCAGCCTGAAAAGGTCTTCCTTGGAATCTCTGATTACTGTATTGAAATTCCGGCTATTTTTTTCCACAAACTTCATTTACAGCTAAATAAAGACCATCACACTATTTTCTTTAAAAAAGCAAAATGATTTACTGCTTTTATTCCAAAATTCTTTCTTTTTTACACTGCGCAATAAAATATTCCTACTTTTTGTTGTTGCTACTTGGCAAGAAATATCCTATAATGAAGACAGTACAAACTCTACGAGGAGATTATTGATGAAACAAAGATTTAAAAAATTACTGACATCTGTAATTTTAGGCATAACATTATTAAGTACAAAACCTGGAAAAATTATCTATGCTGCAGAAGTGGATGCACCGGCGGAAGGAACAAGCGAATCGGAATCTGATGCGGCGGAGTCAGAATATCTGGATTCCTATTACCTTCCTATACAATCCAATGAAACACCTAACTGGCCGAAGGGACCGGCTGTAGAAGCAGGCGCTGCCATTGTTATGGACGCTGATACAGGAGCCATACTATATGAAAAAAATATAGATGCCCAATTGTATCCGGCAAGCATTACCAAAGTCATGACTATACTAGTTGCTTTAGAGCATGGTGTCTTGAGTGATATTATTACCTTTTCAGATGAGGCAGTCAATTCTCTGGAAGCCGACAGTTCCCGTGTTGGTTTAACACCCGGAGAAATGATTACTTTAGAAGATGCTCTGAATGGACTTATGCTTGCCTCTGGAAATGAGGTTGCCAATGCCATAGCGGAGCATTATGGTGGTACGATTCAAGGTTTTGTAGATATGATGAATGAAAAAGCTGCAGATCTAGGATGTCAGAACACACATTTTATGAATCCGCACGGATTGCATGACGAGGAGCATTACGTTAGTGCATATGATATGGCTATTATATGTAAGGCTGCTTTATCGAATCCTCATTTTTTACAGTTTGCAGGAAATAAAACCTATACCATACCTGCAACGAATCTGGTAAACGAAGAGAGATATCTTTTGAACAGCCACAAGATGCTCATAGATGACACTCAATTTACTTATCCGTGGTGTGTCGGTGGAAAAACAGGTTTTACCGATGAGGCACTTAACACATTAGTAACGTTTTCACAAAAAGATGGTATTAATTTAATATGCGTTACATTACTTGTAAATGGTTTTGAAAGAAATTACAATGCAACAACAAGTTTACTGGATTATGTATATGAGAACTTTACACTGGTTTCTATTAGTAAAAATGATATGACGCTACAACAGCCATTATATGAACAGCTCATGAGCGGGATATACAGACTGCAAGGCGGTGGACCCCTCAAAACCATTACCGGCAGAAATATTCTTTTGATACCAAATAATATAACTTTTGACGAGCTCACCTGTAATGTCTCCTTCGATACTAAGATACCAGAGGTGGATCCCGTTCGGTCTTATTTTTATAATGGAAGGTTTTTAGGAAGTACCACGGCACATTACACCCTGCCTTATGAAGCCCGGTTGGATTCTCTCTTGGCAAAAGAGGAGGCGAGAGCTGCTGCAGAGGCACTCAGTACCAGTGTAAATGAAAGTGAAAATACGAATATTTTTGCTAATTTGGAAACGGAAGTTGTTTCAGAAACAGTTAAAAAAGAAACTGATACTAACAACCAACTGCTCAGCTTTTTATATTCTATCAAGAACAACCAGCTTTACCAACTCATTGCTATTGCAAGCATCATAGGAATTATGCTTCTCATCATTATAATAGCGATGCTGGTTAAAAACCATAGTGTACAGAAAAGGCGGGGAGCAAGAAGAAAAAAAGAAGAATAACGCTTATGCTTAATATATAAAAAGACGATTATTCTTACTTAAGAAAAGGAGAAAATAGAATGAATTGGGTATCACCTATTAAAGATGACGAAACATTAGAAAAGTTCAAACAATTACTTCGAGAAAACGATGACAAATACTATATTATGTTTGAAATTGGCATTGGAACCGGATTGCAGCTACAAGACATTTTGAAATTTAAAAATGAAGATATCCGCAATAAGGATAGTATTGTAGCCAACATCGGAACAAAGAATATTAAAAGGACATTTATCATTCCAGAGGATCTTAAAAAAATCATTCATGATTATACAGAGGGAAGAGCCCCCGATGCCTACTTAATAACTGGTCATGCAAGTTCACCTGCACCATTATCCAGAGAACAGGCCTACAGAGTGTTTAAGTCAGTAGGTAAGTCAATGGGCTTAAACTCCATCGGGGCGCAGACCATGCGCAAGACCTTTGCATGGAAATATTTTAAGACTACAAATGACATTTATTACTTACAGAATTTATTTAATCATGCTTCACCATCTATTACCTACAGATATATCGGTGAGAAACCAAATGTACAGGTTGTGCTGAAAAAGCTAACTCCGGAAGAAAATGAAAGAAGCCGTTATACTCTATATGCCGACAATAATGGTAAGAAAAGATTACGCGCTGTCACAGACGTACTGCAAGGTCTGGAAAAAGAGCTCGATAATCCTACGAACAATGACGCTTTCTATGGCCGTGTCGATTGTCTTCTTGTGGAGTTAGAAGATTTGATGGATAACTTTAAAAATACAAAATAGAAATGGAAGACTTATCGTAAACCGAGATATCCTCCATTGTAAATGGAGGATAAATAGCATAGAAAGAAATACCCCAGAGAATGCATTCCATACCTTATATCCTCTGGGGTATTTCTTGCCAACGCTCCTTTTAGTGAGTCTGTGTATTGCGTTTTAATTTTCTCTTCAATTGGACCATATCCTTTTTTTCTTTTATACTCTCGGCTTCCTGATATTCAATAAGCTTCAAGGTCTTCACACAGAAGAACTTACCCTCCTCAGTCTTCTTCATTCTCAATTTTCCTTTTATAAAACCATGCTCCTCACAGTAAGCTAAACAATAATATATATTATTATTGGTTGAAAACCAACGGAATTTCTTCTTTGCATTGCCATTGCACTTATAGCATATGCTGCTCATAACCTGTCTATCCTCCATTACATCTTCCTTCGTAGGAAATTCTCTGGAAATATATTTTGAATACGTTTCATAAACAACTTCAATCTCCTCTTCCTTCGTCTTGGGATTTTTATAATAGTCTATAGAATAATTCTTCTCCAACTCGTTCGCATGAAAACAAGGGAGAATCTTAGCTGTATAGTAAGCATCAAAATAAGCCCTATGAAAATTATTACTCTTAGGTATCCTCAGATAATCCACTGCAAATTCTAAATTCCTCCTGATCTTTCTATCTTCAAAAACAATGCTGAATATTTTCTGTATATCATAAAAAATAATGGGACCAACCAAAAGAGTCTCCAGACCAAAATAGTTTAGATTTTTTTGCAGCACACTTAAATCCAATGGCCCCCACGTGCAAAAGGTATATGACCTGCCACACCACGTAAAAAAGTCTTCTGCCACTTCCTGAAAGGGTTTTCCACCTTTCAGTTCCATAGAATTTATATGAATCACTTCCATTGTTTTAAAGTGAATATGCTTATAAACCTGTGGCCTGATCAATGCAGAAAATTCATCCACTGTTTCCATACTGCTGCTTAATTTTACTGCGCCTATTTCAATAATCTCAAATGGCAATAATTTGTCCATCTTCTCCTTGCCTTCAGGGCATTGGTTCCATTCCAAATCAAAAACAATGTAATTCATATAGCTTCCCCTTTGTCTTGCTCCTTTCATTCTATCACAACTCCTACTATTTGCATAGTAGCTTGAGCCACTAGACATATTAAGAGTAACAGTTCAGCCTTATGTATTCGAAGACGGACGAGATTTCATGGAACATTCTATTGCTGTTGCATTTCGTATAAGTAATGACAGAATGATAATACTAAGAATAATATTTGCTGCTCCGGGAATTCTTCTTGGCTGAGGAACTCTTCTTAAATAAACTGGACATTTTGGTGGTATATTTAAGAACATGCTTAAACCATTTAGAACCTTGTAACATATCTTTAAAATGCAGAGTATTATAATATAACTATTCCGATTTTACAACTTCCAAATAGGAATCACAATTTATTGCTACAGTTAATTTTTACTAATATAGGAGGTATTATATGTGTGGAATTGCAGGGTTTGTAAATTTCCAACAAGATTTTTTAACAGACACAGGTAAGTGGACGAACATATTAACTTCCATGGCAAACTGTCTGGAAAAAAGAGGTCCCGATGCCAAAGGTTATTTGATTAAAAGAAAATATGGATTCGGACACAGAAGGCTATCTATTCGTGATCTGACAAATGGCGGCCAGCCAATGACATATACGCAGGGCGAATTTAATTATTCTCTCTGCTATAATGGAGAAGTATACAATACAGAGGAACTTAAAAGAGATTTAGAATGGAAAGGTTATACGTTTAAAACAACTTGCGATACGGAAGTAATACTGCTAGGTCTTATCCATTATGGTGAAGAGTTTATTCCTAAATTAAATGGCATCTTCTCCTTTGCCTTCTGGGATGATAAAAAACAAAAGCTCCTTCTTGTCCGTGACAGAGTTGGTATCAAACCATTATTCTACACCATTCAGGACGGATACTTAATTTTTGGTTCTGAAATCAAAGCAATTCTCCAATTTTCAGGATTTACACCAAGCCTAGATAGGGAAGGGCTCTGTGAAATCTTTGGATTAGGTCCGGCACGAACTGCTGGTGTAGGCGTATTTCACAATTTGCATGATGTGGAACCAGGTCATTATATATCTTTCCGGGAAACCGGCGCAAAACAGATAAAATACTGGGATCTTGTTAGTAATGAACATACAGACAACTACGAAGACACAGTCGCCCATGTAAAGGAATTAGTGGAATCTTCTATAAAATATCAGATGATTTCTGATGTGCCGGTCTGTTCCTTTCTTTCCGGAGGTGTAGATTCCAGCGTTGTTACTGCATTATCTGCTCAGTACTTAAAGGAAAAAACTGGAGAAAAGCTGCAAACCTTTTCTTTTGATTTTTCTGGAAATGACAAATACTTTGAGTCCAATGATTTTCAGCCTGATCAGGATCGTCCATGGGTTGAAAAAGTAGTAAAGCATGTGGGAACCAACCATACCTTTCTGGAATGTAACAACCAGATACTCGCCGACTACCTCTACAAAGCAGTCGATGCAAAAGACCTTCCCGGAATGGCCGATGTGGATGCCTCTTTACTATACTTCTGTCAAGAAGTAGCTAAAACCCACAAAGTTACCCTGACCGGAGAATGTGCTGACGAGATATTCGGCGGCTACCCATGGTTTCATAAAAAAGAAATGTTTGAATCCCAGTCCTTTCCCTGGTCAAATAATCTACAGACACGCCAGGAGCTATTAAAAGACGAGCTCATTCAAGATTTACCTTTAGCGGATTACGTCCAAACCAGATACTGGAATACGATAAACAAGGTGCCAGTACTAACCAGTGAGTCAAAAGAAGAAAAACGCCGCCGCGAATTAGCCTATCTAAACATAAAATGGTTTATGGCCACTTTATTAGATCGTATGGATCGCACTAGTATGTACTCCAGTCTGGAAGCCAGAGTTCCATTTGCGGATCACAGAATCATAGATTACGTATTTAATGTTCCCTGGGAAATAAAATACAAAGACAATACCGTAAAGCACCTGCTCCGGAAAGCCTCTGAAGGACTGCTCCCAGATGAAATACTATATAGAAGAAAAAGCCCCTATCCAAAAACCTACAACCCTGAATATGAAATAATTTTAAAAGGTCGTATCCGCGAGATAATGGCTGATTCAAACGAACCCATACACAATTTCCTGGATAAGAAAAAAGTAAAACAGTTTTTAACCATTCCCTCCAACAATGTAAAACCATGGTACGGTCAACTGATGGCCGGCCCTCAGATGCTGGCATATGTTCTGCAAATTAACTATTGGATGAAGAAAAATAATATAAAATTGCTTTAACAGCTAAAATGACAGTCAAATACCCCACAGCAAGCTTCAGGGTAAGTGGCAAGGATAGCCTTATGAAATCTCGTCCGTCTTCGAAATACATAAGGCTAAACTGTTACCTTGTTTTACAATTACTTTCCTAACTCTCTATTTTTAATACTACATTTATGATATAATAATTCATTATAGGAACTGGAGAAAACATATGATTACCGGAAGCAAGAAATTAATTAGAGATATTAATAGTCATCTTGTATTGGAAGCCATTGTGAACAAAACTTCTATTTCGCGTGCCGCACTCTCAAAACAACTGGGACTAACAAAGGCTACGATATCCGCAATTGTACAGGAGTTAATAGACAGCCATTTAGTATTGGAAATGGGAAGTAAAGATACGAAAAAAGGCAGAAAACCAATTCTGCTAACATTTAATCAACACTGTGGTCATGCACTGGCACTTGAAATAAGTGCAAAGTGTATCACTGTTCTTACCTCTAATTTGAAAGGAGAAAATTGTCGCATTAAGCAATACTGCCAGAAATGGGATGAAACCAATATTCTTGATATTCTTAAAACTATTATTACGGAAACTATGGATGACCTTCCGTCCACCAAATACGGCGTGATTGGTGTCGTCATCGGTGTTCACGGAGTGGTTTACAATAATAAAGTTACTTTCTCTCCTTACTACACCTTTGGACAGCTTGATATTGCCAAAGCTTTAGAGAATGAATTTAATCTTTCATTTTATGTTGAAAACGAAGCAAATCTTTCAGTATTAGGTGAGCAAGCCTTCCATTATAACTGTTCCAACATGATTAACCTAAGTGTCCATAATGGAATCGGTATGGGAATTATAATTGACAATCGGCTCTATTCTGGAGCAAACGGATATGCCGGTGAGTTTGGTCATACTATAATCATGCCTAATGGTCGTAATTGTCCTTGTGGGAATAAGGGATGCATTGAGCAATATGCTTCGGAGAGAGCCTTGCTCATGGAGCTTGTCAGTCTTAAGAATCGTGACTCTATTACCATTGATGAAATGGTGGAACTATATTATAAAAAAGATACCGATGTGCTGCATATCATAAACCAGTTTGTCTCTTATATGTCAATTGGCATCAATAATATTTTAAATACATTTAATCCGGATTTGATCATTATAAACAGTTCTTTTACTACACATATTCCAGATATAACAAATGAAATTCAAAACTCACTAAACAATCGAATGAATACGTTTTGCAAAATTGTTCCCTCGCAGTTACAAGATACTTCCATGTTATTAGGTGGCGCATATGTGTGCATTAAGAAATTTTTGGGCATCCATAGTTTATATTTTTAAATGAAAAAGGAGCTATCATGAAGGCAGAGGAGAGAGGCGTACCTGACGTACGCCGATTGACGATATCGCAGTAAATTTTTATCTAATCTAACCCACTAATTCCTCAAAGGTATCAATAAGTGCTGGATATATTTTCGCAAATTTCTTATATTTTTCATCATACAGTTCCGCTATCTCCGGATCTGGTTGGATGGTATCAACTACCTTCACTAATTTCTGGGCGGCCTCATTTACGTTTGCATATTCCCCACATCCTACAGCGGCTAAAATTGCACCTCCTAAAGCCGGACCCTCTTCACTTTCAATAATGTCCACTTTCAGATTCAAAACATTTGCAACTATCTTTTTCCAAAGGGGACTCTTCGCTCCGCCACCACAAATCTTTGTACGACTGATAACTATGCCTAAAGAGTTTGCAATTTCAAAGGAATCTCTAAGTGCAAACGCCACACCTTCCAGCACCGCCTGTGTCATATCGGCTCTGGTGGTATCCATGCTCATTCCGATAAACGTCCCTCTTGCATTTGGATTGTTATGCGGTGAACGTTCTCCCATCAAATATGGAAGGAAATACACACTGTTTTTTCCTAAGTTTGTAATATCGCTTTGCTCTTTTGCGTACTTAGTAGTACCAATAATGTCATCCATCCACCATTTATTACAGGAAGCTGCGCTTAGCATACATCCCATCAAATGATATTTTCCATCTGCATGAGCAAATGAATGTAATCCGTTATTTCTGTCTACGCCAAATTTTTCACTGGCAATAAAAATAGTTCCGCTCGTTCCAAGGGAAATATTACATTCTCCATCGCCAACGGTTCCCGTTCCTACTGCCGCTGCTGCATTGTCGCCTGCTCCTGCGATTACTTTTACATTGTCGGATAATCCTAATTCTTTCGCAACCTCCGGCTTAAGAGTTCCAACCACATCATAGCTTTCATATACGTTAGCCAACTGTTCTTCTTTGATATGGCAAATTGCTATCATTTCTTTTGACCAGCATCTATTTTTTACGTCAAATAAGAGCATTCCTGATGCATCGGAAACATCTGTACAGAATACACCGGATAGTTTGTATGCCAGATAATCCTTTGGAAGCATTATTTTTTCAATTCTTTTGAAATTCTCTGGCTCATTTTCCTTTACCCAAAGAATTTTGGGTGCTGTAAAACCAGTAAATGCTATATTTGCAACATATTCCGTTAATTTATCTTTTCCAATTACATCGTTGAGGTAATCTTTCTGAACTCCGGTTCTTCCGTCATTCCATAATATAGCAGGTCTTATTACATTGTCTTCTTTATCCAATATGACCAGACCGTGCATCTGACCCCCAAAACTAATTCCAGCGATTTGTTCTTTATCAGAATCTGCAACCAATTCCTTCATTCCTACAAGAGTCTGTGCATACCAAGCCTCAGGATTTTGCTCTGACCAACCTGGGGCGGGATAGCGAATAGGGTACTCTTTTGAAACGATTTTCTTAATCTCACCCTCTTCATTCATTAATAATAATTTCACCGCAGAAGTACCAAGATCTACTCCAATATATAACATGATTTTCCTCCTCCTTATTTTGTTTAGTTACTAAACTAATATATGCTTTAAATTTACTATAAGTTGAATTACTTGTCAACCCTTTTCAAATGCTCTCTAAGACGGACGGTAACAGCTCAGTCTTATGTATTCGAAGACGGACGAGTATCTAATGAGTGTTCTGATTCTTAAGACAAACTCCTTGGATTCTCTAGCTGCTGTAGTTCGCTGCAGTTAAGCGGGTTCTTTATTATTGGGGAGTATCCTAAAGACAGTGAAAAAATTCAGACTGTTGTAAGATAAAAAAACTCATCTCTGTTTTTGCAGCTACTAGCGGGTTTTGCCGGAATAGACCTTAAACGTAAATTTTCATGTTAAAAGGTATTGTAAACATAAATTATTTTACAATACCTTAGCTTTTATTTTCATTTAAATTTATTCACAATCACTTTCTCTTTCTAAATCAAGACATTTTTTATAGATACTGCCTGCTCTTCATAAAGTTTTCCAAATTTGATATAACATGTATTACTAAAGATTTTGATTTTCCTTTGGCACAAATATGCATATTAACTATCTCCTTTGTTTCATCTGGGTATAAGATCATTCGTACTCCACTATTTAGCTCATACTCCAACAAATTTTCGCATAACAATTCTTTATCAGAAAGAATATCATATATCTCACAAGGGCAATCTTTATAGAATGCCTGGCCCAAAATCTTATATCCGGCAAACGTATGAATTTCGGAATTTCCCATAGTCTTCAGTAGATTTTGAGCACCGCCTAGTGTACCATATCTCATTGTAAGGTTTTCGTCTTTGAAATATCCATACTGGCTATACAAATCATTTATTGCTTCTTGTAAGTTTTTTCGAAATGCCATATAATAATTTTCCATATCTAGAACCATCTGGTCATATTCCATGCTGCCAATTGGTACCAAAGGATAATGAGTGCAGAAACTGTAAATAATATTGTTTTGCGGATCGCTATTAAACTTAATTGCTCCCTGATGCTCATCTGGAGAAATTGTAACAACTCCTACTCCATACTCCTTTGCAATATCATCTACAATGTCGTTCGTCATTATATTTTTTAGAACAATCGGATTTTCCGTCATGGTTCCGTCCTCTGTCTTACGCTTTAGAACATAGTCGAATAATAAAATATTGAGTTTGTCATCTGAAAGTTTACTTCTCTGCACTGCATATCCCTCCTCTATTTATGTATTTATCAGCAAATTATCAATCTATATCTTAATTATATATCTTTTTCACAATTTTACAAGTTTTGTTCTCGTTATTATTTATATTTATGCTTTTTTCATCATTGTTATTAGATATTAAATTGATAATATTGGTTTTTTTACACATTATAGAATATGAAGACATCTCCTTATATAGGTCATAACTATAAGAATACACTGGTACGATTGCCGTGTATTAGTCGAAATTGTCTGCCTTAACAGAGAGATGGGAGTGCTATAAATTTGTTAAAGGAGGAGCTTGCTTTATTGTATTAAAAGCACAATCTAAAATGTTCATTGGAATTTTGTCCGTCTTAGAATCTACAGGGCTGTGAATAGTAACATACGCTGCTTAAACTTCTCATGGTTTTATGAACTGTATTGATATGAGCCAAAGGGTTGAAAGGCTGGTTTTTTGCGTAAAAAAGGAATATTGCAATTTTTTCTCTTGCTACATTCCTTTTAAATCCTATCCTTGATTCATCCGCTAGTTTCAAGTTGATCACTTATTCTGCAGTTAAGGCAACCATAGTGAACTCAAAGAATCAAATCGCCTTCAGCTTTCCGTAAGATAATTTCTCCATTTTTCATGCTAATTTGTATATAATAGTAAACTTGATTTCCTGTTTCATCGATATATGATACAGCCAAATTGGGATATAATTCAAGAAAATTGGCGGATATATGTAACGCTGAATTTACCCCAAAAGCTGGACTTTCGTAAACGGTATCCTCTATTGTAAATTTTATTGTATCAATGTCAGCGAATGCAAGGGTGTAAAGTTTTAGGTCTTTTAATGTATAATCAGCTGTAAAAACAAAATTTACGTTTATAGATTCTGCATCTGACAATATTAGTTCAACAATGTCACTATACTGCTCTAAATCTACCGTTGGGCTGTAGCTAACGATTCCCCCGCGAAATCCTGTTAATCCATTGCTATTAACATTTTCAATTTCTGTTTTTTCTATCTTTGATTCTGCATCTGCTGCATTATCTGTTTGACTTATATTATCCTCAGACGAACACCCTACCAAACTACAACAAAAAAATAGAATAAACAATACAATTCTTTTTCTCATAATATTATTTCCTCCCTATACTAAAATATTAAAGTTGTATATATTGATATTATCGCATACATTCATAATATAATCCATTTACTTCCGAATTCTATTATAAATAATATTACCTAACGTTGCAAATTGCTCCAGTGTAAGTGCTTCGCCCCTTATACCCTGATGTACGCCCAGTTCTACAATTGCTTCTTCAATAGCTTGCTTGGAAAGTTGTATTTCAGGCGAATTATTCAGTCCATTTGCAAGCGTTTTTCTCCTCTGATTAAAAGAGGCTCTAATTAATTTAAATAACAATTCCTCATCTTTTGTCTGCACCGGAATTTGCTTATGACGCTTCAATCTGATTACAGCGCTTCCTACATTTGGACGTGGCATAAAGCAGTTTGGAGGTACATTTGCCACTATATAAGGCTCTGAATAGTACCCAACAGTCAGTGATAGTGCTCCGTAGTCCTTCGAACCAGGCTTTGCCTGCATACGATTTGCAACCTCTTTTTGAACCATGACTGTAATGCTCTCAACGGGAACATGGCTTTCAAATATACCCATTATGATTGGGGTCGTTATATAATATGGAAGATTTGCAATTACCTTAATTGGTTTTCCATCATTTTTTATATCCACCAATTTATTTATGTCAACCCTCAATATATCTTCATTGATAATTGATACATTGTCATATTCACTTAATGTATCCTCTAAAATTGGGATTAAACATTTATCAATCTCAACAGCTGCCACTTCTCTTGCCGCCTCAGCCATATACTGCGTCATAGTTCCAATACCCGGACCTATTTCAAGTATGAAATCTTCCTTTGTTATATTTGCAGAAGCAATGATTTTATCTAATACATGGGTGTCAATTAAAAAATTTTGTCCATACTTTTTTCGAAATACAAATTTGTATTTTTGGAGAATCTCAATCGTTTTCTTTGGATTTCCTAATGTTGCCATATTTTACTCCTTTTTAAAAAACAGTCTTTTGGCATTTTGGGTTGTGATCCTGACTACTTCTTCATATTCTATACCTTTTATCTGCGCTATTTTTTCGGCTATATAGGGGATATTCAGAGAAGAATTTCGCCATCCTCTGTTTGGCTCCGGTGATAAATAGGGGCAGTCCGTTTCTAACAGGATACGGGTCAAAGGTATTTCCGCTACTGTCTCCTGAAGGCGCCTTCCATTTTTAAATGTGACTACACCACCTACACCTATATAAAATCCCATTTTCACATATTCTCTCGCCATTTCTTTGGAGTAGGAGTAGCAGTGCATAACACCTCCTGTTTCTCTCGCATTATTTTCTTTTAATATCTCAAACGTATCCTGAGCTGCGTCCCGGCTGTGTACGACAATGGGCAGATCTTCCTCTCTTGCAAGATCCAATTGTTTTACAAACCATTTTCTCTGCTGCTCATGAGATGCTTTGTCCCAGTGATAGTCCAGACCAATTTCTCCAATGGCTACTACTTTTTCATGTTTGCTACTCACTTTCAACCATTGAAAGGTTTCATCAGTAAGCTCCCCTACATCTTCCGGATGGATGCCCATAGCGCCATACATAAATGGATACTTATTGATTAACAAAATGGTTGCTTTACACGTCTCAAGACTAGTCCCTATATTTAGAATATATTCGATTCCTTTTTCCTTCATACTATTTAGCAAGATATCTCTATCTTCGTTAAATGCTTCATCATTATAATGAGCATGACTTTCAAATATCATAAAACCCCCATCTGTCTGCCTTAGCAGACATTCAAGTCAAAATGGTGGAAGGTACTTTCACGTTGCTTTCACAAGCCTGCTAAAGCAGGCTTGAATATCAAGGTAGCAAAAGGTATTTTTCTTCCGTCTAACAAATTTCCGCTCCGGATGGCATTGCTTTTTCCGGAACCATAAGTCCCATATTTCCATCTGCATTTTCTGCACAAAGCAGCATGCCTTCTGAAACAACACCGGCTAATTTTGCAGGCCTTAAGTTCACCAGAACCATTACCTTTTTTCCAACCATTTCTTCTGCTGCATAATTAGCCTTGATCCCGGATACAATCTGCTTGGTCTGACTTCCGATTTTCACTTGAGAAACTAAAAGCTTCTTTGATTTTTTCACTTCCTCACAAGAAATAATCTCACCTACCTGGAATTGCATTTTCATAAAATCATCATAAGTAATTTCTTCCTTTGCTTCCATATCAATAACCGGTTCTTCCTTTACTGTTTCTTTGATAGTACTGCTTTCGCACTCACCGCCTTTTATTCCTGCTGCCTCTTTTCTTGCTTTATCCTTTTCTAATACTTCCTTTATATCTAAACGGGCAAATAAGATTTCAGGTGTATCTGTTACTTTAGTTCCTGATGTATACATACCAAATTCGGCTAACTTAGCTATGTCTCTTTCTTTTGCGTTTAGCTGTTTTAAAATCTTATCACTGGTTTCAGGCATGAAAGAGGATAACAGGCTTGCACCAATACATATGCTTTCCACAAGATTGTAAAGTACCGTTTCTAACCTTCCTAAAGTGCGTTCCTTTTTGGCCAATATCCAAGGTGTGGTCTCATCAATATATTTATTACATCTTTTAAATAGTGCGAAAATTTCTGTAATCGCATCCGCAACTCTGAAATTTTCCATCTTTGCACTTACCCGGGCAACCGCTTCTAATACTGCTTTTCTCAGCTCTTCATCAATCGCCTCTGCCATCCCGGAATTATTTACAACACCGTCAAAATATTTATTTGACATAGAGATGGTTCTGTTCACCAGATTGCCTAGTGTATTTGCCAAATCCGAGTTAATTCTCTCCACAATTAATTCCAGAGAAATAACCCCATCATTGTCAAATGGCATTTCATGCAGTACAAAATAGCGGATGGAATCTACGCTAAATAGTTCTGCAAGATCATCTGCATATAACACATTTCCTTTCGATTTGCTCATTTTCCCGCTTCCCTGCAATAGCCATGGATGACCAAATATCTGTCTCGGCAGTGGAATATCAAGCGCCATCAGAAAAATAGGCCAATACAGTGTATGAAATCGAATAATATCCTTTCCAACCAAATGTAAATCTGCTGGCCAGTCTTTCTTATATAGAGTTGAGTGATTTCCATCACAGTCATATCCAATTCCTGTAATATAATTGGTTAAGGCGTCAAGCCAGACGTATATCACGTGCTCCGGATCAAAATCAACAGGAATGCCCCATTTAAATGAGGTTCTTGATACGCACAAATCCTGAAGCCCCGGCAATAAGAAGTTATTCATCATCTCATTTTTTCGGGATATGGGCTGGATAAATTTTGGGTGTGTATTAATATGCTCTATTAATCTGTCCGCATATTTGCTCATCCTGAAAAAATAGGCTTCCTCTTTTGCTGCGTTCACTTCTCCGTCGCAGTCAGGACATTGTCCTTCTGTCAATTGAGCCTGGGTAAAGAAGGACTCACATGCTGTACAATACATCCCTTCATAGGCGCCTTTATAAATATCGCCCTGTTCATATAATTTTTTAAATATCTTTTGCACCTGTTTTTCGTGATATTCATCTGTTGTTCTCACGAATTTATCATAGGATGTGTTCATTCCATCCCAGATTGCTTTTACCTGTGCTGCCATGTCATCCACCAGCTCTTTTGGGGTGATGCCCAAAGCAATTGCCTTATTTTCAATTTTTTGCCCGTGTTCGTCTGTTCCGGTCTGGAAGAATACATCGTATCCCTCTTTTCTTTTAAATCTCGCAATCGCATCCGCTAATATAATTTCATAGGTGTTTCCTATGTGGGGTTTACCGGATGTATATGCAATGGCTGTGGTCATATAATATTTCTCATGTTCCATTATTATTCCCATGCATATTCAATTTGACTGCAAATTGAATACTTCTCAAATAAATAGCTGAAAGAATCAATGTACTGCATGGCTCCTATCCTTATATTTTCTTTCAACATATCTCCAACGTAATTCCCTATAAAAAAATCGCCTTACTCTTTTATCAAGAGAAGACGAGATATCCCGTGTTACCACTTCTATTCACCCATTCCTCACGGAAATGAACCTTTTTCAGTGCTTAGCTTAGGGATAGCCCTTACACACTGCATCGCTATAACAGGCGATTCCTGTTGTAGCCTTACAGACAAATTATCTGCTCGGTACACCTCTCAAAAGCCATCTTCAGTCAATATCTTTTCATCCCTCTCAGCACCGTATGATATACATGGGATTTCTCTGTAGAAAAAAACAAGAGACTTACTCTCTTTTTCATTGCGTTTTATAAATTGCTGTGGGGCATTTAATTGATTACTCTAGCGTAACATAGCAAATAATGTCTGTCAAGGGTTGGAAACTTTATTTTGCAAAGAAATTGTTGCGGTTGTTACTATTTTTTGTTTCTAGCGGGAGACGACGTACGAGATAACATGGGAAGAATGCTATAGAGCTGTGAATAGTAACTTACAGTTAGTAACAGTTCCCTCGTAATAGGAAATGAACGCAAAATAAGCTACCGTACTTTCACGATAGCTCAATAGAGGAAAAAATTATAAATATTTCTTCATCATGGTAACATTATTTTCCTCAAATTTTTTTAATTTCTCCATAAGTCTTAGAATATCAGGTTCGGCGTCTTTATATTTTTTTGTATTTTTAATAGCTTCAATTATACCCATATTACTTCCAATAATCATCATTTCAGCAATATGTGGAACTGAGTGATCAGTCAATGTCTGGACGTTTATCATGAGATAGGTTCTAAGCTTTTCAAAAGTTCCAATACCTTTTTCGTCATACCCGTTTTTGTTAAGTAAATTTCTTGCAGTCTCATGTATTTCTTTATATTCGTTATATTGAGATTGCAGCTGATCCTTAAATTCAGTATCTTCCACTATATTTAATAGTTGCTTAATGGTATCCGTTCCCATTTGCGAGTTTTGATAAATGTAATTTAACATTTCTGCATTGCCGTTCATGCTAACACCTCCTTTTAGGATAGTATTAGCAAAAACTTGTTTTTTATGTGAGGTGACATGAGAATTCTATGCTTTGTATGCCGGATAGTGTAATAAAATCACTATTGTATACTGATTATTATCTATATTAATATCAATATTACCATCATATTTAGTCACAACCTCATGAATGTTTTCCAACCCAATTCCGTGCTCTTGCTTGTCAATTTTTTTAGTTGTAAAAAACATATTTTTCCTTTCCAATGCATTTTTATATCCATTAATTGACTTAATACACAACACGTCGCCCTCATAGTGGACGGATAATGCAACAAATTTTTCATCCATATCTTCTACCGATTCAAATGCATTACTTAAAATATTTGAAAAAACAATACATAAATCAAATGCATCAAAACCATCTTCTTTATTTGGAAGATAACCCAAAACATTAAATTTAATTTTCCTCTTAACTGCTTCACTATGGAATTTATTTATTATAGCATCCACAATTTCATTATTTGTAAATTTTATATTTTCAGTCTCACCAATATAATGTACTATTTTATTTATATACAATCTGATATTTTTATAATCCTTAAGACCTGCATATGTATCAATCGCTATTAAATGACTTTTTAAATCATGCCTGAACTTTTTTGTCTTCTTTTCTTTCTCTGCCAGATAAGCATAATGATTTTTTTGTAAATTTAAGTAATACGCTCCTAAGACCGTCTTTTCTTTGTAATAATTTTTTGCTGTTCCTAAATGGAGTACTAAAATAATTTCAGCAAAAGATTTTATAGAAAATGCTAAGGAAAAATACAATAGTGATAGCATGTTTTCATTGTGAAACGACAAATATATATCATTAAATATGAGGCTCAAGACTGACATATCAAAAATAAGGAAAAATACCATTATTGATATAAAAAGAAATCCACATTTGTCTAATGTTATTATATTTAATTTTTTTCTTAGAATCCCAAATACTACTATAACAACAATTGTTATAGTACCACAGACAATATTTAGGAACTTAAAACTTAAATTCACATTCATATTTCCGCCGCTGACATAAGAAGCCATTTGAACCATCATAGCAAAAATACTATCTAAGTAACTACAAATAAATATAAATAGCAGCGAATATATTACCTTGTTTCGTAATGTGTCATTAATTATAAACAAGATACATAAAGTAATCATTGCAACATAAAAAAACAAGATATATTTTTCTCCTGAAATTAGACTATGTATATACGTAATAATGAATAGTACTGGCATTACAAAAAACCATAGTCTTTTATTTCTACTACCTTTACCCAGCAGACTTTTATATAACATTGTAACCTTAACAATATCTATCAAATAAATAAAATATCTATAAATAAACTCCTCCAAATTCCCGTCCCCTTTACTCTTACTCCTTTTTTCCTGCTGAATATGCCAATTATTTTTTACTTTAGCAAATTTTTCTTTCTTACCCATTTTTCAACAAACAGTAGCATTTACTTAGTGTTTTATCAATATCCAAATCATTATTGAGTAAATACAGTTCATAATCAATATGTGTATTAAATATGGTTTTTATTCCATATATTGGCTTTTATTTATAATTATATAGTTTCTCTTTATCTTTTGCAACACAAATATGTTGAATCCTGTAAGAAATGGGCATTTTCAAATCCTGATAAAATAAGGGGAGAAGGCGCTTATTTGGCTGTAGCACGAAAGGACAGTTCCGATGGCCTTTCATCTTTTAGCATCGGCATTCTTAAGACAGAACTAAGCGCTAACCTTAAAATGAATGGCTAACGCTACGTCTTGATTATAGAATTTAGACAAGTGTTTCGGTAACGGGCAGGTTTCCTCCATACTCATAGTCTGCGGTATAAAACAACTGCTAAAAGAGCTGTTTGTAGAAGATGCTGACAAGGAATCCTACCACGAGTGTGTGGACTGTCTGCTGCGAAAGGATCTCTCTGGCTGCAGACAGTCCGCACAAATCTTGTCCTGCTAGAATATCATAAGATTAAATACGAACTATCTAACAGTTTTGTACATTGGACCATAGGCCGCACACGATCTGTAGTCAGCACTCTCCTTATCCATTCCGAAAGCATTCCAGGCCGCCGGACGGAAGATTTTTTCTTCCGGAACATTATGCATACATACAGGAATCCGCAACATGGAACACATGGTGATTAAATCTGCCCCAATATGTCCGTAGCTTATGGCTCCATGATTGGCTCCCCAGTTATTCATGACATCATAGGCGGTGGCAAATGCTCCCTTTCCGGTTGTCCGCGGGGCAAACCATGTACACGGCCATGTATAATCCGTTCTCTTCCATAAAATATCGGATACTTCAGAGGGCAATTTTACGGTCCAGCCTTCTGCAATCTGAAGAACCGGCCCTAAACCTTTGACCAGATTCAGCCGAATCATCGTGCATGGCATTTCCTCTTCCGTTATAAAACGAGAAGAATATCCCCCTCCTCTGAAGTATCCATTATCCGCAGCATTCCAAGTGGTTGCATTTAATATAGCTTCCTGATCTTCCTTGGTTATCTCATACCAAGGTTTTATCACATGATTGCCATTTTCATCCGTTGCCTGTCCATTGATATCCAGACATGCCGCACCTGAATTAATCAGGTGAATAAATCCGCCGGCGGCCGCAGCTTTACCTTCTATTTCATACCCTGAAGCTTTTTTCACCGCCTCCGGACTCCAATAAGTACGTACATCTGCAAATATCTGAGCACGGTTGGTCAATAGTTTCATAAACAACATACCAACACCATTTAATACGTCGTTTTCTGTTGCCAGAATGTATGGTTCTCTTGCTCCGTTCCAGTCAAAGGAAGTATTTAAAAGTGCCTCCGGAAAATCACAATTGGGGTAGAAGTCGGTCCATTGCCGTTGCCCCTGAAAGCCTGCTGCAATGGCGTTGTGGCCAACCATTTCTTCTTCACAACCCTCCGGCAAATTGGGATTTCCATTCATCAAATCTTTGATGATACACATCATTTTGACAACAAATTCCCAGTCTTTTTCTTTCTTTTCCTGTGAAGATTGTATTTCTTCCGGATTTTTATCAAATCCTTCCTTGCATTTTTCCTTTGTCCAGGCAAGGGCCTTTTCAAATTCTGCCTGGTCATAAATGCCTTCGGTCATACGGCGGATGATTTCCACTTCATCCACGGATTCCACGCGCATTCCAAGATATTCCTCAATAAATGCAGGATCAATAATAGAACCGCCAATTCCCATACAGATAGAACCTATCTGCAGATACGATTTACCTCTCATAGACGCCGCCGCTACTGCCGCTTTTGCAAATCGCAGTAATTTTTCTTTCACATCCTCCGGGATCGTAGTATCATCGGCATCCTGTACATCATGACCATAAATACCAAATGCCGGAAGACCTTTCTGTGCATGGCTTGCAAGTACAGAAGCAAGATACACAGCCCCCGGTCTTTCCGTGCCATTAAAGCCCCATACTCCTTTGATTGTTTTCGTATCCATGTCCATTGTTTCCGCACCATAACACCAGCATGGCGTTACCGTCAGTGTAACATCTACGCCTTCTCTTCTGAATTTGTCGGCACAGGCAGCAGCTTCAGCCACGCGTCCAATGGTCGTATCCGCAATCACTACTTTAACCTGTTCTCCATTGGAATAACGTATATCCTCAAATACCTTTGCTGCTGCTTTTGCCATATTCATCGTCTGCTCTTCCAATGATTCTCTTACCTTTAGGTAACCTCTGCGGGCATCTATCGTGGGTCTGATTCCTATCACCGGATATTCCCCTATAAGTCTTGATTCTACCATTTCGCTTCCTCCTTTAATATCTGCTTGAATTTTTCATATGCTTCCTGCCACTTTTCTCTTTCTTGTGGCTGATATTCATAGGATTGCTCAGATTTCTGAATAATCCTGCGCGCCTCTTTTGGGTCTTTCATTTCTCCGGCTGCTATCAATTGCACGGCAATATTGCCAAGGGCGGTGGCTTCAATAGGTCCTGCCTGCACGATGCAGCCACTTGCATTGGCTGTCATCTGGCAAAGCAGCCTGCTTTGTATCCCCCCTCCAATCATATGAATTTTGTCATATTTTTTTGACAGACAGGTCTCTATCTGCTCCAGTGTGTATCGGTATTTCATAGCCAGACTTTGATTAATGCAACATATAACTTCTCCCATTGTCTGTGGAACTGCCTGCCCCGTATTATGGCAAAATGTGCGAATCCGCTCTGGAATATTGCCGGACGGCAAGAATTCAGGTGCATCCGGATCAAAAAAGCTTTGTAAGGGCATAACATTTATAGCCATGCTTTCCAATTCGCCATAGGAATAATCTTTTCCTTCCCTCCGCCACTGTCTTCTGCTTTCCTGAACAAGCCACAAACCGATAATATTTTTTAAAAAGGTTGTTTTTTGGCCATAACCACCTTCGTTTGTCATATTAAACAGTGAAGATTTTTCATCGATAGATGGCCGTGGAAGCTCTGTGCCAAAAAGGCTCCATGTACCGCAGCTGATAAAAATAAAATCCTCTTCTTGTGTAGGAACGGCAACCACTGCACTCCCGGTATCATGTGAAGCCACCGCAATCACTTTTGCCGGTACTATTCCCAGTTCCTCACATATTTGCGGCGTCACTTCTCCAATTGTTGTTCCGCCAAATACAATTTCTGGAAATAACCTCTCAGGTATCCGTAAGGCTTTTATTATATCGTCTGACCATTTTCCCTCCCGGGCGTCCATTATCTGTGTGGTGCTTGCCATTGTATATTCCGCCGCTTTTTTTCCTGTTAGAAAATAATTGAATAAATCCGGAGTCAGCAGCAAAGTGTCAGCTCGTTCCAAAAGCCATGGTCTATTAAGTACCAATGAGTAGAGCTGGAATACCGTATTCAAATCCATCAATTGATTTCCTGTAATTTCATACATTTTTTCTTTATTAATACATTTGAATGCTTTTTCCTGGATTCCTTCTGTCCTGCCATCACGGTAATGGACGGCATTCTCTAAAAGCACCCCGTGCTCATCCAAAAGACCAAAGTCTACCCCCCACGTATCAATCCCCAGACTGTAAAATCCGCCGTGCTGCTTTGCTTTTAACATACCCTGCTTGATCTCATAAAACTGTCTTAAAGTATCCCAATACATAGTTCCATTCACAATGACCGGATCATTGGAAAAACGGTGAATCTCCTTCATTACAATTTTATCATTTTTAAGTTTTCCAATAATTGCCCTTCCACTGGAAGCACCAAAATCAAAAGCCAGAACTTGTTTTTTGGTTCTTTCCAACTTATCCCCCTCCTTTGCTTTCTTTTTGAAAAATTTTATGATACTATAATTATTATAGTTATAATTATAGTATCATTTTTTGAATTGAATATGCTTGTGTTATTGTGCGTAAACTATAACTATGTTCACATTTTTTGAATCAAATACCCGAAGCAGTATTTGACCCTCGCAGCATTCAAAGTGCAGGAATAAATTGTAAGGCGGAACCATTATGCAGCATTCTAATTACCATGAAAACAGGCAAAGAGGAACAACCGATTTTCCTGTTGAATTTCACCATGTAGATAAATACCATCCCCACTATTCCATGCCTTATCACTGGCATGCAGAATTTGAATTGATTCGTATTTTGGAAGGCACTTTTACAATTGCGATTGAGGAAAAAGTATATACGGCTGTTAAAGGTTCTACAATTATGATACCACACGCTTTATTGCATTCCGGAAGCCCTCATGACTGCATCTATGAATGTGCCGTGTTTGATATGAATCTGTTACTTAAAGATAATGATGGAAATCGTAAGTATATCAAACAGATTACCAATCATCAATTAGAAGTAAATACTTATTTTGATCCCTCTTACCATAGCATTCATCAAACTGTCTGGCTCTTATTTGATGCACTTATCCATAAGAAAATGGGTTATCAAATGCTCGTCCGAGGATCCTTGTATCAATTATTGGGGATTATTCTGGCAGAGGGCTATTACAGCACAAATCCCTCTCAGACAACAAGAGTTCACAAACGCATGACGCAATTAAAACATGTCCTGGAATACATTGAAGAAAATTATGCTTCTCCAATCACATTGGAGGATTTGGCCGGAAGTGCCGGCATGTCGCGTAAATATTTCTGCAGATTTTTTTTGGAAATGACGCATCATACAGCCTTTGAGTATCTGAACCATTACCGTATAGAAAGAGCTTGCTATCAGTTTGCAACTACAGATTCTTCTGTTACGGAGGTGGCCTTCAACTGCGGATTCAATGATTTAAGTTATTTCATCAAAACCTTTAAAAAGTATAAACAGACAACACCAAAGAAATATTATCTTGAAAACCGATAAGACGCTTGCCCTTTATAGGGGGTTCAAATACGCCAAGGTGTATTTGAACCCCCTCATATACTTTTTCCCTCTTTTTCTATTTCTCTTTCCCCTTTACTTTAGAAGGTACAAACGGGTCAATTTTACCTTACCACTTAACTCCATCATTTTTTCTAACCATATTGTCTTTTCCTTCTGAGCCGATTCGCAACAAATCCTAATATTGCACACCCTTCAAGTACTGCTCCCAAGACAGGCAGCAACGTATGGCTGCCATCTCGAATTCCGGTGACTGGGACTAAGACTCTGGCGTTCGTGTAGACTATTTCGGCATTCTTTCCTCCAAGGGAGAATGCTCTGACCGTTCTGCCGTCTGCCTCTTCACCGTCTTTTATATGCTTCGTATTATAGGAAGTACCCGGGTCTGTTTCTGTAATTTGGATTTTATAAGTTGGATCCAGGTGCTTGATGGTTATCGATTGACCGTGTTTCAGCGTGAAGCTGCCTACACCATTTGAGACACTAAGTGTTCCGCTTGCCGGCGCCGTCACACCTTTATATTTACTACCGGTAAGAACTCCTCCATCGTAGCCAAAGGTTTTCGTTACATTGCCTCCAGCATTATCTTTCACAGAAATCTGAAAGCTAAACCTCTTCGACTTATCACCAAATACACCTTCAACGGTCTTGCCCACCGTAAGGTCGTCTAAGTGAGTATTATAAAATACGATATGTTTGTCCATACTTTTCATATCAAGCAGACCGGTGTCTTTCTGATCTGCCGCCGCAGATGTGTTACCATCTACCATATGAACCGCCTCATAACCGGTTACCGGTCCCTCAACTACCTGTATCTTACCTTCTGCAGGAATGCCCATTATTTCAAGGGTCTGCCCATTTCCTAAGTTGAATTCAGTCTGACCACTTTTGTCAAGGATTAGCTTTGTCCTGGTCGGGGCTGATGCTTGCGAACCGGTTATGGTAGCGCCCATGCAGCTTAATTCTGTTCCCTCCGGCATAACCAAACCCTCTTTATCTTTTACCGTTATCGTAAAAGAAAAGGACTCGCCCCCCGAACCTCCGGCTACGGTTTTTGACACGGTAACTTTGTTTGTCTTCTCTCGGACATAGATAACAACATCTTTGTCCTCCGTCATTTTGTCAAATACCAGATAGTTATTTGCCTTTGCTAAGACCAACTCTTCTGAGTTAAGTTCCCTCCCTCCCACTGTAATCTTCTTGATTTCATGACCTATGGAATCTAACGTCCAGCTAAGTCTGCCTCTGTCATACTTATAGATAGGGCTACCGTCGAAGGGAGACATGGCTGACGAAGTGATCTCGGATATTGCCGATGTATTATTCGTATTGTCCTCGTTTTTTACCACTGCAGTTATTTTTACTTCATCACGTATTACCGTAATAATATCTGTAAAGGTATATCCCCATTTCGATGTATACTTCACCGGATAAGTTCCGGAACGAGCCAATGAACTTACAGTATATGTGAGGGCAATGTTTTTTATACCCTTTGATGGAATAACCATATTATAAGGAAAATTTGTTACCCTGATCTCGTCGGGCAGTCCTTCAATTTCCCAATTTTCTTCACTCATAACTCTATCCGACCCATAATTATTTATTACAATATGTGAGACGGTCTTACTTTCCTCATTAATCGGATTTTTAAAGGTGACATCCCTGCCTATAACTTGGAACCAGTCGCTGCTGCCAAAAGCCGTACCGCCGGAGGCGCTCTGTGTAGCTCCCGGATCAACACTATACTGCCACTGTATGCCCAGTTCGGTCTTAATGCCCGTATATGATCTATCGGTCTTTGGAATGGCATTCGAAAATAGAGTTCCGTTACGTACATCAAGAGAGACACTATTATCATGATCACTATATTCTCCTGCCACCGCTGGATTTGGCGTTGTATGCTGATCTACCCACATAAACATAGCCGGTTCTCCAGTCCAATATAATATGGAAGCTACTCCTGACCCCTTGTCTGACCTGGTATTTGCCTTTTCCCATCCGGCAAAGGTTACTCTACCGCCGTGAGACACAATGATATCCTGAGTGTTATTCGATAAATTGACATAGTCCCAGCTTTCCGACATGACTTTTGATCCGGGCGTTATCGTTAGATGCAAATAAACGATGCCTACATCTCGCCCTAAGTAAAATACAAGATCAAGGTTGCTGCCATCAGCGGACTTTTTATAGCCTCTGAAAGCAGCACTTGGGGCTACACCATGTTCACCAATGGCATTGCTGAATAAATTGTAAACATCAGATCCTACTTTTATCGTATATTTGAAGTTCGGTACATCATCTTTATAGTAAGTTTTAAAAGCCTTTCCCCCTCTAAGTCCCTTGATCTTTGCGCTAAGCTGACCGGACGACAATCGAAATGCCTCTTGATCCATACTATCCTTCAGCTGGAACTGAAATTTGAGATCATCGGACTGGGTAGTGTTTTGCCCTCCCACAGAAATAGATTTAGTGCCATACCAATCATATACATAACCCTCCGGTGGTACAAAATCAAAATAAACGACATTGCCATTTACCGTAACGATCCCGTCATATCCATTGCTTTTCGAGTACTCATAGTTGTCCTTATTTGCGTTTTCCCTGGTAGTAAACGTAAGAAATTTATCATATGGTACAGGTGAGATATCATTTATAAAAGCAACATCCAATTTATCCTTTCCGGTACATGTGCCGGAGACAGTCATAGGCTCTCCCTTTTTTACATAAAGTGTCGCACCTCCTCCTTCCATGAAAATATTATTAATCTTATTATTCATTCCGTTGCAGTACAGCTTGCTGTCTGCGCCGAAAACGAGGTTGGTATCAGGGCAATTAAATGAGCCTGAGGTTCCGTTGCTAAGGCTTGCGCCGTCACTTAGATTTATAGTGCTACTATCTGTAGTCTTCGCTGTTATGGAATTCCCCACGATACATTCACCTGATATATTAAGATTTTTTGCATTTCCCAGAAATAGATCGCCCATAATCTTCGCATTTTTCAAATGAATACTTAATTCACCTGCTGCTGTATTTTCGGAAAAAGACTGTACAGTTGCTCCGCCGGTTCCGTCTAAGTTTACCGTCACCTTACCTGTCGCATCTGCTGCAGCTGATATCGAACTGGTAATCACTGCCTTTCCTCCAATGTTTATTGTCGAATTGCCTTTCACCGTTTGGGGAAAATCGCTGGATATAACTGAATCCCATCTCCCGCTCAATATCGTTATGTCGACATTACCGGTCTCGTCTGCACTTCCACCGCCATAAATAACTCCATCAGCGCTTGCGCATGTAACGCCTGCATCTATAGTGAGCTTGTGAAAGTTTCCATAAATATGCAAATAAGTGCTAAAACTAATATCTTTAAACGTGGTATCGCTGTTAGATGTCCAGGTGTCAGCTGCTGAACAGTCGATATTTTTGGTAATCATTGCATTGGAATTATTTTTATAGGTACTCGTAACAGTAAGTTGCGCATTTTTACCATTTTCGCTTACCGCTTTCTTGTCCGACGGTGTGAATAAATAGTCTTGGACAAATACAATCGTGTGACCTCCGGAAATCGTTCCGATTGCCTGCATTGCCTCTTGTAAGGTAGAATAAGCACTCTGTACGCTGTTTTCTTCGTTTATGAGAACTACTTTATTTGCACTGTTCATCAGTATCGTTGAGGCAATTTCAGGTGTCTGACCCAACGTAAATGGAATAACAATAGCAGAAGTTTCGACTTGCTCCTGTTGCTTTTGCACTTCCAATTGCTCTTCCAATGGCACTTCCAATGGCACAGCATCTTCCATCACCGTTACAACTGCAATTGGCTTTTCTCCAGCATAGGTATAGTCACCCATATCAGCAGTAAAGGTATATGCCCCCCTGGTATCCATTTTATATAATTTTCCATCATCCCAAGCTACCGGTATATCAGCCTTTTCCCCGTCTCTCAATGTGGCAGTGAGCTTTTGCGGTAGTGGAATATCCTCTTTACTTGTGCCAGTTTTTACAGATACTTCCGTTTTGGTCGTATCAAATTCAGCAATCTCTACATTCTTAGCACTTTTACCCATTTCAACAATAGGCTCTGCTTTCGTGGGCAATACGGGTGCACCATCTTCTAAACCTGATCCTGCCGCCTTCTTATCATCCTCTTTTCGTTCTTCATTTTTTATAGTTTTTTTCACTGTTAGATTTTCTATTTGGTTATTTGCGTATATAGATAAATTTAATAAATTGATATTTGCACAAGACAGCGTAATACAGATAAAACTTATAACCAGAAATCTGCAAATTTTCATTTTTTTACTTAATGTGGTTTTTTTGTTCTGCAAAAGTCATTACCTCCTTTTATTCTTTTATTTTTTAATATTTTCCAGTTCGGTTGCTTTAGCATTTCCTTTAATTGCAAACAGCGCCTAAATTGGTAAATATCAAAAAGGGGGATAAAAGTTTGATGCTATTGGGACTAATTGGGCGGAAATTATCTACGTATTAATAATAATCTAGTTTTATATATGAAGTTTTTATTTTGACGGATAACTTATTACCTAATTCATATCCATTTTCTTCCTTTTTTTCTTTTCGCTATCCCTACAACAAGAAGGCATATCACTGTCATGATCAGTATCACTGCAAAAAACATGATGTTTGTGGTATCCCCTGTTTTGACAGACTCATCACCATTTCCTTTGTTCATACCGAATCCATCTGCAGAATAATGATTTTGAAACACACAGGTATCTACCTGTTTTTTTTCATCATCCGTCACTTTCCTTGTAACAATAAGCTGACCATTTTCATCCTCTACGACATCTGTAATCCTATAAACTGTTTTATCATAAGTATATCCTTCCTGACCGGTATTTTCTTCCGAAATCGTATAGTGGTAAATCCCTCTTTTTGTATAAGACCAGACACCGAAATCCGATTCACCCTCCCCTTGAATGGTCATGATCTTCTTTCCATCCGTGCTTTCTTTAGGCATTGGGTTAGTCTTATCCTCTGCCGTAAGTGCAAATTGAAAGATTCCTTTGCTGGATGGATCTCCGGATACCGCTTTCTTTACAGGCGGATCCACCATATTGACCGGATCACTGGCAAGGGGCTGATAAGTATGTTCGAAGTTAAGGCTTTCCACCTTCTCCCCTTCAGAATTCTTAGCAATTACCTCTGTGATAAGAGCATTGTTTTTTGTATTTTTAACATAGACCGTAATAAAATACACTTCTTTATCATAGGCATATCCCGTCTTTTCACTGCCAATCTCCGCTTTCAGTTGGTACTCATAAACCCCTGTATTGGAATACGTTATCGGTCCTATCTTCAAGCTCTGGTTTTCCTTCAGTAACAATGTATACCCTTTCTGTGTGCTGCCTGCCGGCATGGGTGTCTCTGCAGTTGCTGGGGTCAGCAAATAAGTAAATATGCCGCCCTCATCAGAAACGGAACTGCCTGTCTCGCAGAATGTCTGATTAACCAGGAGGCTGGCAGATGCCGTTTCCCCTGCTTGTACAGAGATTCCTGTCAACATTAGGGAACATGTTATGAATACAAGGGATACCAAATGTTCTTTAGCCTTCCTTGCCTTTTGAATCATCTTCATCTGTATCCTCACCTCTTTTCTTTATCATCTTTTTTCTGTTAAAATGCTTCTTTCTTCTATTGATAAAAGCAGCCAATACGATCAGTATCAGAAGTTCTCCTATCAATAGCCATGTCCAGACAGGCATATTTTCTAAAAGTTTATTCCATGTCTGACTATCTATTTTTTTTCCCTCGGAATCCATCTTCCGATCTTTAAGTGTATCCGGATATGTGGTATCCGTAATTCTTCCAACCAGAATATGCCTTCCATTTGTATTATCTGCGGTACATGTACTTAACAGTACGATGCCCTCCCTTATCCCTATCGTAATATCTCTATTGTTTGTGGACTTTGCAAGCAGCCTGTCCAGATACGTCCGTCTTGCCTCATCGCCTTTAATTCCCGGTGCATAAATTTCACTCTCATAGGCATCCACCTCAAGGAATGCGAAAAACTCCACTCCGTAATTACGCCCGTTCACATAAAGATTTCCAAATTTGTGGCTGCTAAAATAGTCATTACCCTTGAATTTTTCGACATCACCAAACATGGCATTTCGCTCCATATGGTGACCATATAGAATACTATTAAAATCTGTAAAATCTTTTTTATTGTGAGAATCAAGAAAAATACTTCCGGATAAGGAGTATTCCCCTTTTACATTTGTATTGATATATTTTTCATTGTTATCCGCCTGAACCACAGGATAATCAATCTTAGTTCCATATACAGAAATCCATCCAATCACCTCCGGATTCAGGCTTGTTAATTCATCATACGACAAGCTGTCTTCTTCTGACGGTTTATATTTTTCATATTGGGCTGCATCCGCCTCCCGGTATATTTGATTCGTATCCCATATTGCATAGCATCCATATAGAAACAGAGTAAGGAAGAGGAGCAGCACCGCAAAATTCACGATGCCGTCCATCATCTGAACTGCCTTCTTTCCAATAGAATTTTTCCCAGATCTATTCTTCATATAAAAATCCTTTTGACTGATGTTTTAACTTGCCCTTTTACGCCCTTTGTTTATGATATATACAGTAAATGCTCCAATAGCAATTAGAATCATGGTAATAAACGGAAGATTGTCTATGATAATTCCCGTGTTTATATTTGATGCATAAATATTGGTGAAAGCTGCGGAGTTAGGACCGCCTTCTGAGATAAGAATCTTCCCTCCTAATACGGTGTTTGTTATAGGATTTTTTTCATTAGATTCCTTTCCACCTATATGCATTTTTAGTTCTGCTTTATACCCCGGTACTGCTTTTTCACTTACGGTACAAATACTTCCCTGTGGGCTATCCATGAATACCAGATACTGACCATGCTTCAGTGAAATATCTTTCTTCACTCCGGACTTAAAAGTCACAAAGTCTTTGTCTTTATCATACTGATTACCTGCTTCTTCTTTTGTCACTTTTGTGTAGGTTCCATCACCCAGTGTACAGATATATGCTTTATGAGACCCTATAGTCATCAAGGGATTCTCTTTGATAGTAATTTCAAATGGGAAGTATTTTGTTTTACTTGCCAAATCTCCTGATACTACTTTGCTGACTGCAACAGATTGCTTTTTTGGATCCGGAGCTTCTTTAGCACCAGGTGTACTGATATACTTGCTAACAAACTTAAAGTTGTTGCCATCCGTTTCTTCTTTCGGCACTGTTAGATCAACTTTTGTACCTTTATCAGTACCATATTTTCCTTTGTCGTTTTTATCAATAATTGCAGCTACGGCTTTTACGTATAAACCTTCCCCCTTCTCTGCTTCTGCAATATAAACATACAGTACATACTCTGCCTTTGAATGTTCATACACCTCCTTCTTGGAATCATCAATTGTATTATTATCAAACGTTTCTGTTACCCTATAGACATACTGACCGGCATGGGGCCAGGCTTTATCTTTCAGAAGATTACCTGTATTCTTTCTTACAATCACTATGTCTTCTTCCTGTGTGCTCTCAGAGTTTTCATTCACCGATATACCGCCTGCTAATTTCGGCATAGAATCCAAAGCTTCTTTAGAGGTATCCTCATCTACTTCTATCTTATCAAATTTATACGTAAAGGATGCCGTTGGTATTTTTGTTCCTTTCGGTATCTGAAGCTCCTTAGTAATCGCCACTCCCCCAGGCTTTTCCACTGATCCAAATTCCGTTAAATATTCTTTAGTAATCTCCGAATTTTCCTTTGCTCCTTTTTGCAATAGTTTTTCCTTGGCAAATGCAGTCGTTGGGGTGCCCGTACATATAGCTAAAACCATTATACCGGTCAATAGATCTGTTATAAGTTTTTTTAATCTTGATTTTTTCAAACTGTTAAAATACATCTAAACTATACCTCCTTGTGTGTTTTAAAATGTTTTTGTATTCTGTTATCTCAGTGCATAAAAGTCTTACTATGATAAATGCTTCGGCTGAATATGTTTATATTTCTCTTCGCCGTATAATCGTTATGACTTTCCCCAGTGTATCATTAACCGAAACACATCCATAGATACGGCTGTCCGTGGCATTCTTCCGGCTGTCTCCAAGAACAAATATTTCTTTCTCGCCTACCACAACAGGAAATTCTATTCCCTCTGCATAACGGTTCGTATCCTCATAAATTTCCTTCTCCAACTGTGGCACTCCATTAATGACCAGCCCGTCTTCCGTAATATCGACCGTGTCACCGGCAACGGCGGATATCCTTCGAATTTGTTTTTTTCCTTCATATTCCATCACAACACAGTCACCTGCGGTATAGGATTTATCCAGTCTGTTGTAAACAGTCAGATCCCCTTCTTTTACAGCCGGCTGCATGGATACATCAAGGTTTCTATAGGTTCCAAACAGAAAAGTAAAAATTAACGTCAGCACCACGATAATGGATGTAATCTTCAGCAATAAATATAGGACGTCCTGCAGAAGGGTCGTGCATTGTTTTACTGGTCTCATGTCTTCAACCAGTACTCCATCATTCTTTCTGGCCATATTTTCCTTCCCTTCCGTGACGATTTGCCACAAATCTTAATATTGCACACCCTACAAGCACTACTCTCAAGATAGGAACCCACGTATGGCTGTCCTCCCAATTCCGGTGACTGGAGGCAAGAACAAATTATCCATTTTCTACTTAATGTGCTTTTTTCGCTCTGCAAAAGTAATTTCCTCCTTCCTATGCTTCACCAACTAATACTATCTAGCACTACGTTAGTATAGCGTTTCCAATAATCGCAAACAACGCCTTAACAGGTGGATTTACTGACACAAACAGTCGTACCGAGTATAAGCAAGCCCGCTTCTCTTCCTTTCCCATCCAAAGTACACAAAACCCCAGAAAGGCAACAAGACTGACCGCAAGGATGCTAAATGGATCTGCGACCTCTTTATGTGCGATATGGTGAAACCCAGTATTATTCCCTCGCCTGAAATACGGCATCTCCGTGACCTGATGCGTTACCGCTTCAAACTCACAAATATGCTGACCGGAGAGAAAAAGCTTGAAGCCCACAAAGGGAACATCGAGCAGGAAATGCACACAGCAAAAAAGTCCACAGCCTAACCGTGGACTTTTTGAAATGGAAATAGTATATATCATAAATACTATCTATAAAACTGCTTAATTAAGCCTATGCTCTTTTACTGCCTTCATCAACGCATCAATATTTTCCGGAGCTATATCCGGCAGGATTGCTTCATGGCTGGGAGAAATGATCAGGCCGGTAGGAAAGATTTCTTTCAACTCCCTAACCTATCCGCCACCATCTTTGGAGTACCATTTACCAGAAGGTTCTGTGCATCCACGCCGATCGCCAGCAGGTCATCAAATATTTCACTGACTGCCCCGCAGGAATGATAGATTACCTTAAGACCATAGCTATGGGCCTGTTCTACCAGCTTTATGGCACCGGGAAGCACAAACTTGCGTATCATGTCCGGAGAAAGCATCAGCCCTCTTTGGCTGCCCATGTCATTACCGATCAGCACTGCATGCAGTCTGCCTTTTGTATTCTCATAGAAAATTTCATTTGCACGCAGATAAAAATATATAATCTTATCATCGACTGCTATATACATTTCTGGGTTGGCGATCATGTTCATAAGGGCCGCTTCCATACCAAAGGCGGTACAGGTATCCTGAAAATGGGATGACCACAATATACCCAGAGCCACCTTTCCTTCCGGAACCTCTGTCAGTACCCTGGCGCACTCTTCTGCAGAAATGTACGTTTCAGGCTGCGGCCATTCAAAATTATTAACTTCCTCCGGATCTTTTGCATCTTCAAAAACACCCGGTTTTGTTAGAGTTCTTTCATCCGTTGACATCTCACCTTCTTTAGAAAAATCAAATGCATTATAAATAGCATCGGAATACGGTGAATGATAGGGCAGCTCCACCGGATAATGATTATCATTCACCACCACCTTAAGCCCTACATAGTCATGAACTCCATAATACTTATATAGCTGCGGCAGGGTAGCCTTATCCGGAATTCCAAGCCAGCATGCCGGTCTGTCTACCTCTTCTCTGGCAACTGTCTTAAAAAAACGTTCAATACTATTCATACGTTATCTATATGAGGATTCTTATCTGCATTATCCTCATAGCCTCCTTCCTTATCAATGTCATTAAGTTAAGCCCTCACATATAAAGATTCTTCGCCTTCGGCTAAGAAAGACAAGATGCTTAATATCTCCTTAACCAGATGACATTGCCTTCCTTATATGCATGACAAATCCCTTGTGCAAAAATCAGACAATTGCGATTTTCCTTTTATCCGGACACCCCGCAATTACCTGTTTTTATGATGTTCGTTACATTAATTAACTGTTATAATAATCACTTGCTGCAGCAAAGAAAGCATCCATGTTAGCCATTGGAGCCATTGGAGGTACATCACATCCCGTTGACAATATAAAGTTTGGCAGCCTTCCGCACGTTTTCAGAACCGCCTTAGTCGCTTCCATGGTACTTTCCACCGTTCCTTTCTTTATATGGTCTGCCGGTGCCACATTACCTGTAAAAAACACATCTGCCAGATCAATGGCATTACCAAAGTGATAGATCTTCGCTCCGATACTGAAAATATCCGCTGCCTGCTGTGCGGTATAGGGACCACAGTTGTGATAAACCACCAGGAAGTTATCATCCTGTAATTCATCTGTAATTCGTTTCATGTAGGGCATGGAAAATTCGCGGTGAAAGCCGGGAGAAAGCAATCCTGCCATAGGCTCGGCGACTACAATACCATGAGCTCCTATTTCCTTATATGCTCTGGAATAGTCAATAATAAACTGTGTGGTTTTTTCCATTAAAGCATGAATCATTTCCGGTTCATCCATACAGTTAACCATAATCTTAGAGATATTCATCAACCTGCCCGCCAGTGAAAAAGGGCCGATTACACTGGCAAATATGGGGCAGTCTGTTACCTTTATAAGTGCTTTTTGCAAGGACGCAATGTAAACACCGGTTCTAAAGGAGCCCACCGGTGGAATCACCAGGGCATCTATTTCCTCCTGGTTGGAAACCAAAGCCCCTACCACTGTCGGTACTTCATCATCACTGAAGCGTATGTTACTGCCGAAGCATTCTACTTCCACAGACAGATCCATAAGGCTTACCGACGCCAGAGTATCGTAACGCTCAGCGATAACCTTCATACATTCTGACTGCAGATCACTATTATTGATCATCTCTTTTAGCGGAATATTTAATATCTGAATTCCCGGAAAACTTAAAATCGGAATAGGTTTCCGAACTCCTTCCAACCCGATCTTAGAAAGCCATTCTTTCATCGTCATATCCATATTCTCACCTTAACTTCCTTCTGTCCGCCCCGGCGGACATTCAAATCCAAGACAAAGAACACTAAGAACTGTTTGTGGAAGGAAACTTTGAAGCTAAGAGTTTCTGGCAAAACCTGATCGCCTCGTCTGCCGCAGTTGCACAATCCGGAGTATAAGAGTCCGCACCGATTGACTGGCAAAATGCCTCTGTAACCGGTGCACCACCGATCATAATGACCACCTTGTCACGAATTCCTGCCTCTACCACGGCATCCACAACATTCTTCATCTCATTCATAGTCGTTGTTAATAAAGCAGAGAGCGCTATTATCTGGGTTCCTTCACTGACAGCGGCTTCAATAAACTTCTCTGCCGGTACATCCACGCCCAAATCAACAACCTCCAAACCCTTGCCTTCCATCATCATATGAACCAGATTCTTTCCGATATCATGCAGGTCACCCTTTACGGTACCGATCACCACTTTACCGAAGGCCTTAGCACCACTCGCTTCCAGAAGAGGCTTTAGCAAAGACGCACCCGCATTCATTGCTCTTGCGGAAATAAGAACTTCCGGTACATACACTTCATTCTTCTTAAACTTCTCACCGATTACACTCATTCCTGCCAGAAGTCCCTCATTTAAAATTTGATCCGCATCATATCCTTCATCAATCGCCTGCCGGACTAACTGCGTCACATTTTTGCTCTTCCCTTTTGTAAAAATCCTAAAATATCTTCTAAAATTTCCATATTACTCCTTCCTATGTGCTATAAGCACTAACTCTTATCCTTCCGCTCCAGGGGACACTTAAATCAGGATTGTGAAGCATTGGTTCACGTTAACTCCCATCTGCCAGGAGTTACGCCAATCAGCTTTTTGAAGACCTTGGAATAATAGCTTTGGTCTTCGAATCCGACCATATTTGCAGCATCGATCAGACTGATTTCACTGTATTGCAGAAATTTTTTACTATTCTCTATCCGCATATAATTTAGATAAGAACTAAAACTTTCACCTGTCTCCTGCTTGAATATTTTACTGAAATATGCAGGACTGAAACCTACGGATTGCGCCACCTCTTCCTGGGTTATCTTCTTCATATAATTTAACTTAAGATATTTTTTAGCTTTATAAATTGCATTGATATGCTTAATATCCGTACTATCAAAAACTTCTTCACTAAAACGTTTTAACACCAAATTCAGCCAGTTCACCAGATGATCAATGCGGTTCTTATGCTGAATTTCTTTAATATACTGATAATTCCAGCCAAAGATTCGTTCCGCATCTCCTCCGCCTTTAATTGCCGCACGGGACAATACCACAATTAACTCCTTTTCTTTCTCCAGAGGGTAGGATGACTCCCAGTAATCCGGGCTCATACTCTTAATGTAGTGAATATATTCACTTACCCTGGACTGATTCTTCTGGCTCTCATCACCTTCAAGAAAATCCGGATTATTTCCTCTGCTGAGATACCGGCAGGTAACAGATAACTGTTCGCTTAAGCTTGTCACTCTTGACGGTTCAATATTCATAACATTCTCCAGAAAAGAACCGATCGCTTCCATATTCTTCTTATTCACGGTAATTCTGGAATTTACTTTAAATTCTACAAAATCCTCCAGATCTACCATAATCACAGGCCCGCCTACTGCTCCATATATTAACCGGCTGTCCTGGATAACAGGTGCCGTCCAATAAGTAAAACCCATCGGACAAAAAAAGATATACTTTCCGCCGAAACGCTGAGCCTCATAGCAGCCATACATAAACGCTTTGCAATCCTTTTGATCCGGATTGAAGTTTTTACAAAAAAGACAGGTCTTTCTTTCTCCAAAGACTAGTTCTCCATCCAGATTGATCAGATTCACCGGACACCCGGTCGCATTTTCGTAATCCTTTAATACCTTTATCACACGGTTGATATCCATCTTGCTCCACCTAGAGTCGCACTTAACCAAATACCTGATATTTTATGTAACAGTTCAGCCTTATGTATTCGATGACGGACGAGATTTCATGGAATATTGGACGCACAATGAAGGCTGCTGCAGATTCAAATTTTGCAGCAGCCCTCACCAGGCTCGTTTATTCAATTTGATACACTATTGTACCGGCTCGTTTGCTGCATTCCTTCTTACAGCTCTTTTTCTTCTGGCTTCTGCCATTCTTCCTGTATTTTCAGAAATACCCATAACCATCAGCAGGAATATCCCGAGTACTATATTCTGTATGTTATCTGTCCAGCCCATGGCGATGAATCCGTTAAATACTGTCTGTATTACAATTTCACCGATAAGAACCATCAGCGGCATATTATCATAGACTTTAATTAGCTGCATTGCTATCAGAACGCCCATCATCGGCTTAAATACCATAGTCATAGTTCCCATATTCGTCACCGCCTGCACCGTTCCGGAATAACATATCTGCATCAGGGCACCCACAAAACAAAATATGCCACTTAATAAAAACGCCTTGAATTTTACATCATCTACATTGTTTCCCATGTTTTTGAGCATTGACTCATCATTTCCGGTAGCCTGAATCAGACAGCCCAGTTTGGTTTTATAACTGATATAGTAGAAGAACAAACATGCCATCAGGGTTATGATTACATTCTTAGGATAATTCGCCAATCCGGCCACTGTACCTGATATATGAACGGTACTGCTGCCTCCAATCCAATTTGCAACCCGATCAGAAAATGCCTCCATTACCAGTACAATTCCAAGTGAAACTACCATGGATGGTATTTTCAGATACCGATACAGCAAAGCGATTACGACACCTCCAATCATTGCTCCGAGAAATGCACCGATAATCAAGCCCACTATTCCGAACGCATTTCCCATCAGACCACCGATGATAGCCCCTAAAAGCAGCCTTGCCCCTGGTGAAAAATCCATCAGCCCCGCAGGCATAATGCAAGCCATCGCCAATCCTAATACCGTAGGTATCATACTCTGGCTCAAAATGATTGGAATGGTATGAAAACCAAATCCGCCAGCCCAAAGAAAGAATGCAAAGAATACAAGGATAGGCAAGAGGCATACGCCTAATACTTTTGCCAGCTTTTTATTCATCATATACTCCTTTTCTTCAACTAAAGTCCCTATACCGGTTTATAGTTATCCAGAATTTCCTGTAGTGTTTCCTGATTCAGATCAGGATTCTCCCACTTAAACAACTTGCGTAGAGTCTCTTCGTTAAAAAATTTATAATCTGCGTTTCCTGTTGCCTTCTGATATTCTGCGGCAGCTTCAAGGTTATCAAATCCAAACATTCCAATTGTGTTGCTTGTCGGTATACCATCTTCTCCAATCGGTGTGCCCTGTATCGCATTTACTACCTCAATCAGACATATATACGGATCTAAGGTAAGGCAGGAAATGCCATAGGAATATGCGAGAACTCCTGTTTCAAAATCTTCTGTCATTTGGTCCGGAAAGTCAATAGTTACCACTTTCACATCATCTTCCCGTCCTGCTTCCTGAATTGCCTTTATAGCTGCTTCGTGCGCTCCTGTACAAGCACTTCCGACAAAAAATACTGCATCCAAATCGGGATTTGCCGCCAAAAAGCTCTCTACTGCTGCAGTAGTATCTGTTGCCTGCGCATGTCCTCTTGATTCACCCACAATCTCAATGCCAAATTCTTCACATGCTCTTGCTAATCCCAATTCACGGGTATCACAGGTCGTATCCCCCTTTGCCTGAGAGATTATCGCAATTTTTTGGTAACCTGCCTCTCCCATCCATTTTCCGCATGAATAGCCGGCATTCTCTTCATCTTCATAACAGTTCCCAACATAGTATGGAGAAGCTTCCACCATCTTTTTTATTTCCGGATCACTAATACTGCGAAGCGTAATACCCCAATAAACGCCTGCTTCTTCACACATCTGTGTAACGGTAGGAAGGACAGAGTCCGATGGAGGACAGATAATCAGACCA